>Ga0209227_1000406_pt1 | contig 37455 bp, 28 predicted proteins | sample YNPBryantNP2012_FD_185815 | JGI IMG/M metagenome (GOLD analysis project Ga0209227, IMG submission 185815) | Anoxygenic and chlorotrophic microbial mat microbial communities from Yellowstone National Park, USA - YNP Bryant NP 2012 (SPAdes)... ...
GGAGGGGCACATCCCCCTGGCCGTGGTGGGCGTGGTGCCGGTCAAGGCCAGCGCCGAGAACGGCCCCATCCGCCCCGGCGACCTGCTGGTGGCCTCCGCCACCCCCGGCCACGCCATGCGGGCCGGCCCCAACCCGCCGCAGGGCACCGTCATCGGCAAGGCGCTGGAAGGGCTGGAGGAAGGGACCGGCGTCATCCAGATGCTGGTCGTGCTCCAGTAGGAGGCGGGCGATGAACATCTCACGTTTTCCATTTCACGTTTCACGTTTTACGCTTTACGTTTTATTTCGAGTTTAGACAAACCGTGAACCAACGGGCACCCCCCCGGCTCAACCGAGCTCTTTGACAATCAAGTTTCGCGCCGGTTTCGGGCCGGCTCGGGCTTCTTCTTGCCTTTTTTGACTACCTGAGAAAGGCGTCTCGGCATCCTGGCAGGCGTGCCTGTCATCCCATCGCCGTAACCTCACTTTGCCCCAACGGGAATGCTCCAGTCCGACCATCACCTCGGCCAAGTCTCTGGCTCTTTGAACGCAAACCGATCACCGTGAAGCGCGGGGCGGCCACGGCCGCGATAAGGGCCCGGTGCGCCATACAAGTTACGAGATTGCGCCCAAACCTGGGGGAGGGTAGGTAGTAGTTACCTCACTCGTATGTGATGTGGTCGAGGGCAAAGGTCACTTCTTCAGGGATCAGCCAGCCCTTGTGACCGCAGTTGGGACAGGGGGCATCAGGGTCATTGCTCTCGAAGCGCAGGCCGCAGCAGTTCCAGCAGATAAAGCGGCTGGGAGCGATGGTGATGATGACCTGGGCCTGGGCAGCAAGCGTGTTCTGGCTCAGATCCTGCAGCGTTTCGCGCAGCCTGGCGGCGCTCGCCGGCGTCGGGTCCCAGAGGGTCATGTGCAGTTCGGTAATGCGGCTGGCGCCGCGCGTGTGCGCCTCGGCCAGCGCCTGGGCCAGCAAGGCGCGCAGGCGCTCGCGCTCGGAAATTCCGCCATCTGCTTCGCTCGTCAGCATGGGTATTTCCTCAATCGACGTAACTGCTCACCATGGGCACCTTCCGCAGAGCGTAGCACGTTTTCCTCTACCACGAAGGACACAAAGGTTGAACCCATCAAGGCTGTTTTTGTACCCTTTGTGTACCTGGTGGTGAGCAGTTACCAATCGACTATAGTATACTGCTGGGGGGAGTTGAGAGCAAGTGTCCAAATACCTCCTTGTCTCCCTGTCAGAATAGGCTACAATGAAAGCACACCCGACACCCGGAGAGGACATGAGCGCCATCATCAACGTCGATAACCTGTGCAAGACCTTTGTCACGGCCGAGAAGCAGCGCGGTTTGGGCGGCAGCCTGCGTTCGCTGCTGCGGCCAGTGCGGCGGGAGGTGCAGGCGGTCAAGAACATCACCTTTGCCGTCGAGGAGGGCGAGCGACTGGCGTTCATCGGCCCAAACGGCGCGGGCAAATCGACGACGATCAAGATGCTGACCGGCATCCTCCACCCCACCTCTGGCACGGCCCAGGTGCTGGGCAAAGTGCCATGGCGGGAACGTCAGGAGCTGGCCTATGAGATCGGCACGGTCTTTGGACAAAAATCGCAGCTCTGGTATCACCTTCCGCCAGCCGATTCGTTCGAACTGCTCTCGCGCATCTATGAGCTGGAGCGCTCCGCCTACCGCCAGCGGATGGATGAGCTGGTTGGGCTGTTCGAGATCGGCGAGTACCTCCATACGCCAGTACGCAAACTGTCGCTGGGGGAGCGCATGCGCTGTGAGATTGCCGCCTCACTCCTCCATCGCCCACGCATTCTCTTCCTCGACGAACCAACCATCGGCCTGGACGTCGTGGTCAAACAGCGCATCCGCGACCTGATCCTCGAGCTGAACCAGCGCGAGGGCGTGACGGTCTTTCTCACCTCCCACGACGCCGGCGATGTAGAGGTGCTCTGCAAGCGGGCCATGGTCATCAACCACGGCGAGGTGATCTATGACGGCCGCGTCTCGATGCTGAAGCGGGATTACATCCACAGCAAAGCCATCTCGCTCAAGCTGGGCGAGCCGTGGCGCGGCTTTGACCACCCCGGCGTGTGCGTGCTCAAGCAGAAGGGCTACGGCGTCAAGCTGCAGGTCGATACCGCCGTCGCGTCCATCGAAGAAGTGATCGCCCGACTCCTGGCGCGCTACACGGTGGTGGACATCAACGTCGACAACCCGCCGATGGAAGAGATCATCGCTCGCATCTACCAGGTCGAGGGGCGGGAGGACACTCAGGCAGACGGATGATCCGCTACGGCTTTGTGTTGTTGACAGCAGCGCGGCAGCAGTTGGCCTATCGGGCCGAGTTTGCCATGCGCGCCATCTCGATGGCGCTCTTTATGGGCGTCTTTATGGCCCTCTGGTCGACGGCATATGGCGTCAGCGGGCGGTCGGAGCTGGCCAGCTACGGGCTGGTCGACATCGTCTGGTATCTGGCAATGACCGAGACGATCGTCCTCTCCGCCTCGCGCGTCTTTGTCGAGATCAGCGAAGCGGTCAGGGCTGGTGACCTGACCTACACGCTGGTGCGGCCGCTGAGCTACCCCTTCTACCAGGTCGCCAACTCGCTGGGCGGCTCGGCGCCGCGCTTTGCGCTCAACCTGGCCGTCGCCGCTGCCGTGGTGACAGTGGGCCTGGGCCGCGTCGGCGGCAGCCTGGCGGGACTGGCGGCGTTTCTGGGTCTGGCTGTGCTGGCCATGCTGCTGGACGCGCTCGTCGCCGTGCTCATCGGCCTGGCGGCCTTTTGGATCGAGGAGACGACGCCCATCTTTTGGATCTACCAAAAGCTCCTCTTTACTATCGGCGGGCTGTTTCTGCCGCTGGAGATGTTCCCCGCCTGGCTACAGGACCTGGCCCGCTGGCTGCCCTTCCAGCTCATCACCTACGCGCCAGCGCGCGCCTTTGTCGATTTCGACCCCGCCTTTGTGCTGCGCGCCGCCGGCATGCAACTGGCCTACATCGCCGTGCTGACGCTGCTGCTGCTCGGGGTCTGGGGACGGGCCAAACGACGGCTCGTCATCCACGGCGGCTAACCCGCCACTTTGTGACCCAATGAAAGTACTACGTCTGCTCTGGGATTACTTCCGCCACAACCTGATGTCGGCCATGGCCTACCGCGGCGCTTTTCTGCTGCAGATGGGGGGCATGGTGCTCAACGACGCCATGCTCCTCTTTTTCTGGTGGGTGCTCTTTAGCCAGTTCCCTACGCTGCAGGGCTGGAACCTGAGCGGCGTGATGACGCTGTACGGCGTCATCGCCTTTGGCTTTGGCGTCGCGCACGTCTTTTGCGGCAACGCCTTCCGCCTGGCGCAGGTCATTGCCAGCGGCGAACTGGACTATTACCTGGCCCTGCCTGCCGACCCGCTGATCCACGCCATCGTCTCGCGCATGTCGCTGTCGGCGTGGGGTGACATCCTGTTCGGGCTGATCGTCTTTGTCATCGCCGCGCCGGCGCGCTGGACCAGCCTGCCGTTCTTCGTCCTCCTGGGCCTGCTTGCCGCCGTCATCCTGCTTGCCTTCGCCATTCTGGTCGGCTCGCTCGCCTTTTGGATCGGCAGCGCCGACAACCTGGCCCTGCAGCTCGTCAACGCTATGATCACGTTCGGCACCTACCCGGCAGAGATTTTTCCCGGCCTGGTGCGGCTGCTGCTCTACACGCTGATCCCGGCAGCCTTTGTCGGCTCAGTGCCGGCGCAACTGCTCGAGCATTTCGAGTGGGGGCGGATGGCGCTCTTTCTTGCCGTCACAGCCGGCATCGCACTGGCGGCGTGGCTCGTCTTTCGCTGCGGCCTCCGCCGCTACGAGTCAGGCAACCGGGTCGTGCTGCGGGGGTGACGATGAGGCGCAACGTCCTCTGGCTGAGCGCAACGGCAGGTTTTGTGCTCTGGCTTTTCGTCGTCATCGCCGCCTATCACATCGCCCACAAGCCATTCAGCGGAGCGACGCTGCTGGCGATAGCGCCGGCGGCAGCAGGGCTGGCCGGCGCGGCGCTCGTCGCCGCCCTGGGCGCCGGCGTCGGGCTGCTGCTGCTCCGCCCGTTCGACCTGGGGGCTGCTGAACGACTCGTCTGGGCGACGGCGGCGGGGCTGGGCGTGCTCTCGCTGGGTACCCTGGGCCTGGGCGCCCTGGGCCTGCTGCGGACCTGGCTGCTCTGGATCGTGACTCTGGCCGGCCTGGCGCTCGTGGCGCGCTCGCTATGGCGTGCCCTGCGCGCCGCCTGGAATGACCCGGCCTGGCGGCCAGAGGGCCGCTTCGAAAAACTGCTGACCGCCTACTGCGCAGCGATGCTGGCGCTGGCCCTCCTCTATGCCCTGGCTCCCCCCACCGCCTGGGACGGCCTGGTCTACCACCTGACTGGCCCCAAGCTCTACCTGGCCAGCGGGCGAATCGGCCATCCGCTCGACCTGCCCTACCTGGGTTTTCCGCAGTTGATGGAGATGCTCTTCACCTGGGGCATGGGGCTGACGGGCGAGCGGACCGCAGCGCCGCTGCACTGGGCCTGCGGCCTGCTGGGCGTGCTGACGCTGGCCCTGGCCGGGCGGCGCTGGCTGGGCGGGTCGGCGGGCTGGCTGGCGGCGGCGTTGCTGCTCTCGGCCCCCACCATCGTCCGCCTGGCCGGCTGGCCCTACGTCGACCTGACGCTGCTGCTCTATGCCACGCTGGCCTTTCTGGCCCTGACCCGCGCCGCCGAGGACAGCTCCCATCCCCGCCGCTGGCTCCTCCTCAGCGGCCTCTTTGCCGGCCTGGCTCTCTCCACCAAATACACCGCTCTGGCCCTCCTGCCGGCGCTCGCGGTGGCGAGTGTGCAAGTATGCAGGTATGCAAGTGCGCAGGTAGGAAAGCGCGCAAGTTTGCACCCTTGCCTGGCTGCATACTTGCATACTTGCATACTCATAACCCTGAGCGCTGTGCTCGTCTGGGCGCCGTGGCCCCTCAAGAACCTCCTGCTGACCGGCAATCCGCTCTATCCCTTTTTCTTTGGCGGCGTGTATTGGGATGCCTGGCGGGCGTGGTGGTATGACCGGCCGGGAACGGGGTTGGCCTCTGGCGCGCCGTGGAAGCTGCTGACCGCGCCGTGGGACGCGACGGTGTGGGGAGTGGAGGGAGGGACTGGCTACTCGGCGACGATTGGCCCGCTGTTGGTGGCCTTGTTGCCGCTGCTGGCGCTGGTCTGGCGGGGGCTGCCGGAGGAACGCCGCCGCTGGCTGAGGGCGGCGCTGCTTGCCACCGGCGTGCTCTACGGCTTCTGGCTGTGGGGGCTGGCGCGCAGCGCGCTGCTGTTGCAGACGCGGCTGCTCTTTCCCGCTTTTGGGCTGCTGGCGCTGGCGGTAGGGGCGGCGGTGGAGGGAGCGCGGGCGCTGCCCCGCCGGCCGCTCGACCTGGGTTGGCTGGTGCGGGCGGTGCTACTCGTCGTGCTGGCGCTGACGCTGGTGGGCGCGCTGTCGGGGGTGGCGACGGAGGGGCCGCAGCGGGTGCTGCTGGGGCTGGAAAGCCCGCAGGACTATGTGGCGCGGCGGCTGGGCTGGTACGCGCCGATGATGGCCGACCTCAACCAGAGGCTGCCGCCGCAGGCGGTGGTGCTCTTCCTGTGGGAGCCCCGTTCCTACCCCTGCCGCGTCGAATGTTGGCCCGACGCGCTGCTGGACCGCTGGGCGCATGCCACCTGGCTCCATGGCACCGACCCCCTCGCCATTGCTGCGGACTGGCAAGCGCGGGGGGTGACCCACGTCCTCTTTTTCCGCGCTGGCTACCAGGCGATCCTGGCCGAGGGCTTTGACCCGCTCACGGCAGCCGATCAGGAGGCGCTGGCGGCGCTGCTGGCGAAGCTGGAGCCGGTCGCCGCGTGGGGCGATGCCTACGAGCTCTACGCGCTGACGCCGCCGTAAACGCTGCGCTCCGGGGGTCTGTGACCCCGCCGCTCCCCCACCGCTGGCGGGTCACAGACCCGCCAGAAACGGAAAGAAACAGGGGAGGGCCGCCGGTTTCCTGGCGGCCCTCTCGCTTACAGAGCTACCTGCTGTTATGGAGCGTACCTGCGGGTCACGAGAGGCAGGTAGATCAGGCGCGGCCCAATGGTCACGACCGTCGTGGCAACCTGGAAGTTGACGCCGTTGGTGGCGGTGACCGTGGCGGTGTAGGTGCCCACGGCCGGGTAGATGTGCATCACCGTCTGCCCCGTAGCCGCCTCACCGTCGCCCAGGGCCCACTCGTAGACCACATTGGTCCCGCCAGTGACCGTCGCCCACAGCGTCGTCGTCTCGCCGAGCATGGTCGGGCTGTCGTTGTGGGCCGTCAGGCCGGTGATCGGTTCGTCGACGACAGTGAGCACGTGATCGGCGGAGGCCGTCAGCTCGTGATAGGTCAGGCTGGCAGTGTTGGTGATCACAGCGGGCGGCACTGCCGTGACCCGGGCTTCAAAGGTGATATTGACTTCAGTGGGCTCGCCGTAGTAGACCGAGATCGCATCCAGGCCAACCTGCGCGCCGTCATCGCCCAAGTACTGGAAACCAATGCGGAAGGGCCCGCTGCCCAGGTAGGGGGTCAGGTCGAAGAGCGAATAGGCGTACACCCAACTGGTTGACCAGTCGTTGTCTGCCAAACCGAGCAGAACATCAGGCTGGTCATCAAAGAGCAGCCAGACGTTGAGGTCGCAGTTGTTGTACGTGTCGCGGCACCAGTAGAGGCTGCCAAAGGACCAGAAGTCGAGCCAGGCTCCGGAATACGCCGCGCTGGGATTCAGGTAGGGGCTGATCAGCCACTCGTCCTGATCGTAATCGTACAAAACTGTGGCGTTATAGCTCCCCTCCCATGGCGTGTCGCCCAACTGCCAGGTCTTGGAGGGGTTGGTCTGGATGTGCGTCCAGCCAGTCGGCGGCACAACGCCACCTTCGAACCCTTCATTAAGGCCTGGGATGTAGAGAAGGCTCTTGTCCGACTGATAGGACGCCGGTCGGCCAACACCTGCGGGCGCTTCCTTCGCCGTGGGCGCGACATCGAGTGGCTCGATGGCAGTTATGGTCTTGCCCGCGGTATTGCTCCAGTAGATAGTGCCGCTATCGTACCAGGCTGTGCCGTAGGAAGCCTGCAGCGTGCCAGAGACGTACTCCAGCCCCGCCGGCAGCACGTCCTCCAGCTCGGCCAGGTCCGTCAGCGGGTTGAACTCGAGGGTGATGGTGTAGGGGATCGTGTCGCCAGGGATAGCGGTGTCCGCGCCGGCCTCCTTGGAGATGCGCGCCGCCAGGTCGAACTCGAGATCGGCCTCGAGGATGGGGGGATAGCCTTCGACAGTGAGGGTTTCGGTGACATAGTCCGTCCACGGGTAGTCATCGTTGGCCACAAAGGTCTTGGTGATGACGTACCACGTGTTGGCCAGGCCGCTGCTGACGTCCCAGCTCAGGTAACCGGGCGTGCTGTCGTCGATCACGCCGTCGCTATAGGCGACATCCACCAGCTCGAGCGAGTCGGTCCACTCCTCTTCCAGAGTGAAGGTGATGGCGTCGTTAAAGTCGACGCTGACGCGGTCGACGATGACCACCTGGCTGCCATCCACGACCTCGAAGGAGCCGCCCGGCAGCGTTTGGAGCACACCATCGATCCAGACTTCCTTCTCCCAGGTCGGGACAGGGCCATAGATGACCACCTCGGGCGCCTCGACCCAGAAGTCGATGCCCTGGGTGTTGATATGGGCAACGTTGACGTAGGCGCCAGGAACCTCGCCCTGCAACACCAGGGTGATGACATGGTTAGACTCCAAGTCTACCGGCGGGAAGGTAACGTCATCGATGTACCACTCGTCGCTCCAGTCGCCCCGGTAATCAAAGGCCAGGTAGACCTCTTGCCCGGCGTAGGCGCTCAGGTCAATCACCTGTTCGACCCAGGTGGAGGTGACGTCGCCCGAGTAGACCTCGGTGTAGGAAGCAGTGAAGGGGTCGGGGTTGTCATCAGTGGTCACCCACACACCGTGGTAATCGTAGTAGCTCTGGTAGTAGTCAGCCTGCCAGAAGGTGAGCTCGCCGCCGCCGGCCGGGACGGCAAAGCGCGGTGTCACCAGATAGGCGTCCGAGGGGGCGGCCAGGTTGTCGTCGTTGTGGTAGGCGGCGTACGTGCCGGTGTGGGGGTCGACAGACTGCGCGACCGAACTCTGTTGCCAACCGGGATCGTCGCTGCCGCTCTCAAAGCGCGTCCAACCTGCAGGCGGGAAGGTGCCCTCAAAGCTCTCAGTCGGCGTGAACTGGCCCATGCCCAAGACGCCACTCCAGGAGATCGAGTTGGTGCCGGCGTCGTAGGTGGCGCCATCCACCGAGACAAAGCTAAAGCCGTCGGGGATGTCATCGTACAGCGTCCATAGCTCGATTTCCGGTCCTGCGGTGAGGGTGATGGTGTAAGTGATCAGGTCGCCGGGGTCGATCAGCGTGTCCGAGACCTCTTTCACCGCCTCGCCGAGCACGTAGAGGTCCCAGCCGCTGCACGCCACCTGGTCGCCGTCGTTATCGGTGATCGAGCAGACCTGGTTGGTCAGCGGCGAACCGACGCCCGGTTCGTCCACGGTGACCTGGTAGGTGATGGTGACCGGCTCGGTGGAGGGGATGAACCAGTCGAAGCAGATGGCCATGCCGTTGGTGATGGTCTCGAGCGCCGCGTCGTTGTAGGCGTATCTGACACCGGCCGTGCCCAGCGCGTTCTCGACGCCGATGGTGCCGACGGTGATCGGCGTGTCCAGGTTGATGTTGTCGTAGGCAAAGATGAGATCGGGATCGCCGAGGGCCGAATCGTCCGTGCGCCACTTGAAGACCTCAAAGTCAATGGTCTGGGTCGGGACGCCGTGGGGCTGCACGTCGTCGTACTCGATGATCGCGCCGCTTGTCGGCCCCGTTCCGCCCAGGGTCGCCAGGGAGACGCCACGAGTCCCCGCCTGATAGACAACCTCCCAGTCGTTCCAGAACATGGCCAGCAGGTTGTTGGGGTCGGCGGGGTTGGGGATGTCCTGGTTCACCCACGGCTCACTGCCGGGCGTGGAGGAGAAAAAGGCCATGCCGTCGTCGGTAAAGTTGATCCCTGTGTGCAGATTATCCCAGTAACCGAACTGAGAGCCGCTGGCAAAGGCACTGAACCAGATCGTGTCGCCCTGGATTGTCGCGTTCGGGTTGATGCCATAGGCCGCCAGGTTGAGGTAGGCGCCGCTGTTGGCGAGGGGCACAGCACAGTTGGGGTCGCTGTTGCTGGTGGTCATCATGTACGTGCCCTCAGCGGGAGCGTACATCGTCCCTTCCCAGGTCAGCGTGTCAGTGGCGACGTTTACCGTGCCCTCGCTGGCCTGCGCCGATCCCGGCACGTAGGTCAGCCCAGCGGGGATGGTGTCGGTGATCATGTAGTAGAGGTCTTCCGGCGTGATATTGGGCCGCACGACGATGGTGTAGGTCACCGTATCGCCATAAAAGGCCCAGTCTGTGTTCGCCGTCTTGACCACGTCGTCCTCGTGGCGGTAGATGTTGACAGGGATGGTGGCGATGTCGATGGGGCCGCCATTCTCCTCGACGATGGTGAACGCGCCGTACCAGGTATCGCCGGCCTCCATCGCAGGCTCGTTCCAGTAGACCTGCACGTCATAGGGAGTCAGCTCCGGCACGTAGCTGGGGCCTTCGACCCACATGTTGCCCTCGTCCACGCCGACAATGGCGGTGCCCAGAGAGACGGGGTCGGGCGGGTTGGCGGACTCGGTATAGTTAATGATGGCGACGAACCACCTGCCCGCGTCGGGGAACATGATGTCGCAGAACTCCCAGGGGCCACCGGCGGCGCTCTGGCAGTAGTCGTGCGCCTGCGTGTCGCTGTACTCGGGGGTGCCGTCGTCGTCTGCGTCGTAGAAGACGATCATGTCCAGGTCAGGCGAGGTCGTGTCGAGGATCTCGGCGACCAAGCGCACGTCATCGGCGCCCACCATCAGCGGCGTAAAGTCAGCGCCGTTGTCGAAAAAGATGTCGGGAAAGTCGAGGCTGTTGTCGTCGCACTGGGGCAGAGCAAAGTTCTTGACCGTCGGCGTGACCAGGCCATGGGCCTCGAACGACGGAGTGACGATTTCCACTGAGGCCAGGCCATAGACCCACTCGGAGCCGGTATCGCGGCGGGTGTCGATCTCGACCAGCTCGGGGAAGATGCCCAAGGTGGGCAACGCAGCCAGGGAGAAATGAGCCGGGGCGACTGTCGTGGTCTGGGGCTCAAAGTTGACCAGGCCAAAGACCCAGTCACCAACGGGCATAGACGAGACGTCGGCCTCGATCTGGAGCACCTGCGTGCCATAGGCAGAGAGGGTAAAGGTGGGCGGGTTGACCGTAACGTTAACGCCCGCCGGCGCGGTGAAGGAGGTCGTCCAGTCAACGGCAAAGCCGACCGTGCTCGAGATCGTGCGCGTCCAACTGCACGTTTGCAGGCACTGGTCCTGGCCCAGCGTAGGCAGGTTGAGGGTCGCGGGATCGCCGCCCGCCCCAGGGTCAGCATCTTCATACTCGGTCGTGGTGATGTCGAGGACGAAGCCGGCTACGCCAGCCTGGGTCAGGTCGACGCGCCCGCCGCCGATGTCGAACCAGTCCGCCTCGGTGACGCCGTCATCCTTGAACAGGTCGGTCCAGGCGGTGGACATGAGGGCTGACTGGATCTGGGCCGGTGTCCAGGAAGGATAGAGAGCCCTGAGCAAGGCCGCAGCGCCGGCGGCGTGCGGGCTGGCCATAGAAGTGCCGGCCATAAACTGGTACTCGACGCCTTGCCGCGAGGCGGCAAAGATCGAAGTGCCGGGCGCGGTCACGTCGGGCTTGATGATGTCGGTGGCGCGGGTTTCGGGGGGGTTGGGACCGCGCGAGCTAAAGTCGGTCATGATATCAGCATAGGCCGGGTCCACGTCGATATAGTAGCCGCTGATTGTAGCGGTGTGGACAGTGCCGGTGGCCACCCAGGCCTTGAGGACCTGGCCGTCGGAGTAGCCAAGGTGCACCGCAGGCAGGTAGTGGCCGTCGGCAACAACAGCCTCCCCTTCAGCGATGGTGTTGACCAGTACCATCCCACCGGCGCCGCCAGCGAGCACGTTGGCGCCCTTTTGCACGCGGGCGATCTGGCCACGGTCGCAGATGACGATTTCGCCGTTCGTCCACGTACCCGCCGGATAGGGCTGCAGGCACTGGGCGGGATCGCCAGTGGGGTCGTTGGGATTGGGATAATCGCCGGCGTAGACAATCGGCGCCGGGCCATAGCCCGCGGTGACACCTGCGCCGACCATGTCGGCTGGCGGCGTGCCATCGCCTGCCATGTCGATGAGAGCGTTGAGGACGGCGCGGTTGTGGGTCGAAGCGCCGACAGTGAGCATCCAGGGCGCGTTACCGGGGGAGCCCATTGTCGCAGGGTCAGGACCGGCGTTGCCGGCGGAGGTAGCGACAAAGACCCCGGCGTCGCGGGCGTTGAGGAAGGTCAGCGCACCAGCGTCCTCCCACGGATCGCTGGCGCCGCCGCCAATGGAGTAGTTGATCACGTCGACGCCGTCAACCACGGCCTGATCCGTCGCTGCCATGGTGGCCGAGTTGGGGCAACCCGCGGAATAGCAAACATCGTACATAATGATGTTGGCGTGGGGAGCGACGCCCGAGATAAGCGCCTCGTAGACGGTGGTGGGGTAATTTGCCGTGCCGGTGACCACGTTGCCGGCAGCGGTGCTGGAAGTGTGGCTGCCGTGCCCGTCGCTATCTTCCGGCCCGTCACTCTCACCAAACGCGTCGACATAATCCCACGCGCCGATCAGTTTGTCGTTGCAGAAAGAGGGGTTGGTCACGCAGTAGCCGACATAGTTCCCTGACCCCCAGGGGTTCGTGTGGTCGTAGCCATCGACGGGGCCGATGTCGGCGAAGGAGGGGCTGGCATGGTTGATGCCGGTGTCGAGGACGCCGACGATGACGCCCTCGCCGTAGGTACCAGGCATCCCGCCGATGCCCGCCCAGATAGCCGGCGCGCCGATCCAGGCCGGGCCATAGTCAGTGGTGGGCTGGAGGAGCACGTCCGGCTGCACGTCGACGACGCCAGCCAGCCGTGCAACGGCCTCAGCTTCTGCCGGCGTCATCCTGATGGCAAAGCCGTTATAGACATACTTGTAGGTAAAGACCGGCTCCACAGTCCTGCCCAGCGCGCCGCCTATGGCAGAGAGAGCTTCGGCCTGCCGCGCCTCCAGGTAAGCCAGGTAGGCCTGGCTGGCGGCGCTGTTCGGATTGAACCTGCGCTCGCCGCGCGTGGCCGCATGGGTTGCCTCCAGACCAGCAACGCCGCCGCGGTAGTTAGCCACAGGCGTATCCGCCAGTTGGACGATATAGATCTGTGGTTCCTGGCTCACCGGCAGCGCCTCCGCCTCGGCAAGGGGAACTGCCTGCACAGGAGGCCGCGAGTCAAAGAGCCGCCCGCTCTTGCCTGCGGGCCCGGCCATGGTTGGCTGCGTTCCCACCACACCGACCAGGGTGGAAATGATAGCAAACATGGCCAGAATGTTAAAGACTTTGGGTTTCATATTCCTCTCCTATGGGATCACTGAATTTGTCGCATGGGGTTACTGTTATTCCTATCCCGACCCATCACCTCCTTTCACCACAAAACAGCCCGCCCTTCTGCCGGGCCAAAACGAGAGCATGGCTACAAAAAAACAACGCACGAGAGCCGCTTTGCCAGGACGCTCTCGTGCGTCGGACAGTGAACGCGCGTTCACCCCAGTTCGATTGGCGGGCCACGATCCCCATTGCCATGCTGAGGAACAATATCGCATCGAGGTCATTCAAGTCCCCAGTGTGTGCCAACCTCAACAGCCACCCCCTCCTGGGACGGGCGGCGAGATGCCGGAGGGGGGAAACAACTCAATGTGGCCTATACTCTAGCACAATTTGCCCTGGCTGTCAAGGGGAGGTCTCCGCCCGCTCCGCCTCCGCTTCGGGAGCTGGCGGGGGCAGGCCCTTGTGGGCGCGGCGACGGAGCTGCCGGTAGCGCTCGCGCAGTTGCGCCGGCGTGAGGTCTTTGCCGTTCTCGAAATAGTAGACGGCAGCATGGCCCATCGCCCACGTCCCTACCCCCGCCACGACGCCGGCAACGACCCAGCCGGGGCCCGGGACGATCTTGGCCAGTTCGCCAGCCAGAAAGCGCAAGGCCACCCCCCCAGCGATGGTGGTCAAAAGCTCGCGCGCATGGCGCACCGAGAGCGACTCGCCATAGATGGCGGCGATGCGCAGCACCATGCGCACCTGCCCCGCCAGCAGCAGCGGGACCTCCAGGCCCGGCACCGGCTGGGTGGCGATGAGGCCATTGAGCCAGGCCGCGCTGCGGATGAGACGGTGGGTGAGCTGGTGGCGGTAAGCGGGCAGCTCGCGCCCCAGCGCGACGACCATCGCCGGATGGGCCGCGACAATGGCCGGCAAAAGCCTGTCGCCGACCCCCGCCCCCGTCCTGGCCGAGATGGGGATGACCTCGCCGCCCAGTTTGCGACGGAGGTCTTCCAGCACCAACTCACGGTCGCGCTTGATCAGGTCGATCTTGTTGACCGCGACGATGAGCGGCACGCCGAGCGTGCGCAGCGACTCGTAGGTCTCGTAATCCGACTGGCGCAGGCCAGCGGCGGCGTCGAACAGGTAGACGATGACATCGGCTCCCTCGGCGGCCTGGCGGGCGGTCTGGGCGCGGTCGACCCCGCCGACCTCGCCAAAGCCGGGCGTGTCGATCAGCGTGAGCGGGCCGACGCGCTCCTCGACCAGCCCGCGGGTTGTGCCGGGCATCGCCGTCACCGCCGAGACCTTGCGCCCCTTGAGCAGATTGAAGAGGGTCGATTTGCCCGAGTTGACCGGGCCGACGATGGCCAGGCGGGCCGCGCTCTCCTGCTGCACCGCCTGGGAGAGCTTGTCCCACTCCAGCGCCTGAAAGAGCTCGCGCAGATCGGCCAGCCGCGACGGCAGGTTGATGGACATGGCGCCTCCTCGCAGTTACGCGCCCAGTATAGCACGGAGCAGGAAGAAGGCAACCGTTCCTTGACAGCAGTCGATGGGGATGTTATGATAGATGTGTATCCAGGTCAGCCAGACGGTCGCGCCCTGCGCAGGCAGGGTGAGGAAAGTCCGGGCTCCACAGGGCACGGTGCTGGGTAACGCCCAGGCGGGGTAACCCGACGGCAGGGCCACAGAGACATACCGCCCGGCGAGAGCCGGGTAAGGGTGAAAAGGTGGTGCAAGAGACCACCGGCGCTCGTGGTGACACGGGCGGCCAGGCAACCCCCACCGGGAGCAAGGCCAAGCAGGAGCGACGGGGCGGCCCGTCCCATTCGAGCTCCGGGTAGGCCGCACGAGGCGGCAGGTAACTGTCGTCCCAGATAGATGACCGTCCGCGACAGAACCCGGCTTACAGGCTGGCCTGGAAAAAAAGAGACCTCGGAGGCCTTGCGACCTCCGAGGTCTTTGCGGTTTAGTATTCGGGCATTGGCGGGGTGGCCGGCTTTTCCTTTTCCGGGATGTCGGAGATGAGCGCCTCGGTCGAGAGGACCATGGCGGCGATGGAGGCGGCGTTCTCGACAGCGCCCTTGGTCACCTTCGCCGGGTCGATGATGCCGACCTCGACCATGTCCACGTACTGGCCGGTGAGGACATCAAAGCCGATGTGCGGGTTGTTCTTCTCCTGGTGCAGGCGGCGCACCGTGTCGAGCACCACGCCGCCGTCATAGCCAGCGTTCTCGGCGATCTTGATCATCGGCGCCTCGAGCGCGGCGCGGAGGATGCGCACGCCGGTCTGCTCGTCGGGGTAGGTCATCTGCACGTCGTCGAGTTTGGCGATGGCGTTGATCAGGGCAACGCCGCCGCCGGGGACAATGCCCTCTTCGACTGCCGCGCGGGTGGCCGAGAGCGCGTCCTCGACGCGATGCTTCTTCTCCTTCAGCTCGGTCTCGGTGGCCGCACCGACGCCGATGATGGCCACGCCGCCGGCCAGCTTGGCCAGCCGCTCCTGCAGCTTTTCCTTGTCATAGTCGGAGGTCGACTTGTCGATCTCGACCTTGATCTGCTCGATGCGGCCGCGGATCTGGGCCTCGTCGCCGCGCCCACCGACAATGGTGGTCTCGTCCTTGGTGGCAACGACCTTGTCCGCCCGGCCCAGGTCTTCGATCATCGCGCTTTCCAGCTTGCGGCCCTCTTCCTCGGTGATCACATGGCCGCCGGTCAGGATGGCAATATCCTGCAGCATCGCCTTGCGCCGGTCGCCAAAGCCGGGGGCCTTGATGGCCATACAGTTGAGCATGCCGCGCAGCTTGTTGAGCACCAACGTTGCCAGCGCCGCGCCGTCGACATCCTCGGCGATCACGACCAGCTCGCGCTTGCCGATCTGGACCAGCTTCTCCAGGATAGGCATAAGGTCCTCGGCAGCCGAGATTTTCTTGTCATAGATGAGGATGTACGGCTCGGTGATGATGGCCTCCATCGTGTCGGGGTTGGTGATGAAATAGGGGCTGATGTAGCCGCGGTCGAACTGCATGCCCTCGACATACTCCTGCTCGAACTCGAGGCCCTTGCTCTCCTCGACCGTGACCACGCCGTCCTTGCCGACCTTGTCCATCACCTCGGCGATCAGCTCGCCAATCTCGCGGTCCTGCGCCGAAATGGCCGCGACGTTGGCGATCTCGTCTTTGGTCGTGACGTCGATGGCCTGTTCGTCGATGGCCCTGGTCACGACGTGGGCCGCTTCCAGGATGCCGCGCTTGAGCAGCATCGCGTTGGCGCCCGCCGCCACGTTCTTCATGCCCTCGGTGATGATGATGTGGGCCAGCAGCGTGGCCGTGGTCGTGCCGTCACCGGCGATGTCGTTCGTCTTGGTGGCCGCTTCCTTCAAAAGCTGAGCGCCCATGTTCTCGAACGGATCGGGCAGCTCGATCTCTTTGGCTACCGTCACGCCGTCATGAGTGATGGTGGGGGAGCCCCATTTCTTGTCCAGCGCCACATTGCGGCCCTTGGGGCCCAGCGTCGTCACCACCGCGTTGGCCAACGTATCGATACCGCGCTTGAGCTTGCCGCGCGCTTCATCGCCAAATACCAGTTGCTTTGCCATGCTAGTTCCTCCTTGTCACAGATTATGGGAATCGGCTACTCAACAATCGCCAGGATGTCACTTTCCTTCAGGATGAGGATCTCCTTGCCCCCCGTCTTGAAGGTCGTGCCGGAGTACTTGGCATAGATCACCGTGTCGCCCACCTTCACCTCCATCGGGATGCGCTTGCCATCCTCATCCCGGCGGCCGGGACCGACGGCCAGGACCTTGCCCTGCTGGGGCTTTTCCTTGGCCGTGTCGGGCAGCACCAACTGCCCGCCGGCAAACGTCTGCACCTCTTCCTCGATGGGTTCCACAACGACGCGATCCGCCAATGGTTTGATGTTGACAGGCATTTTGCTACCTCCTTTTATTGAGACTTTTTAGCACTCGTTACTATAGAGTGCCAGCCAGGGCACATCATACCACAATTTTTTATCCTGTCAAGGGGTCGTTTGGGAAGACGGACGTCCCGTCTGCCCTGGGATCGCGGGCATCTCGTCCACCCTGGGGGCGCGGACGTCTCGTCCGCGCTGCGGCGGGCGGGGACGCCCGCGCTCCCAGGAGACAAGATATCTGCTCAGTCTGACAGTTTTTTACCACCAGGTCACGAAGGAAAACAGACGGGTTACCCGGATGGGGAAGCATTCGTCTCTTCATCCCTGTCCAATTTTGACAGATTCCCCTTTTCGAGGTAGGATATGACTCACCAGAGGGAACCGTGGCGACGATCCAGGATTTGACCGAGCGGATGAATGCCTTTGTCCGCGATATGGGCTGGTACGAGGACAACTCATCCGTGCCCCAGACGCCGCGCAACATCGCCATCAGTCTGGTGCTGGAAGCGGCCGAGGTGCTGGAGCATTTTCAATGGGGCGAGCAGGCCGACGCGACTGCGCTCGCCAGCGAGCTGGCCGACGTGGCCCTTTACCTGCTGCAACTGGCTTATCTCACCGGCATCGACCTGGAAAAGGCAATCGGCGACAAGCTGGCTTACAACTATACGCGACACTGGACAAGGAGTGCGAACGGTGGCAGACAGAGTAACGCCGCGCAGTGAGGACTATTCTCGCTGGTATACTGATGTAGTGCAGATGGCCGACCTGGCCGATTACGCGCCGGTGCGGGGCTGTATGGTCATCAAGCCCTACGGCTATGCGCTGTGGGAAAATATCAAGAACGGCCTCGACCGCCGCTTCAAGGCCACCGGTCACGTCAACGCCTATTTCCCCCTCTTTATCCCCATGAGCTTTTTGGAAAAAGAGGCCGAGCACGTCAAGGGCTTTTCGCCCGAGCTGGCCGTCGTCACCATCGGCGGCGGCAGGCAACTGGACGAGCCGCTGGTGGTGCGCCCCACCTCCGAGACGGTCATCGGCCATATGTACGCCCGCTGGATCCAGTCCTACCGCGACCTGCCTGTGCTGATCAATCAGTGGGCCAACGTCGTCCGCTGGGAGATGCGCACGCGCCTGTTTCTGCGCACGATGGAGTTTCTCTGGCAGGAGGGCCACACCGCCCACGCCACCGCCGAGGAGGCGATGGAAGAGACGATGCGCATGCTCGACGTCTATGCCGACTTTGCCATCAGAGATGGCGCGATCCCGGTGATCAAGGGCCGCAAGAGCGAAAGCGAAAAGTTTGCCGGCGCCGTCGCCAGCTACACGATCGAGGCCATGATGGGCGACTGCAAAGCCCTTCAATCCGGCACCTCGCACTTTCTTGGCCAGAACTTTGCCCGCGCTTTCGACATCCAGTTCCTCGACGAGCACAACGAGCGGCAGTATGTCTGGACCACCAGTTGGGGCCTCAGCACGCGCATGGTCGGCGCGGTGGTGATGGTCCATGGCGACGACCAGGGGCTGGTGCTGCCGCCCGTCCTGGCCCCCTACCAGGTCGTCCTCGTCCCCATCTGGCGCGACGAGGCGCAGCGCGCCCTGGTGCTGGAGGCGACCGCTCGCCTGGAGCGGCTGCTGGAGGGCGTGGTGCGGCTCAAGGTGGACGCGCGGGAAGAGCTCTCGCCCGGCTGGAAGTTCAACGACTGGGAGATGCGCGGCGTGCCGCTGCGCATCGAGATCGGCCCCCGCGACGTGGAAGGGGGCCAGGTGACGCTGGCCCGCCGCGACCAGCCCGGCCGCGCCGGCAAATCCACTGTGCCCATAGAGGGGGTGGCGGACGCGGTGACGGAGGCGCTGCAGAACATCCAGGCCGCTCTCTACCAGCGCGCGCTCGACTTTCGCCTGGCCCACACCCGCTACCCGGAGACGTTCGAAGCGCTGCGCCAGGCTGTCGCCGAAGGCTTTGCCTATGCCTGGTGGTGCGGCAGCGCCGCATGCGAGGCCCGCGTCAAGGAAGAAACCACGGCGACGATCCGCTGCATCCCCCTGGAACAGCCCGGCGGCAGCGGGCCGTGCATCGTCTGCGGCGAGAAGGCTGCCGAACAGGCGGTCTTTGGACGGGCGTATTGAGCGCGTATCGCGTATCGCTTATCGCTTATCGCGTATCGCGTATCGCCGGGTCTTTCGGGAGAGGCTGATGGCAGAGGCGACGTTTCATTTTCCGCCCGACTTCAGGTGGGGTTGCGCGACGGCTGCCCACCAGACGGAGGGCAATAACACGAACAATGACTGGTGGGCCTGGGAGCAGGTCGAGGGCCATATTGCCGAAGGCGCCCGCTCCAACCTGGCCTGCGATGGCTGGCGGCGGGCAGAGGAGGACTTTGACCGCGCCGCGGCGATGGCCAACAACGCCCACCGCCTCTCGGTCGAATGGTCGCGCATCGAGCCGCGCGAGGGCTATTTCGACGATCAGGCGCTGGGCCGCTACCGCGCCATGCTGCGCGCCCTGCGCGAGCGCGGCATGGAGCCGCTGGTCACGCTGCACCACTTTAGCAGTCCCCTCTGGCTGGCCGAACTGGGCGGCTGGGAGTACCCACGGGTCGTCCCGCTCTTCGAGCGCTTTGTCGCCCGCGTCGTCGAGGCGCTGGGCGAGTTTTGCGATTTCTGGTGCACGATCAACGAGCCCAATATCTACGCCCTGCTGGGCTATGTGCAGGGCATCTTTCCGCCCGGCAAGCACGACCTCGGCGCGGCGATGCGGGTGAGCCGCCACATGCTGCGCGCCCACGCCGCCGCCTACCGCCGCATCCACGCCCTCCAGCCCCACGCCCGCGTCGGCCTGGCGCACAACTATCGCATCTTCGACCCGGCCAACCCCCGCTCCGCGCTCGACCGCCTGGTGGCCCGCCTGCAGGACCGCATCTTTAACGAGGCCTTTCTCGTCCCGCTCGAACGCGGCCGCTGGCTCTTGCCGATGGGCTTTGGCCCGGCGCCGGGCCTGCGTGGAACGCTCGACTGGGTGGGGATCAACTATTACACCCGCAACGTGGTCGCTTTCGACCGCTCCTGCCCCAGCGAGCTGTACGGCCGCCGCTTCCATCACCCCGAGGCCGAACTGCTCGACGGCGGCTATGGCGAGATGTACCCGCAGGGAATCGTCCGCGCCGTGCGCCGCGCCGCCCGCCCCGGACTGCCCATCTATATCACCGAGAACGGCATCCCCGACGCCGACGACGACCAGCGCCCCCGCGCGCTCGTCACTCACCTGCATCAACTATGGGGAATCATTCAGGGCTGCTATCCGGTGATGGGCTATTTCCACTGGACGCTGGTGGACAATTTCGAGTGGGCCGCCGGTTGGACGCTGCGCTTTGGCCTGATCGAGCTGGACCCGGCGACGCAGGTGCGCACACCGCGGCCCTCCGCCGCCCTTTACGGCGACATCTGCCGCGCCAATGCCATCACGCCAGAGATCATCGATGCCCACGTGCCCGAGCTGCGGACGGTGTTGTTGCCCTCTTGACAAAATGAGAACCCAAATCTTGCCCCCCATCGGCCTTGCGCTCGCTGTCGTCCTGGTGAGCGCGGTTTTGGGCGGCGGGCTGGCAGAGCGCCCGGCGCAGGCTGCTGCCCTGGCCACCATTCGCTACGTCACGCCGACGGGCAGCGCCGGCAGCAACACCTGCACCAACCCCGCCAATCCCTGCGCCCTGCAACACGCCATCAACCAGGCCGCCAGCGGGGACGAGATTCGCATCGCCGGGGGCACCTATAACGTCGTCGTCACCATCGACTCGCTCAAGAAACAGATTGTCTACATCACCCAGTCCATCACCCTCCGCGGCGGCTACAGCGCTGACTTTTCCGTGTGGGACCCCGCCGTCTACCCTTCCGTGCTCAGCCCCAGCTCTCTTACCCCTGGCCGCTGCATCTACATCGCCGGCGGCGCCCAGCCGCTGATCGAATGGCTGGTCATCCACAACGGCAATGCCGCCGGCTTGAAAGGCGGGCCGGGAAACCAGGATGCCGGCGGCGGGGTGTACGTCGCCAACGCGGCGCCCACGCTGCGCCATAACACGATCACGGGCAACAGGGCCCAGATCGGCGGCGGGGTCTGGCTGTCCAACAGCAGCGCCACGCTTGCCAACAACACGATCAACAGCAACACGGCGACGTATTATGGCGGCGGCGTAGGGCTGTATCAGAGCGCGGCAACGCTCCGCGACAACACCATCGACAGCAACACGGCAAGCGGTGCAGCCGGCGGGGTGTTTCTGGATAACAGCCCCGCCTTGCTGGAGGGAAACATCATCCGCAACAACCATGCCGGAACCACGGGCGGCGGCGGGCGCATCATCAACTACAGCGCCGCCACGCTGAGGGACAATGACATCTTGAGCAACGATGCTACCATGGCCGGCGGCGGGCTCTACCTGCATGAAAGCCCGGTCACACTGACCCACAACACGGTGACAGGCAACACCGCTGGCGCTGGCGGCGGTGGCGGTATTTATGTCAATATCAGTTCGCCTACCCTCACCAGCAACACCATCGCCGGTAACACCACCGCCGGCGACGGCGGGGGGATGTATCTGGATATCGCCAGCCCCATCCTGGTAAACACCTGGCTGCTTAGCAATCAGGCCGCCGGGCGGGGCAGCGGGATCTATATGCGAGCCGGTGCGCCCTCCTTGCGACATACCACCCTCGCCCGCAACACGGGCGGCGACGGCAGCGGCGTTCATGTCACCCATCTCCTCAGCAGCTATAGTTCGCCCACCCTGGTCAACACGATCCTGGTCAGCCATACGGTGGGCATCACCGTGGCGGCAGGCTGCACGGCAACCCTACAGGGCACTCTGTGGGGCGGCGGCGCGTGGGCCAACGGCGTTGACTGGAGCGGCGCGGGCACGATCAACCGGACGGGCAATCTATGGGGAGACCCTCTCTTTGTCGACGCGGCGGCGGGGAATTACCACCTCGGCGATGGTTCGCCGGCCATCGACGCCGGCGTGGACAGCGGCGTGGCGGTCGACGCTGACGACCAGGCGCGGCCACACTATGGCGGCTATGACCTGGGCGCCGACGAGTGGTGGCCGCTACTGGCAGCCAAGACCGTCGCGCCGGAAACGGTCAGCCCAGGGAGGTTGCTGACCTATACCGTCGTCCTGAGCAATGTCTCTGGGCTCAACCTGGCGGCGCAGATGGGCGACGCGCTGCACCCCGCCGTCGACTTTGTCGGCCCCCTGCGCTACGAAACGGGCAGCGGCGGCTATGCTTCCGGCGTCGTCACCTGGACCGGCACGGTGAGCGCGGGGGTGTCGGTGGCGATTGTCTGGGCCGTGCGGGTTGAGCCATCTGTCCCGACGGGCGTTTCCATCACCAATACTGCCGTCATCACCGACCCCTTTGGCGTCTTTGCCACGTCGTCCCTTCCGGCCCTGACAGGGCGGTGGGTCTATTTGCCGCTGGTGTGGCGCAGCAGCCAGGGGTAAGCAGGCCCGCCTGCAAAGAACAGGGGGCGCCCTACCGGCCGGCGATCTGTTCCAGCCCGCCCATCCACGGCCGCAGCACCTCCGGCACGACGACCGTGCCATCGGCCTGCTGATAGTTCTCCAGAATGGCAATCACCACGCGCGGCAGCGCCAGCCCTGAGCCGTTGAGGGTGTGGACAAAGCGCGGCCTGGCCCCTGCCGCGGGCCGGTAGCGGATGTTGGAACGGCGGCTCTGGAACTCTTCGCAGTTGCTGATGCTGCTGACCTCCAGCCACTCGCCGCAGCCTGGCGCCCACATCTCGACGTCATAGGTCCTGGCGGCGGCAAAGCCCAGATCGCCGGTGCAGAGCGCCTTGACGCGGCAAGGGATCCCCAGGCGACGGCAGATGGTCAGGGCGTGCTCCAGCATTTCCTCCAGCGCGTCGTAGCTGGCCTCGGGCGCGGTGAACTGGTACATCTCCACCTTGTCGAACTGGTGGCCGCGCTTGATGCCGCGCACGTCCCGTCCGGCGCTCATCTTTTCGCGGCGGAAGCAGAGCGTATGGGCCACGTAGCGCAGCGGCAGCTCATCCGCGTCGAGGATCTCGTCGCGGTGCAGGTTGGTCAGCGGAATCTCGGCCGTGCCGACCAGCCAGAGGTCGTCCTCGACATCGTGGTAGATGTTGTCGCGGAACTTGGGCAGTTGGCCGGCGCCCCACATGCACTGCTCTTTGACCACGGTGGGGAGGTAGACCTCGGTGTAGCCGTGTTCCCGCGTGTGGACGCTCAACATCCACTCGATCAGCGCCCGTTCCAGCCGCGCGCCGGCGCCCCAGAGGACGTAGAAGCGGCTGCCGGAGAGCTTGACGCCGCGCTCGAAATCGAGGATGCCCAGCTCAGGCCCCAGCTCCCAGTGGGCGAGCGGCTCGAAATCGAACTCGCGCGGCTGGCCGATCTCCCGCACCACGACGTTGGCGCTTTCGTCTGGCCCCGTCGGCACCGAGGGATGCGGGATGTTGGGGAGAGTCAGCAGCAGCTCGTCCCGCGCCGTCTCGGCCTGGCGAGCCTCTTCTTCCAGCGCGGCGATCTGCTCGCCGACGGCGCGCATCGCCGCGATGCGCTCCTGGCGCGCGGCGGCGTCCTTGATCTGGGCAATCTCTTTGGAGACGCGGTTGCGCTCGGCGCGCAGCTCTTCCAGCCGCGTCAGCACCTGCCGCCACTGCCTGTCGGCGGCGAGCAGTTGGTCGACCACGTCGACCGGCTCATTGCGGCTGGCCAGCGCTGCTTTGACTCTTTCAGGTTGTTCTCGCAAGATGGTGATGTCGAGCATGTGCCCTCTCTTCGCGTATCGCGTATCGCGTATCGCTTATCGCTTATCGCTCATCGCTTATTGTGATTCGTGCCCCATTCATGTCAATCGTGTTGGCCAGTCCTGGGCCGCAGGTGCGGGTACAGGATCACCTCGCGGATCGAGTCGTGGTTGCTGAGGATCATGGTCAGCCGGTCGACCCCCATGCCAAAGCCGCCGTTGGGCGGCATGCCGTACATCATCGCCTGCAAATAGTCCATGTCGAGCGGGTGGGCTTCTTCGTCGTCGGCAGCGTAGAGGCGACCCATCTCCAGGAAGCGCTGCTCCTGGTCGAGCGGGTCGTTCAGCTCGGTGAAGGCGTTGCCCAGCTCCAGCCCGCCGATGAAGAACTCGAAGCGTTCGACGTGGGTGGGGTCGTCGGCTTTGGCCTTGGCCAGCGGCGAAATCTCGCGCGGGTAGTCATAGACGATGGTCGGCTGGATCAGCGTCGGCTCGACCAGGCTGCCCAGCAGGCTGTTGTCGACCAGCTTGCCCCAGGTCGAGCGCGGGTCGGGCTGGCGGCCGATGGCGCGCAGCGCCTCGATCAACTGGGGAGCGGTGGGGTACTGGACATAGTCGATGCCGCAGACCTCCAGGATGGCCTGGCGCAGCGTCACCCGCCGCCACGGGGGGCGCAGGTCAATGGTCTGGCCCTGGTACGTGATGGTGGTGCTGCCCAGCACCTCTTCGGCGACGGTGGAGACCATCTCCTCGCACAGGTCCATCACGTCACGATAGTCCATGTAGGCAGCGTAGAACTCGAGCATGGTGAACTCGGGGTTGTGCTTGAAGGAGACGCCCTCGTTGCGAAAGTCCTTGCCGAGCTCATAGACGCGCTCATAGCCGCCTACCAGCAGCCGTTTGAGGTAGAGTTCGACAGCGATGCGCAGGTAGAGCTCCTGCTGGAGCTGATTGTGGTAGGTGACAAAGGGACGGGCGGCGGCGCCGCCATAGACCGGCTGCAGGATCGGCGTTTCGACCTCCAGAAAGCCGCGCGCGTCGAGGAAGCGGCGCAGGGCAGCGACGATGCGGGCGCGCAGGCGAAAAAGCTCGCGCACCTCCGGCCGCACGGCCAGGTCGGCGTAGCGCTGGCGGTAGCGTTCCTCGACGTCGCTGAGGGCCGAGTAGCGCACCACCTGGTCGCCGAGGCGCTGCTCCTTGCCCCACGGCAGGGGGGAGAGGGCCTTGGCCAGCATGCGCAGCCGGCTGACCTGGACGCTGATCTCGCCGGTGCGCGTGCGCATCAGGCTGCCCTCGGCCTGGACGAAATCGCCCAGGTCAAAGTCGCGCTCAAAGGTCTCCATCGTCTCTTCGTCAACGTTGCCCTGGCGCAGAAAGAGCTGAATTTGCCCGCTTTCGTCCTCGATGTGGGCAAAGATGATCCGGCCCATGGGGCGGAGGCTGCGCAGCCGGCCAACAACGGCAACGGTGCCCGTCTCGCCAGCCTCGCAGGCAGCGATGGCCTGCGCCGCCGTGTGCGTGCGGTAGGTGCGCGTCGGATAGGGCTCCCAGCCCCGCGCCCGCAGCCGCTCCAGCTTCTCCAGGCGCTGCTTTTGCAGGTCGTTCAGTTCCATCAGCGGCTCCTTAAGAAAAACGCCCGCCTGGCCGGGCGTCTGCTCTCCTCCCTTTGTGGCGGCTAGTGAATCTCGACCACGTGGAAGACGATCACGCCATCGGGAGCGTTCACCCTGACCTCGTCGCCCACGCGGCGGCCCATCAGCGCCCGGCCGAGGGGGGACTTGAACGAGATCCTGCCCTCGCTGGGGTCAGCCTCGGCCGAGTCGATGATATGGTACGTTTCGGGAGGGTAATTGTCCTCGACGATCGTCACCCGGCTGCCCAGGCTGACCACCTCGCCGGACTGAGCCGCTTCGATGATCTCGGCGCTGCCCAGCATGCGCTCCAGTTCCAGGATACGTCCTTCGACAAAGGCCTGTTCGTTGCGGGCTGCTTCCAGTTCGGCATTTTCCAGGAGGTCGCCTTCGGCGAGGGCATCATGCAGGCGGCGCGCCACCTCCTGGCGACGCACTTTGCGCAGATAGTCGAGCTCGCTCTGGAGTCTTTCGTATCCTTCTCGGGTGAGATAGACGGTCTGTTCGCTCATATCGATTTTAGATGCTTCTCCTGGTCGTATATCCGGCCTTGCAGCAAATGGCCTCACCGGGGAGGCCACTTGTCCGACGACAGAGCGGACTTGCGTCCGCTTTGGGTGATAACTGATTTGGCAATAGAAAAACTGAGAGGAGGCCCCTCAGTTGTGCAGCGAGGCCTATTATAGTCGAAAACAGCGGTTTTGTAAAGTGTACTTGCAGCCCCTGCCAATTCGCGCTATACTCGAAACGGGATGAGACGAGTGCTGCTCTGGTTCGACACGCGCCGCCTGACCGTGGCGATCCTCTTTGTCGCGCTCTTTGCCATGGCCGTCCGCGCGCCCGTCGACACGGATACCTGGTGGCACCTCCAGGCCGGCCGCGTGACGGTGGAGAGCGGGCGCATCCTGCAGGTCGATCTCTTTTCCTACACCCGCGCCGGCTCGCCGTGGGTCAACCATAGCTGGCTCAGCCAGGTCGTTCTCTACCTGCTCTTCGACCGGCTGGGCTATGCCGGACTGGGCTTCTTCCTTGGGGCGGTGGTGGCGGTTACTTTTCTCTTCGTCTACCTGCAGATGGAGGGCGATCCCTTCGTGCGGGCGCTGATCGTCATCGTTGCCGCGGCAACATCGGCGGTGATCTGGGCCGCCCGCCCGCAGATCCTCTCTTTCCTGCTGACCGCTGTGGTTGCCTACCTGCTCTACCTGTTCAAGTGGAAGCAGGTCAACCGGCTCTGGCTGCTGCCGCCCCTTTTCGTGCTGTGGGTCAACCTCCACGCTGGCTATGCGCTGGGCTTTATGCTGCTGGCCGCCTTTGTCATCGGCGAACTGTTCAACCATCTGCTGGCGCTGCTGCCGGGCGGGGACGAGAACTGCCCGGCGGTTCCGTGGCGAGGGCTGGCGTTCCTGGTGGGGATGGCGCTGCTCTCGCTGCTCCTGCTGACGATCAACCCCAACGGCGTCCGCATGTGGGTCTATTACCTGGACACGGTCAAGATTGGCGTGTTGCAGGATTTCATCCAGGAGTGGCGCTCGCCGGACTTTCACCCGCTCTACACGCAGCCTTTCATCTGGCTGCTGCTGGGGACGTTGGCGGCGATGGGGCTTTCGGGGCGGCGCGCCGACGGCAGCGACCTGGCGATGGTGGGCATGTTTGCCTACGCCGCGCTGCTGGCCGGGCGCAACTTTGGGCCGTTCGCGCTGGTGACGGCGCCGGTGCTCAGCCGCCACGCCGTGGCCATGCTGGAGCGCTGGGGCTGGAACCGCCTGCTGCGCCCCGCTCGCCGGCGCGTGCTGCTGGGCGCGGTCAACGTGGGGCTGCTGGTTGCAGTGGTCGTCTTGGCGGGGGTCAAGGTGGCCGTGCCGCTCAGCGCCGCTTTCAACGAGGCCGAGCAGCGCAAGATCGTGCCGGTGGACGCCGTGGCCTGGGTGCGCGCCCATCGGCCTGACGGGCAGATGTTCAACCACTACAACTGGGGCGGCTATCTGATCTGGGCGCTGTGGCCCGACTACCAGGTCTTTGTCGACGGGCGCACCGACCTCTATGGCGACGACCTGCTGGGCGACTATATCGAGATCCAGCGCGGCGGGCCAGAGGCGGCGGCGCTGCTGGACGAGTACGGCGTCGATTGGGTGCTGACCGCCAGCGGCGACGGCCTGAGCCTGGCCCTGGACTGCAACCCCAACTGGCAGCAAGTCTATAAAGATGCCCAGGCGACGATCTACCTCCGACAACACGAATAACACGAATGCGCTCAGCGATGAGCAATGGGCGATAAGCGATAAGCGATAAGCGATAAGCGATAAGCGATACCCCACTTGCCCCCCCTCCCCTCCGTGTTATAATACGCCCATCTGCCCCTGTAGCTCAGAAGGACAGAGCAGGAACCTCCTAAGTTCAAGGTCGCGCGTTCGAATCGCGCCAGGGGCACCATAGCAGGAGCGGCAGGCCGCCGCGGAAACGAGCAGCCCGGTCAGCCGGGCTCTTTCGTGCAGAAGGGCATATGAAGAAAAGAGCCATCCGCATCATTGCTGCCGTTGGAGGACTGGTTGCCTTGCTGGCGCTGCTGGCCTGGGCCAGCACCCTCAGCACCGACCTGGTGCCGCGGGCCTCCGACGACTGGAGCCGGGCGCGCGTGCTGGGCACCACCGCCGTCAGGCGCCCGCCAGTCCTCCACGCCGCCCCCGACGGAGGGGTGTTTGTCCTCTGGGCCAACGTCGAAGGCGACCTGCAACTGGCGCGTCTCGACCAGGCCGGCAACGTCGTGTTCAACCGCCCCCTGCCCCTCAGCTCTGGCACAGCCCGCGACCCCCAGCTCGTTATTGATGCAGAGGGGACCCTTCACCTGCTGTGGCGGGACGAATTAGGCGGCGCTGCAGCGATCCGCTACGCCCAACTCGATAGCGAGGGATACACCCTCAGCGAGCCGATCGAGCTGTTCCGCTCCTCCCGCTGGGGCATCGACGCGCCCGGCCTGGTGCAGGACAGCGCCGGGCGGCTGCACGGCTTTTGGGTCAGTGGGGAAGGCATCGAGCACGCCGTCATCGGCGCGGCGGCTGAAGCGACGCTGCTGATCCCCCACGGCAGCCTGCCGTCGGTGCAGCCCGCCGGCGACGGGAAACTCTACCTGGCCTGGCGGCAGCGAGCCGGAGCCGGTGACGACGGCATCTATTACGCCGCCTACGACGCGGCGGCCGGCGAACTGGGCCGGGCCAGGAAGCTGACCACCCTCTTCCTGCGCACCGGCCAGCATCTCGAAGGCCTGTCTCTCGGACTGGCAGGCAGCACAAGCTGCGTCCTTTGGTCCATCGAGGACCTGCGCGATGTCTCCACAACGAGCACCTTCACCTGTTTCCCTGCCGCCCATCCCGAAGCGGCCCGCCCCGCGCCGCTGGACCTCTACCTGGGCTGGAACCCAGGCGGGATCGCCACGCTGCCAGGCCCGCAGGAGCGGGCGCAGGTGGCCCTCAGCGCGGCGACGCTGGCCACACCACGGGGCATGCTGTTGGAAGGACTCTTTGAACGGCAGAGCTCGATCGCTGACGCCGTCTCGCAGATGATGGTGATCGAGCTGGCCGGCGGGCAAATCGATGAACAGGTCGTCACCGCCTCGCGTCAGGCCGTCGTCAAACCGGCCATCGCCGCCAGCGCCGACGGCTCCCTGCACGTGGCCGCCCTCCAGGTGGGCGGCTCGGACCTCTACCGCATCATCTATGCCAGCAACGCGCCAGCAGTGCGGCGCGCCTATAATGCCGTCACCGTCTTCGACGTGGTCGACACGGTCTTTAACGTGATCATGCAGAGCGCCCTGCTGGTGCTGACCGCCATCCCGATGCTCCTGCTCTGGGCGTCGCTGCCGATGCTGGGGTTGATCATCTACCACTGGTTCAGCGGCGACGAAGAGCTCGACCGCATGCGCTCCCGCGTCGCTCTGAGCCTGGCTATTGGGCTGGAGATCGCTCTGACCCTCATCTTTCCGCTGCGGGTGGAAATGGCCTGGCCGCCGTTCGTCTGGGTCGCGCCGCTCGTCACGGCAGCCCTGGCGGGCACCCTGACCTGGCGCATCCTGCGCCGCAGGGACCAGAACATGCTCTTCCTCTCCTTCCTCACCTTCACCGGCCTGTACGTCGTGCTGTTGTGGCTCGCTTACCTGGTATTCTAGGAGGAAACCTTGAAAAGTCGGCTGGTATGGCTGGGTCTTTCCCTGGTCATCGTTCTCATCGCCCTGATGGTGGCCTGCCGGCCTGCACCGACAGCCACACCTGCACCGCCGGAGCTGATCCTGCGCAACTGGGAAGGCGACATTTCGGCGGACATCCTGGCCGCGTTCGAGGCCGAGTAGTGGCTGGCAGCATTGGCACTCCGGAACGTATGGAGTACACCGTCATTGGCGACGTCGTCAACACCGCCGCGCGGCTCGACGAGCTGAACAAGCAGTGGGGAACGGACATTTTGATCAGCGAGACGGTGTACAAAGCGGTCAGCGGAGAAGTTTCCGCCCGCCCCCTCCCGCTTGTCGACGTGAAAGGCAAAAGCGAGCCGCTCAAGCTCTACACCTTGCAAATCATGCCCCCGCCATGACCAGAACCGCATGCCCGCAGCCTTGCCAGGAGCAATCATCGCCCCTTCGGCCGGGTGTTCGTAGCAAGAGGATAGAGCGCTCCGCCCGCCCTGCTCCCGCCGGGTCTGTGACCCGGTGGCCCCCCCTGGCGGGGGTCGCAGACCCCCGCTGAGCAATGAGGTGCCCCACGCCAATGTTTTGCTACAAACCCCCTTCCGCCGCTCACTTGCATACTTGCACACTTGCACACTTGCATGGTAAACTACCCCCCAAGGAGGCACACCATGAACAAAAAGAGAGGCCGCGTCTTTTCCGGCGCCCGGCCCACGGGACGCCAGCACCTGGGTAACTACCTGGGCGCCATCCGCAACTATGTCGCCCTGCAGGATGACTATGACTGCATCTACTGCATCGTTGACCTGCACGCGCTGACGACGCTGCAGGACACCGACAGGCTGCGCGAGTGGACCTACGAGATGGCCCTGGACTGGCTGGCGGCGGGGATCGACCCCGCGCGCGGGACGATCCTCTTCATCCAGTCCCACGTGCCCCAGGTAACCGAGCTGCACACGATTCTGTCCATGATCACGCCGCTGGGCTGGCTGACCCGCCTGCCGACGTTCAAGGAAAAAGTGCGCCAACAGCCGGACAATGTCAACTATGGGCTGGTGGGCTATCCGGTGCTGATGGCCGCCGACATCGCCCTCTACAAGGCCGACACCGTGCCGGTCGGCGTCGATCAGGCACCGCACCTCGAATTCACCCGCGAGATCGTGCGCCGTTTCAACCACATCTTTGGCGAGGTACTGGTCGAGCCGCAGGCCAGGCACACCGAGTTCCCCAAAGTGCTGGGCATCGACGGCGAGCAGAAAATGTCCAAGTCGCTCGATAACCACATCGAGATCGCCGCCACGCCGGAAGAGATCATGCAGCGGGTGATGATGATGACCACCGACCCGCAGCGCCGCTACCGCCACGACCCCGGCCGGCCCGAGGTCTGCAACGTCTTTTCGCTGCACCAGTTTTTCTCGCCGGCTGAGGTGGCGCAGATCGAGCGCGATTGTCGCTCTGCCGCCATCGGCTGCGTCGACTGCAAGCGCCTCTTTGCCCACAACCTGGCCGATCACTTTGCGCCGCTGCGCGAGCGGCGGGCGGCGCTGGCGCAAGAGCCGGATCACGTCTGGGACGTCCTGGCCGACGGAGCGCGGCGGGCTTCGGCCATCGCTGCCCAGGTGATCGCCGAGGTCAAGGCCGCCGTGGGCCTGCCGTAGGAAGCGCCATGCGCGTCCTCGTCCAGCGGGTACGCCGGGCGGCGGTGAGCGTCGCCGGGCAGACCGTCGCCGAGATCGGCCCCGGCCTGGCCCTGCTCGTCGGCGTGACCCATAGCGACAGCCAGGCCGAGGCGGAATGGCTGGCGCGCAAGGTCGTCGGCCTGCGCATCTTTGAAGATGCCGAAGGCAAGATGAACGCCGGCCTCCTGGACGTCGGCGGGGAAGCGCTGGTGGTCTCCCAGTTCACCCTCTACGCCGACGCGCGCAAGGGCCGCCGGCCCTCCTTCACCGACGCCGCCCCGCCAGAACAGGCCGAGCCGCTGGTCGAACACTTTGCCCGCGCCGTGTCCGAGTGCGGCGTGAAGGTGCAGCGCGGCGTCTTTGGCGCGCACATGCTGGTCGAGATTTTCAACGAGGGTCCGGTGACGATCTGGCTGGAGCGCTCGCCAACGGAAGCGCTCCAGGAATAGCGGCATGGCAAGCAAGCGGCTCGATCGGGCTGCGGTCGGAGCTCTCCTCCTGCTCTATCTGGCCCTCGCCATCACCTGCGGGCTGGTCGTCCCACCCTTCGAAAACCTGGACGAGATCGAGCACTTTGAGGTCATCCGCTACATCGCCGACAGCGGCCAACTGCCCGTGCACGGATCGGCGGCGGCTGCGCGTTACCACTACCGCCAGGAAGCCTCACAGCCGCCGCTCTACCACCTCCTCTCCGCCACCTGGGTGCGCCTGCTGCGCCTCGATGCCGGCGACGCGGACGATTTCTGGCGTCCCAACCCGTGGGTCGCCTGTGGCGTGGACGCGACCAGCCTGTATGGCAACCGGGCCGTGCTCTACCACAACCCCCACCGCGAGGCGTTCCCCTGGCACGGCGCGCTCCTGGCCCTGCACCTGTTGCGCATCGCCTCGACGCTGCTCCAGGCAATCACCGTGCTGTTTGCCTATCTCATCGCCCGGCGCATCAGAGGGCACGAGATCGGCCTGTTGGCTGCAGCTATCGTCGCGTTCAATCCCCAGTTCCTGCTGGTTGCCAGCGGCGCCAACAACGACAACCTGGTCACGCCGCTGGCGGCAACAGGCCTCTACCTGCTGCTGCGCATCTGGCAGGAGGAGCTGACCGTCCGGCGCGCCCTTCTCCTGGGCGCGGTTGTGGGGCTGGCCGGACTGTCCAAACTGAGCGGCTGGTTCCTGCTGGCGCTGGCAGCACTGGTTGTCCTTGTCCTGCTCCTCCGTCAGAAAGACAAGCGTCTGTTGTGGCAGGGCTGGCTCATTCCGGCGGTGGCCCTTCTCGTGGCTGGCTGGTGGTTCTGGCGCAACTGGCAGCTCTACCACGACCCCACTGCCCTCAGGCCGATGCTGGAACTGGTCGGCACCCGCAACGAGCCGGCATCCCCCCTTTCGGCGGCGACGCTCATGTTCCGCTCCTTCTGGGGGCAGGTGCCGTGCGCTTTCTTCCCCACCAGCTTTTACGTGCCCTACTATGGGCTGGTGCTCATCGGCCTGGCCGGGCTGGCCTGGAAGTGGCGGCAGTTGGAGCGGGCGGCGCGCGGGGCGTTGCTGCTTCTGCTGGCCTGGTTCCTCTTGATCGTCGCCGGATGGGTGCGCTGGGATGCCATGACCCCGGCGACAGGGGGCAGGTTGTGGTTTCCCGCTTTGCCGGCTGTGGCGACGATCCTGGCGACGGGGATTGCTCACGCAATGGACGGCCGGCTGCGGAGAGGGCGATGGCTTGTCATTGCTGCCCTCTTCCTCCTGGCGGTATGGGCAATAGCTGGCATCCTGCCGGGCTTTTTTGCCCCCCCACGCCGACATATGGACGCGGCGGCCGTTCAGCCGGAGCACGTCAGTCAGGCGGTGCTGGGCGAGCGCATCCGCCTGCTGGGTTACGACCTGGCTCTCGACGAGCGCCGGGCAGCTTTCGATGTGACGCTCTACTGGCAGCCGCTTGCTCCTATCGACCAGGACTATGTGCTGACGCTGCAATGGGTCTCGCCGCTGCCCGGCGATACGACCCGACGCTGGAACTATGACGCCTGGCCCGGGCGGGGCAACTATCCGACCTCGGCCTGGCAGGCTGGCGAGGCGATCGAAGATCGTTACCGTTTTCTGCTCCCAGCAGGGGGCTTTCCCGTCCAGGCATGGGATTTGCACCTGGCCCTCTACGACAGCGAGAGCGGCAGGCGGCTGCCGATCGAGGTGAACGGGGCAATCGTCGACCATCTGCTGCTGGCCCGCCAGCGCCTGCCTGGCGAGCCCCCCTCCTGCCCGGCGGAAGGACGGCTGAGCGTAACGGCCCGTTTTGGCCAAGCCGTTGCGCTCACCCACGCCCTGGTGACACCGCAGGGGGACGGAACGCGCGTCCTGCTCTGCTGGCAGGCCCTGCACCCCCTGCCTGCCGACTATACCGTCTTTGTCCATCTGCTGGACGCTTCCGGCGCGTTGGTCGAGACGGGCGACGGGCCGCCGATGGGTGGCGCATTTCCCACCTCGCTGTGGCAGCCGGGCGACGTGATCCTCGACCTCCACTCCCTGGCGACGGGGATCGACGCTGGCAACACGATTGTGGTGGGCCTTTACCGACCGGAGGACGGCGAGCGGCTGGCAGCGTTCGTCGACCAGCTTCCTGCTCCCTACAACGCCGTGACGATCTGGCCGTAGCCACAGATTACACAGATGACACGGATTGGCACTTGCCCTCCCCTTCAACAGTTGTATAATCCCCAACATGACCCCGATTCTCGATGAACGCTCAGTCGAATTCATCAGCCGCAGCCCGGAGCAGACCGGGCGGCTGGGCGCTCTGCTGGGGCAGTTGCTGCGCGGCGGCGAGGTGATCTGCCTGGAAGGTCCCCTGGGCGCCGGCAAGACGGTGCTGGCGCAGGGCATCGGGCGAGGCTGGGGCGCGCTCAATCCGCTGCTCAGCCCCACCTTTGTCCTGGTGCGCGAACACCGCCGCCCGACAGGCCCCCAGCGCCTGCTACACATCGACTTTTACCGCCTGTCTGGCGCAGCAGAGGCTGCGGGATTGGGACTGGAAGATTGGCTGGAGGATCCGCAGGTGGTCGCCCTGATCGAGTGGCCGGAGCGCGCGCTGGAGGTTCTGCCGCCGCAGCGGCTGTGGGTGCGCCTGGAGCCGGTCGAAGAGTCGCGGCGCTGGCTGCTTTTCAGCGCGCACGGCGATCTGTACCTGCCGTTCCTGGAGAGCTTTCGCCACGCCGCTTTTGGAGTGTGAGATGCTGCTGGCATTGGACACAGCCACGCGCATGGCCAGCCTGGCGCTGCACGATGGTCAGCGGCTCTGCTACGAGGCAACCTGGCAGGCCGACCGTCAGCACACCGTGCAACTGGCAGCGCGGCTGGCGACGGCGCTGGAAGAGCTGGGCCTGCCGCCGGAGCGCCTCAGCGGTGTGGCGGTGACGATCGGGCCGGGTTCCTTCACCGGCCTGCGGGTGGGAGTGGCGCTGGCCAAAGGGTTGGCCATGGCGCGCAGCCTGCCTCTGCTGGGCGTCCCCACCCTCGACGTCGTCGCTGTGGCTCAGGGACGGGATCAGCGGCCGCTGGTCGCCGTGTTGCAGGCCGGGCGCGGGCGCATCTTCGCCGCCACCTACCGCTGGCAGGGCGGCTGGCAGCGCCGTCAGGGGCCTGAGCTGACCACCTGGGAAGAGCTGGCAGCGGGGCTGGGGCAGCCTGCGCTGCTCTGCGGCGAGATCGACCAGGCCGCGCGCGAGGTGCTGCGGCAGGCCAACGCCCCCGTCGAGATCGTCCTGCCCGCGCTGGCCCTGCGCCGCGCCGGCTTTCTGGCCGAACTGGGCTGGCAGCGGCTGCGCCACGGCCAGGTCGACAGCCCAACCACCCTGGTGCCGCTCTATGGCAGCGCGACAGATGGAAAGTAACACAAACCCCGTGACAGCGTGGATGGAGGCAGATACCGCCGTCCCGCCGGACTTTCCCTTCGTCATCCGCCCTATGCGCGACTGGCACCTGGCGGCGGTGATGGAGATCGAGCGGCAAGCCTTCCCATCCCCCTGGCCCGAGTCCGCCTATCGCTACGAATTGCGCTATGGCAGCGAGTCGGGCTTTTATGTCCTTCAACCGGCGGGTCAGAGCACGCCGCAGGCGGATGGGTGGCTGGGACGGTTGCTGGGCGGGCAGCGCCAGAACGAGGCGCCGGTGCTGGGCTACTGGGGGGTGCGCTTCCGCGCCCACAACGCCCACCTCAGCACCATCGCCGTCCATCCGCACTGGCGCGGCCAGGGGCTGGGCGAGTACCTGCTGCTGACCTCGCTGCGCTGGGCCAGCCGACGCGGGGCACAAGAGATGACGCTGGAAGTGCGCGCTTCTAACCGCGTCGCCCAGTATCTCTACATCAAGACGGGCTTTGTCCGCACCGGCATGCGGCCGGGCTATTACAGCGACGGCGAGGATGCCTGGCTGATGGCGCTCCGCCTGGACTCGGCGCACATCGCCAGCCTGTGGATTCAGATGCAGGCGGTCGAAGAGCGCCTGTTGCGCATCCGCTTCGCGGACCCGATGTCGAAACAGGAGGTGAGCAAGTGACCGAGCTGAGCCGCATCGCGGCCGAGATTCACGCCTGCAAGGCCTGCATCCTGCACCGCGGGCGCACCAACGCCGTGCCCGGCGAAGGCCCCGCGGACGCGCAACTGCTCTTTATCGGCGAGGCCCCCGGCTTTCACGAAGACCAGCAGGGACGGCCCTTCGTCGGCGCGGCAGGCAAGTTCCTGGAAGAGCTGCTGGAGAGCATCGGCATGACACGGGAGCAGGTCTATATCACCAACGTCGTCAAGTGCCGCCCGCCAGCCAACCGCGACCCGCTGGAAGAAGAGATCGCCGCCTGCAGCGGCTATCTCGACCGGCAGATCGCGCTCATCCGGCCTCGCCTGGTTGTCACCCTGGGCCGCTTCTCGATGGCCCGTTTCTTCCCCAACGGGCGTATCTCGCAGCTCCACGGTCAGCCACGGCGAGTCGGCGGCCTGGTCTGCTATCCCCTCTATCACCCGGCGGCGGCCCTGCACCAGCCTTCCCTGCGCCGCATCGTCGAAGAGGATTTTCAGCGCATCCCCGACATCCTGAAGCGGGTGGAGGAAATCGAAGAGTACAGGCCCCCGCCCCAGGTCGAGCAGATGCGCCTGTTTTGATCGCCCCAAAAAAGGAGCTGAAATGTTCGAAACATTCGCAGAGGCCAGCCGCTTTGCGGCAGACAACAACGTCCAGATGGTCGACTTGAAGTTCACCGACCTGCTGGGGCGCTGGCGTCACCTGACCATTCCCGTCACTCAGTTTACGCCCGCGCTGATGGAGGAGGGGGTGGGCTTTGACGGCTCGGCGGTGGGCATCCGCTCGGTCAAGGCTGGCGACATGGTGCTGGTGCCCGACCTGGCCACCGGCTTTCTCGACCCCTTCTGGGAGGTGCCGACACTCAGCTTTATCTGCGTCACGCTGGAGGCCGACAGCAAGGCGATTTTCGACAACGACCCGCGCAACATCGCCATGCGCGCCGAGGCCTACCTGCGCCAGAGCGGTATCGCCACTCACAGCAGGTGGGGGCCCGAGTTCGAGTTCTACATTTTCGACCACGTCAGCTACGAGTACGGCGTCAACCGCTGCAGCTACGTGGTCGAGTCGAGCGAGGCCGACTGGGGCAGCGGCGCCGCTGGCTATGGCCACGCCATCCCCATCCACGGCGGCTATCACGCCATCCCGCCCAAAGACACGCTCTACAACCTGCGCACCGAGATGACCCTGCGCCTGCAGGAGATGGGCGTGGCGGTCAAGTACCACCATCACGAGGTCGGCGGGCCGGGCCAGTGCGAGATCGAGACGCCGCTGATGGGGCTGGTTGAGGCCGGCGACGTGACGATGAAGGTCAAGTACGTCACCAAGATGGTCGCTCGCGCCCACGGCCTCAGCGCGACCTTTATGCCCAAGCCGCTCTACGGCGAGGCCGGCAGCGGCATGCATTTTCACCAGCACCTCTTCCACGGCGAGACCAACATTTTCTACGACCCCGCCGGTTACGGCAAACACAGCAAAACGGGTCTGGCCTACATCGGCGGGCTGCTGTTGCACGGCCCGGCCTTGCTGGGGCTGACCAACCCCAGCACCAGCTCGTACCGGCGGCTGGTGCCGGGCTTTGAGGCGCCGGTCAACGCCTTCTTCTCGCTGGGCAACCGCAGCGCGGCGGTGCGCATCCCGCGCTACGCCACCCAGCCGGACAAGGTGCGCCTGGAGTTTCGCCCGCCCGACGCGACCTGCAACGTCTACCTGGCGCTGGCGGCGCAGCTTCTGGCCGGCATGGATGGCATCCAGCGCCAGATCGACCCCACCGCCGCCGGCTTTGGCCCCATCGATGCCGACGTCTTTTCCTGGACGCCGGAGCAGCGGGCGGCGATCAAGCCGCTGCCCACCTCGCTGGAGGATGCCCTGGCTGCGCTGGAGGCGGATCACGACTTTTTGCTGGCGGGCGACGTCTTTACCGCCGACCTGCTCGGGCGCTGGATCACCAGCAAGCGCGAAGAAGACGCCGCCATCCGCACCCGGCCGCATCCGTATGAGGTAAAGTTGTATTACGATCTGTAGCGTATCGCGTATCGCGTATCGCTTATCGCGTATCGCGTATCGCGTATCGCTCTGTGAGTGCTTGTAATCTCGTACCCTTTTCAGTCTCGTAAAGTCGTACCTTAACAGTCTCGAAATATCGTGCCCCCTAGGCCACGAAGCAGGGCAGGGTTAACTGCAGGGGCGTGGTGAGGGTGGAG
>Ga0209227_1000407_pt1 | contig 37443 bp, 40 predicted proteins | sample YNPBryantNP2012_FD_185815 | JGI IMG/M metagenome (GOLD analysis project Ga0209227, IMG submission 185815) | Anoxygenic and chlorotrophic microbial mat microbial communities from Yellowstone National Park, USA - YNP Bryant NP 2012 (SPAdes)... ...
GCGCTTCAGCCGCCGCGAGCGAGCACAGCGAGCGAAGTGGTCGGTTGGAAGCGCAGGTTAGGCGGTGCTTTCTAACTCACTCAGTATTTTTTCCAGCAAGTCTCGATATTCATCCTTGATGAAATACACTTCCTTCAGCCAGGGATGGTCTGGATGCAGTTCATACCCTATCACCTGACGGAGAAAATCGTTTTTTGCCATACCCATTTGCTGTGAAATTAGTGACAGAAAATAGCCAGCCTGATTTACATTTTCAGCCATCCCAACTTTTACAAACTCTTCCTCCAACTGCTCTCTGGTAACCTTGCCATCACGTAATAAAACGGGGATTACAACTTTTCGCATTCGCTGAGACGACAAGAGATTTGATGATAGGAACTGTGCCAACTTTTGCCGCAACTCGGCTTCAGAATAATGTCCTGGCACATCTGACATCGCTATCTGGAATTTCTTCTTTTTCTCAACTCGCTGTTTTTCTACTTCTTCCGAGATCACAGCAACACGGGTTAGGAGTTCATCTCCCTTTCCAGTACGCACATATTTCAAGACGATGGCATTTACACTTACATCGTAAGACTTTGAAAGCCAATTGACCATACGCTCTAATGCACCTTCTATGCCAAATCCTACCAAGAAGATACGCTGTGATTCGTTGATGTTGATGTTTTCAAGGTCAATGTCAGGAAAACTTTGTACTAAATGTTCTTCCAGATTCTTCCCTGTGTATTGGGTGCATATTTCACTCAACCTTTCCACACTCCATTCAGCTATATCCGAGGCGTAGTCTATAGCCTGTGCGAGGGCTTCTCTGGGTAGCATATCTCGTTTCAGTTCGACAACTACAGCGTTTCCGTGATTATCAATCCCCAACAGGTCAAGCGGTCCGCTCTTTGTGATAACTTGCCTACCAATGAAAGTAATATCCGTGCTGACAACCGCAGGGTTCGACGCTATCCACGTTTCCAAATCTGCGTATTCCTTGCGACCAGAATCTACTAATCCGCTATCAACTGGTTGCAATTTTCCATCAACGACCAGCCAAGTTTTGATTTCTGTGGACATTCTTCACTCCGAATAGCGCCGCCCAACTATTGCTTATACAGACATCTGTATAATCCCTTTTATACAACCCCCATCCGCCTAAAATCCTAACTCACTTTGTCATTTAGGCAGAATGAGTTAAAATAACCTTAACCGCATTATAAATATCTCCTCCAAAAGAGTCAATCTTTAATGGAAGAGGGTGTTGAAAAACAAAACACACTCCCTATATATGGCGGTAAAACAGCCTGTTTTTCGTATAGATATGCGCCAAATATGACTTTTTCAACACACTCCTCTGAGTGTGTCAAGCAGAAGTCACCCAAAATGTAATCTCGCTAAACAAAATCAGCCGGGCATTCACTGGACAGGCTGGGCAGTACCGGGACAGGTTGGAATGTCCTGCGGGTTTTGTTTTGCGTTCAACGCCAGCCCCAGATAGGGCGAAGGGTCAAGCGTGTTGTAGATGTCCAGCTCATTGCGAAAATGTCCCTTGCCGTCATCCCGCACAATAGAGAAATGCAGATGAACCCCCACCGGCTGATCAGGATCGCCGGAGTAATTGCCCTGATAGCCGAGCAATGTGCCGGCTTTGACGAACAGCTCAGCACTGCCGGGCGGGAATTCGGGAACAATGAACGAGGAGCCATTGGCATCCGCCAGGTGCGTATAGTAAAGCCAGATTTGCCTGCCAGCCTGCAGGGGGTCATTGGGAATGCGCAGGATGAGGCTGGATTTCCAGTTCGAGAGACGGGTCAGGTAGCCATCATAGGCGGCGACGACCGGCGTCTGACCGGGCGCTGCCCCGCCGAAGATGTCAATTCCCTGATGACGATGCCCCAGGCGGAAAGAATCATCCCACAGAAAGCCAATATAGCCGTCAGTGGGGATCAGCAAAGGGGCATCGCCGCAGCGCGTGCCAGCCCTGACCATCCAGTCGGGATATGCTTGCGGGTTGCGGATCCACTCGCGCACGTTCAGGCTGCGCCGCAGGCTGTGCGTACTGCGCAGCAGAAAGTAAGCGATCACCATCACAGCGGCCAGAAAGACCGAAAACAGGAACTTTGCCGGACGTTTCACCACAGCAATTATACCCCTCGGCGGGAACGATCTATTGCCAGAGGAAGCGGCGCGCGGTCTTGACCTCCCTTAGTGCAGCGGTTAAAATACAGGTACATGCGGGCGTGGCCAAGCGGTAAGGCATCAGCCTTCCAAGCTGATATCCGCGGGTTCGAATCCCGTCGCCCGCTCTGAAGCAATCCGCCTCACCGGTCGTAAAAACCGGCGAGGTTTTTGTTTGCTGCTCAGTCCGCCGCTTGATCAGCCTTCGCGGCCCTGCCCGGGGCGTTCGCCAGCGCTTGCAGCAGCAAGGCAGCCTGCGTGAGCAAGACCCACACGCACAGCACGGTCAAGGCAATCGCAACGGCGCGCACCCAGCCGGCAATGGCAGGACGAATTTCACTCAACCGCCCGGTGAGTTGTTTCAAAATGCGCTGATACTCCGCCACCGACCGGCGGGCTGTTTCTAAATCTTCTTCCAGGTTACCCAGCTCACCGCCCAGCTTCTGCACGTCCTGCTGTAAGGATGCCAGACTTTTCGAGGTAGCGGTCAATTCGCCTTGAATCTGCCTCAGCGAGGCGGGAACGCCATCCAGACTGGTATAGACCTGCCCAACGCTCTTCTCCAGCGGCGTCTCTGGGGCGTAGCGGCTGCCGATCAACGGCAGCATGGTCACAATCGCCAGCGTATCATCAATCAGACGGGCGCTGCTCTGTACAGCCCTTAAGGAGGATTGCGTATCCTCAATGATCGTGGTCAGCTCATCGCCAACCAGCGCGCCAATCTGTCCGGTGACGTTGACGGTGGTGGTCAGGGTGTCGGAAATCTCATCCACCGAGCCGCGAATCAGGGTCAGGTTGTCTTGCACCTCGTCCAGTGAGCCGGCGGCAGCATCCAGCAGTGCGCTGGTGGTGGTCAGGGTACGCAGGGTCAGGTCGGCGGTTGTCTCCAGCGTCTGCGCAACGCGCCCCTCCAGCCGCCAGACCGCCCACAAACCGCCCAGGCTGACCGCCACCCCCGGCACAACCGCCAAAATCAACAGAAAGACGGACAAACGCTGAAGAGAGCTTTTCATCGGACACCTCCGGGGAATACAAATCCTCTTTTTCCGTAAGTATACAACAGCCCTCACAGGTCATCACAACCTGTAAGGGCTGCCATCGCTTTGGCGAACTGCCGGTGATGACCGCCCAGCAGCAAGGGTTGATGACCAACTCCATGATGCGGATTGAAAGGCAATCGTCAGGAAGCGGCTACTCGCTCAGGGTGACTTTGCCGCTGTGGAAAAACGCGCCCGGTTCAATGCCGTTTTGCAGCGCCAGATGGATGGTCAGCAGTTGAATGGGGATGATCTCTGCCAGCGGCAGCGCGATCCCCGCCGCTTCGGGCATCGGCAGGCGCGGTTTGGGCTGGTCGGCGTCATCTGGAGCAATCCAGACAGCACGCGCGCCGTACTGAATCAAATCGGCGTGCAGGCGCTCCAGCAATTGGCGAGTTTGCGCCGCTCCGGCAAAGAGCAGCGCAGTCAGGTTTTCTCCCGCCAGCTCCATTGGTCCATGACGGAACTGCCCCGCCTGCAAGGCAATCGCACCAACCTTTGAGGCTTCGCCGAGAATCAGCGCCCCGGTATAGGCGGATGCCAGCGATACGCCGCGCCCCAGCAGCGCCAGCGTGCGCGGCGGCGGGACAAGCGCGCCAATGGTTTCCAGATGAATTTTCCAATCTGCCAGATAAGCGGCAATTGCCTCGGCAGCAGACTGCAAAGTTTCCCAGCCCTGTTGAACATCCTCGCCGATGAAGACCAGCGCGGCAAGCTGCGCTGCTGCCAGCGTGTTCAGATACGTGCGGGTGGAAACGGTCAGTTCGGGTTCGGCATGGATGGGGATGAGATGGGCTTTTGCGCTCAGCGCCAGCGGGCTTTCCAGATCGTTGACGGTCGCCAACAGGGCAGCGGGAGTGCCTTTCAGGCTGTCCAACAGGGCGACGATTTCAGCACTGCGCCCCGACTGTGAGAGAATCCACACCAGACTGTCATCCGTGATCAGCGGACGGGCGTAGTGAAGCAATTCAGCCGTATCCACCCAAAAGGCAGGCAGCCCCGCCTGCGCCAGCCGCAGCCAGATCGGATAGGCAGCGTAAAAGGAAGCGCCCATGCCGGTCAAAATGATCCGCCCAAAGCCGCCTGCCCGAAGGCGGGCGGCAAGCGGCTGCAGCGGCGCCGGGTCGAACCGCCGCAGAGCGTTCTTCAAAGAATCCGCCTGACTCAAAATATCGCCTACATAGGGGTTGTTTTCCAGATTCATAAGGACTTCCGTTTGGACCAAATGGTATAAGCCGCGCCATACAGACCGGCATACGCACCCAACTGCGCCGGCTCAATGCGCACCTCCGCCGCCGGCACCATCACTGAGTGGCGGGCAATGACTTCACGCAAGACCGGCAAAAACAAATCGGCGCTTCTCATCACCCCCCCGCTCAAGACGATCATCTCCGGCACGAACAGCGTGATGACATTGACAATGCCCAGACTGAAATAATAGGCGGCGCGCCGGATAACAGCACTGGCCAGCGGGTCGCCGCGGCGGGCGGCTTCGGCAACCAGACGGGCATCAATCTGCTCTGGCGCGCCATTTGCCATCGCCAGCAGGATGGAACCGCTCAAGTCAGCCTGCCGTGCCATGCGGGCAATCGCCGGTCCGGCGCAAAGGCTTTCCCAGCAGCCATTTGCCCCGCAATAACAGGGCGGACCGGCAGGGTCAATGACGATATGACCGCCGTCGGGGTGAGCGTTGTTCAAGCCGCGGTAAATCTGCCCATCCATAATCAGCGCCGTGCCAACGCCGGTGCCAACTGTGACCGCATACAGCCGGCGGATGGACTGTCCCGCCCCGCGCCAGTATTCGCCCAGCGCAGCGACATCCGCGTCATTCTCCAGCGTCACCGGCGCGCTAAAGCGCTCTTGCAGACGGGAGACAATCGGCACGTTCTCCCAGCCCGGCAGGGTGTAGGGGTTGTTAATCACCCCCAGCGCCACATCCACCGGTCCGGTGCAGCCGATGCCAATCCCCGCCAGCGACTCAGCCCCGCTCTCCCGCCAGACCTGCTCGACCAATTGCTCAATGCGCTGTAAACCGGCTTGAGCGCCGCGCTGAGCCTCGATCGGCGTTTCGCGCATCGCCAGCAAATCACCCGCCGCGTCAAACGCCCCAGCGCGCACGTGCGTGCCGCCCAGATCAATGCCAACCACGATGTCCTTCTTCATCCTTTGACGGCTCCGGCGGTCAAACCGCTGACGATGTAACGCTGGAAAATCAGCGAGAGCAGCACCGGCGGGATGGCAGCCAGCACGCCGCCGGTCATCATACTGCCAACGTCCACCACGTAACGCCCGGTGAACTCGGCAATGGCGACCGGCACGGTCTTGGCGGCGACAGTGCTGGTGAAAATCAAAGCAAAGAAAAACTCATCCCAGGCAGTCAAAAAGACAAACAACCCCGTCGAGACCAGCCCGGGTGAGGAAATCGGCAAGATAATTTGAAAGAGCGTTTGCAAACGGGTACAGCCATCAATGCGGGCGGCATCTTCCAGCTCGATCGGTATGGTCTGAAAGAAAGCCGCCATCAGCCAGATGGCAAACGGCAGGGCAAAACTCAAATAGGTGATGATCAGGATGCCGGGGGTGTTGAGCAAGCGGTAAGTGGAGGCAAACAGGTACAGCGGAATGACCAGCGAGATTTCGGGGATCATGCGCGTTCCCAGAATGCCGAGCAGAATGGAACGGCGAAAAGGAAAGCGCAGCCGAATCAGCGCATACGCCGCCAGCGACCCCGCCACCAGCGTGATCGCCGTGACGGAGGAAGCCACCACAAACGAGTTCCACAGGGTGATGCGAAACGTCTTTGCCACTTCGGAGGTACTTCTGCCCGGCGAGAAAATGTTAATGTAGTTCTGCAAGGTGGGATTTTGCGGTATCCAGTGGATCGGCGTCGAGAGCAATTCGGCGCGGGTGGAGATACTGGAAATTACCAGCCAAGCCACCGGCAGATAGACAAACAGCAGCACCAGCAGCACCAGAGCAAAGAGGAGCAGAGTTTGCAGCGGTTTGCGCCTCATTGCTCCTCCGGACGGTAGAGGACACGAATGTAAAGAAACGCCATGATGAGGGTGAATAAGGAAATCAGAAAGGAGAGCGCCGAACCGCGTCCAACATGCCCAAAGCTGAAACTTTCCAGATAGGTCAGGTAGGAAATGGTCACCGTGCCAAAAGCCGGACCGCCGTTGGTGATGACATAGATAATATCAAAGACACGAAACGCCTCCACGGTGCGGATGACCAGCGCCACCAGAATCGCCGGGCGCAGCAGGGGCAGCCGGATGAACAAAAAACGCTGGAGCGCATTGGCGCCGTCCACCGCAGCGGCTTCTTCCAGATCGGCGGGCAGGGTGGCAAGCGCTGCCTGTAGAATCAGGGCGATGAACGGCACACTGTGCCAGATATCCGCCAGAATGACCAGATTCATCGCCGTTGTCGGCTGGGTTAGCCAGGGAATGTATTTATCAATCAAGCCGAGCTGATAGAGCAGTCCGTTGAGCGCACCATAGTCGGCGTTGTAAATCCAGCGCCACATCGTGCCATTGACAATCGTCGGCACCGCCCAGGGGATGATCAGGCTGGTGCGCAGAAACTGCCAGCCGGGCGGGTGCGAATGGATGAGCTGGGCGATCGCCAGCCCCAGCACCAGCTCCAGCCCAACCGAGACAATCGTGAAATAAAGCGTGCGCCCAATAGTGACCCAGAAAACCGCATCCGTCAACAGATTGGCGTAATTGCCCAGCCCAACAAAAGTCCTTTGCGCTTCAATGCCGCGGCTGGTCTCAAACAGACTGAGGTAAAGGGTGGAAAGGATAGGCTGCAGAGAAATCCCCAGAATGATCACCAGACTGGGGAAGATCAACGCCAAGCCCAGCAGGGCATCCTGTTGGCTGAGGGAGAGCTTGCGTCGCATGGTTTCTCCGTGTGGAGGAGGGTTCCCCCCGGCTGCCCTCCTCCGTTTGCGTGTGCTGTTATTTCGCCAGTTCAACCCATTTGGCGGCGGCGTCATCCAGCGCCTGTTGAGGCGACTTTTGCTTGGTCAGAGCTTCTTGCAGCGCCAGTTGCAGGGCTTTGGAGGCTTCAGGATAATACGGCACTTTTGGACGCACATGCGCATAGGGGAACTGCGCGCTGAACATCGGCACCGTGGTGGCGTTGGCGGGTGTATAGCCCTTGAGCTTCTCCAGATTTTCACCCTGGAACGAGGTCTCCCAGATGGGCAGCAGGTGCGCCGAGTAGCGGTTCTGCACGTCCTCTGAAGTCAGGTATTCCACATACTTCCAGGCAGCATCCGTATTGGGCGAGGTCGCCGCTACCGAAAAGCCCATCGAACCATTGATGGTGGCGCTTTCCACGCCGCTGCCGCCAAAGGCAGGCATCAGCGCCATCTTGATCTGGCCGGTTACCTGCGATTGCTCGGTGTTGAAGTTAACCAAATCGTACATGTACACCCAGTTGGTGGCAAAGACCGCCTTGCCTTGCGAGAAGACATTGCGCACATCTTCTTCGACGTAGGAAACCGAAGCCGGGTTGGTGATGCTCTCGTCAATGGTCTGTAACATCCAGCTCAGGGTTTTTACGCCAATCGCATCGTTGAAGGCTGGTTTGCCGCTCTCGTCCACCAGCCGCCCGCCATTGCCATACAGCAGGGTCACCCAGTCACAGATGGCGGCTTCATACTGACCCCATGACCAGACGATAGGATACTCCACAATGCCCTTTTCTTTGATGACCTTTGCCTGTTCGACCAGCTCATCCCAGGTCTTGGGCGGCTCGCTAAAGCCGGCTTCGTTCAACAGTTTTTCGTTGTAATAGAAATACTTTTGATCCAACAGCCAGGGCATACCATAGACTTTGCCGTTGACAGTGGTGATGTCCCATGCAGCTTTGAAGATTTTATCGCGCATGTCTTTGGTAATGCGGTCGGTGACATCCAGAATATAGCCGGCTTTGGCAAATTCGGCATACCAGATGTCATCCACCAGAAAGACATCATACGCCGGCGGTTTGGCAGCCATAGCAGTGGTGATTTTGTCGTGCAGAGCGTCATAGGAGACATATTCAATCTCCACCTTGACGTTCGGATTGGCTTTGTTGAATTCCGCCACAATGGCGTTCATCTCGTCCACCGTTGGACCTGCCTGCTCCATCGTCAACACCCGCACCGTTACCGGTCCAGCCTGCTGCGGCTGACAACCCAGCGCGCTGACCAGCAGGATCAGCGCAAGCGCCAGAAAGACAATGAATTTCAGTGTTTTCATTTTCTCCTCTCCTTGGAAAGTTTATACAGGAAATGATTTTTGGGGGATAACAATTGATCTTCTTTCACTCCTTTCTTTTTCAGCTTCCACCTTCCACCTGACGGAAACGGAAGTAAAACTCGCCTTTGTCGCCGTTGGAGATAGACCAGGAATACTCCACCGGCTCGCCATCCTCGCTGAAGGCGACAATCTCGCTGATCAGCGCCGGCAAGCCCGGCCCGCTTTGAAAATACGCTGCTTCGCGCTCGGTGAGCAGGGCGGGCTTGATGGTGTGTTCCAGCCCGCTGACCACCACGCCAAACGTTTCGCGCAGGATTTGATAAAGCGAATCGTAGGGCTGCCAGTCGTGTTCGGCAAGCTGGGGGAAGCGCTGCTGCGAGAGGTACACCACTTCGTAGAGGATGGGGGTTTCGTCCGCCAGCCGCAGGCGCTGAATTTCGATCAAAGGGTCGCCGGCGGCGAGCTTGAGTCTGGGGGCGATGTGCAGCGGGGCAGGGAGGATGCGGCTGCCCAGGGCGCGGCTGCTCGGGCGGCGCCCGATAGCTTTCATCTGCTCGGTAAAGCTCAGCTTGCTGGCGGTGATGGTGGCGCGAAACGGCTGTTGAACGAAGGTGCCCACGCCGTGCCGCCGCGTCAGCCAGTTCTGGCGCACCAGTTCATCCAGGGCGCGCCGCACGGTCAGGCGGCTGACCCCGTAGCGCTCTGCCAGCTCCCACTCCGAAGGGATGACCTGACCGACTGCCAGCTCGCCGCGGGCGATTAAATCCCGCAAGTTGCGCTCGATCTGGTCATAGAGCGGCAGTTTGCTGGCATGATCAATCTTGAACAAGTTTTTCTCGTTTTCCGCAGGCATATAGATATATAGATGTCAATACATCTTGATTCGATTATAGCCGCCCTTTGCAAAAATTCAAGAGGGGAAAAGAAGCAGGTTTTCCAGCTTATTCAAATCATGTATAATCAAGATAAGCAAATCACCTGAAAAGCGCGTTTCTTCAGGATTCACCAACCGAAAATAAAGGGGTTTTCTCCATTTCTATGACCAATTCACCTGTAAACAACAAAAACGGCGAGCGGCGCATCGCCATGCTGATTGACGGCGACAACGCCCAGCCCTCCCTGATCCAGCAAATGCTGGCGGAGGCGGGCAAATATGGGCTGGTGACCATCCGCCGCATTTACGGCGACTGGACAGCCGCCAATATGAGCGGCTGGAAAGACGTCCTGCAAACCTACGCCATCCAGCCCATCCAGCAGTTCCGCTACACCACCGGCAAAAACGCCACCGACAGCGCCATGATCATTGACGCGATGGACATCCTCTACACCGGCGGCGTGGACGGTTTTTGTCTGGTTTCCAGCGACAGCGACTACACCCGTCTGGCAACCCGCATCCGCGAAAAAGGGTTTTTCGTTATGGGCATCGGCAAGAAGACCACGCCGCGCGCCTTTGTCAACGCCTGCGACCTGTTTGTCTATACCCAAAATCTGATGCCGATGGAAACCCAGCCCGCCAAACCTGCCGCCCAACCCGTCAGACGCAGAAAAGAGAAAGAGAAAGAAAAAGAAAAAGAACCAACGGCAGTGGAGCATCCTCAGCCCGAAGTCCAGCCTGCCGAACCTGCCCCGGCTGATCCGATCCCCCTGCTCAAGCAGGCGTTTGATCTTGCCGTTCAGGATGACGGCTGGGCTTTTCTGGGCACGCTGGGACACCATCTGCGTCAGCTTGACCCTGGCTTTGACGCCCGCACCTACGGTTATAAACAGCTTTCCCTGCTCATCATGGCACACCCCGAAGTCTTTGACGTGCGGGAGGTCAAAAATCAGGACGGTACATCCGTGATCTACATCAAACTCAAAGAATGAGCTGACACCTTGCAGAGAGAAAGACAACCCGGTCCATTCAAAGAGCGTGAGGTATCTATGAGCGACATCTTACAGGCAATTTTCCAGCGCCGCAGCATCCGCCGGTATCAGGAGCGGGCAGTAGAACGCGAGAAGCTGGAGCAACTGCTGCGGGCGGCAATGGCGGCGCCCAGCGCCGGCAACGGCAGACCCTGGGAGTTCGTCGTGGTTACCGACCCGGCAACCATGACGCAGTTCCGACAGTCGCTGAAATACGGCAACCACAATGCGCCGGCTGCCATTGCCGTCTGCGCTAATCTGGAAAAAGCCAGCTACCGCAATTCCAAAGCGTACTGGGTGCAAGATTGCAGCGCGGCGGTAGAAAACATCCTCATCGCCGCGGTGGGGCTGGGGCTGGGGACGGTGTGGATCGGCATTTACCCGCGCGCGGCGCGCGTCCGCCGTCTGCGTCAGATTCTCAACCTGCCCGAGCACGTCACGCCGCTGGCGCTGGTTTACGTCGGTTATCCAGAAGCTCCCAAAGAGCCGCGCACCCAGTATGACCCGGAGCGCGTCCACTGGGAACGCTACCGCAGTTGACGCCTCCAAGGTGAACAAATCGGCTGAGGAAACGCATGGCGGAGGGAGGGCACATGAGTATACGCAACCCGCAATCGGTGCAGAAACTGCGCCGCTGGTTTCGCTATCTGAACCCTCTGGTGCTGCTGAACTGGCGGCTGGGGCTGGGACCATGGCTGAGCCTGTTTCCGCAATGGGGCGGGCGCTACATGGTCATCGCCCACAGGGGACGGAAATCGGGCAAACGCCGGCTGACGCCGCTCAATTACACCGAGATAGAGGGCGAGGTCTATTGTGTGGCGGGCTTTGGCGGCATTGCGGATTGGTATCGCAACCTGATGGCAAACCCGCAGGTGGAGGTCTGGCTGCCGGATGGGCGCTGGGTGGGCGTGGCGCAGGACGCTTCGGATGACAGCCGGCGGCTGGTCATTCTGCGGCGGGTGCTGCGGGATTCGGGCTTTGCCGGACGGCTGGCGGGCTTCCATCCGCAGATGAGCGATGAAGCGCTGCAAGCGCTGACCGCCGATTATCGGCTGGTGCATATCCGCCGCGCTGCTGCCTGCACCGGCGCCGGCGGTCCGGGCGATCTGGTCTGGCTCTGGCCTGTGACCACTTTTGGTTTGCTGCTTGCTTTGCTCTGGCGTCCGAGGCGAAAATAAACCGCTGATGATTCATTTTTGCAGTGAGAAGCATTCTGGTCGTCCCCCACGATCCGCATTGGCGCAGTCTGTTTGAGGAAGAGGCGCGGCTGCTGAAGAGTGTCTTTGCGCAGGAAGCAGTTGCCATTCATCATATCGGCAGTACCTCCATCCCAAACATGGATGCCAAGCCGATTATTGACATTCTGATGGAAGTGCGCCAGATTGAACGAGTGGACGCCTATAACGAGAAGATGCGGCAACTGGGCTATCTGCCGCAGGGGGAAGGCGGCATTCCAGGGCGGCGCTTTTTCATCAAAGGCAGTGAAGACCATCGCACCCATCATGTGCATATCTACGCCGCCGGTCATCCGGAAATTGAACGCCATCTGGTGTTCCGCGATTATCTGCGGGCGCACCCCCAGCAGGCAGAGGCATACAGCGCCCTGAAGCGCGGGCTGGCACAGCGCTTCCCCCACGATATTGACGGCTACATTGCCGGCAAGCAGCCCTTCATCCAGCGGATCATCGAACAGGCGTACCTCTGGCGGGAAAACGACCGCCCATCCCAAGATTGAAATGCAACTGTAATGTATGCAGGAGGCAATCAACGGTACAATCGGCATGGACTGAGTCAATGATTCCCATGCCAGAATTGCAAACCGAACGCCTGCGTTTGATTGCTTTATCCCTGCCCCAGTTGCGCCGGCTGGTCAATGCGCCGCAGCAGCTTGAAGCCGAGCTGGGGTGCGCCGTCTCGGGCGGGATGATCCGCCCGGCAATGAGCAGCGCCATCGGTATCAAAATCGCCCGCATGAAACAGGCAGACGAAGCCGACCACGCCTGGTACACCTGGTGGCTGGTGATCCTCAAAGCGGAGAACCGCGGCGTTGGGCTGGTTGGCTTCAAGGGCGGGCTCAACCGGTATGGCGAAGCCGAAATCAGTTATGGGATTGAACCTGCCGCAGAAGGGCGCGGCTATGCCACCGAAGCGGCGCGCGCTCTGATCGGCTGGGCGTTTCGTGACCCCCGCTGCACCGCTGTCACTGCTCAGGTGAGCGATAAGTCCAACATCGCTTCACTGCGCGTGCTGGAAAAGTGCCGTATGCGCCTTGTACGGGAAGATGAAGAAGGCAGTTACTGGAAAGTCAGCCGCAAGGAATTCCGGCAGCAGTAGGGCGGGATGGGTGCAGGCGATTCAATGGTCTCCCACAAACCCCGCAAAGCGGGTACAATACACGCTGCATGAAGCCAAAGCGTTCCTTTGAACTGAAGCTTCTGATGGTCATCCTGCTGCTGGCAGGCTGGTTCGGTGCGCTGCGCATTGCCCGCGCCTGGCATGATTGGAACTGGCTGATCCTGTTTGATTTGCCCGTCCATCCGCTGTATTTCATCCTCAGCGGGGCGGTCTGGGCAGCGGGCGGGTTTGGGTCGGCGCTGGGGTTGTGGCTGCGCTTGCGCTGGGCGCCTCTCGTCACCCGTCTGACGGCGGTCGTGTGCGCTGCGTGGTATTGGGTGGAGTCGCTGGTCTTCCCCCATTCGCCGCTGGACGCCGCCAACCGTCCGTTTGCAGCAGTGATGACGGCGGTACTGCTGGGCTATATCTTCGGCACGCTGGCACTGCCGCGTCAGGTGCAATTCTTTCAGGGGGAGTTGAGGCAGGAAAACCAATGAGCGAAGAGCGCGAGGTCAAATTCTACCTCAATCACCCTGCCGCGCTGGAACAGCGCCTGCTGGCGGCAGGAGCGCGCTTGCTGGAAGGGCGCGTCCATGAGGTCAATTTGCGTTTTGATACGCCGCAGGGCGAACTGACCGCCGCCCAACGCGTTCTGCGCTTGCGACAGGACCGGCGGGCGCGTCTGACTTACAAGGGTCCGGCACAGCCCGGCAGCGAGGTGGCGGCGCGTGAGGAAATCGAGTTTGAGGTGAGCGACTTTGACGCGGCGCGCGCCTTTCTGGAGGCGCTGGGCTATCAGGTGAGCGTCATGTACGAAAAGTACCGCACCACCTACGCCCTGCCGCAGGTGGAGGTGATGCTGGACGAGATGCCTTTCGGCTGGTTTGCTGAGATTGAGGGGCATCAGGCAGAAGAAATCCGCGCCGCCGCGCTTGTACTGGAGCTGCGCTGGGAAGCGCGCTGTACGGCAAGCTACATGGCGCTGTTTGAACGCCTGAAGCGGCGGCGCAATCTAACCCTGACGCATCTGCGCTTTGCGGATTTGCAGGGGCTTTCCATCACCGCGGCGGACCTGGAGCTGGCTGCGGCGGACGGCGAACCCAACGACAGAACCCAAGAAAGGGGACGGCATTTGGATTGATGATCGCTGGTCATCTGCTGGTGGATGCGCTCGTTCAACTGGCGCTGATTGTCCTCTTGTTGATGGGGGCATTCTGGCTGCTGCGGCAGGCAGCGCGGCGGACAATGCGGCGGCTGGAGCGGGACATCGCCGACCCGGCGCGGCTGGGGCGGCTGAAGACGCTGGTCTATGCCAGCCGCAGCGTCCTGTTCGTTCTGCTCTTGGCGGCAGCGGTGCTGATGATCCTGCACACGCTGGGGGTCAACATCCTGCCGCTGTTGACCGGCGCCGGGCTGGCAGGGTTGGCGCTCACGCTGGGGGCGCAAATCCTGCTCAAAGATTTCTTCGGCGGGCTGATTTTGCTGATCGAGGGACAATTCAACATTGGCGACACCATCACCGTAGGAAATATTACCGGCGTGGTGGAGCGCCTGACCCTGCGGGCAACCTATGTGCGCGATTTTGAGGGGCGGCTGAACGTCATCCCCAACGGTGACATCCGCACCTTTGCCAACCTGACCAATAACTGGGCGCGGGCGGTGGTGTATCTCAACCTGCCGTTCGAGAGCGACATCCAGCGGGCGGTTTCGGTGCTGGAAGAAGCCATGCAGCGCCTGCAGGCGGATGGCGAGGTGGCAGAGCATCTGCTGGAGGCACCGCAAGTCAACGGCTGGTTTGGCTTGAGCGATTGGGCGGTGCGCCTGTGTCTGATGGCGAAAACCCGAGCGGGAAAACAATGGCAGGTCGCCGCCGCGCTGCGCCGCTATGCCGTGGAAGCGTTGAAAGCGGCAAATCTCCGCGTGGAACTGCCGTTTCAACCTGGCTGCACAGGGAGCGGGTACAAATGAAGATGAGCATCGGTTTGCCGCGTATTCACGCCGAAGCGGGCGAACGGCGCGACTTTTTGCCCGATTTCGTCGCTGAGCTGGTCAAGCTGGATGCAGAGGTGGTGCTGGAACGCGGCTACGGCTCCGGCATGGGGCTGAGCGAAGCGGATTACCTGCGGGCGGCGCCGGCGGCTCGCTTTGCCAGCCTGGAAGAGGCTTATCAACAGCAGATGGTGCTGGTGCTGCGCTATCCGGGTGACGAGAAGGTGCAGATGATGCGCCCGGGCAGTTGTCTGATCTCCATGCTGCATTATCCTACCCGTCCGAAACGGGTTGCCTTCCTGCGCTCGCTGGGCATCGAGGCGATTTCGCTGGATTCGATCAAGGATGATTTCGGCAAGCGGCTGGTGGAAAACCTGCGTGCGGTGGGCTGGAACGGTGTTGAGGCGGCGTTCAATGTCCTGCGGCAGATTTACCCCCCGCCCGGCATCGAAGACCCGCACCGCTATCCGATCAAAGTGACCGTGCTGGGCGCCGGCGCGGTAGGCGGGTATGCCATCCAGGCGGCGGTGCGCTACGGCAATGTGGCCTACTGGAAGTATCTGGCATCCAAAGGCGTAACCGGCGTTCAGGTGACGGTGGTGGAATACGACCTGACCAATCACACCGAAATCATCACTCAGATTTTGAAGTACACCGATATTCTGGTGGATGCCACCCAGCGCCCGGATGTCACCCGTCCGATTATTCCGAATGAATGGATCGGACTGATGCGCCCGCACGCGGTGCTGCTCGACCTTTCGGTGGACCCCTACGATGCCGATGAGAACGGCATCCGCTCGACCAAAGGCATTGAGGGAGTGCCGCACGGCAATCTCGACCAGTATGTGTTTGCGCCGGATGATCCGGCTTTTGAGGCGCTGCCCAAATGGGTAGATACGCGCAACCGCCGCCATGCGGTTTCGTGCTATTCCTGGCCCGGCATCCATCCCAAAGAATGTATGGAGGTCTATGGGATGCAGTTGGGACCGATTTTCGCCAGCATCCTGCGGCATGGGCTGGAGAAAATGACCCCCGAAGGCGATTTTTATCAGCGCGCTGTGGCGCGGGCACTGCTCTCCCGCTGGCAGGAGGCAAATGATCCGCGTGGGTGACCGGCTGAAGGTGCCGCCGCACCTTGCTTCGAAAGAACGCCGCCGCTGCGGTAAAATGAATGAAATGGAACTTTTGACATTGGGAGAGGATGATGGCGACCATCTTTGTCACCGGCGGGGCTGGCTTCATCGGCTCTAACTTCATCCGCTACTGGCTGGAGACGCATCCAGACGACCGCGTGATCAATTACGACCTGCTCACCTACGCCGGCAATCTGGAGAATCTGAAGGGCGTCCCCGAACAGTATGGCGAGCGTTACCTGTTCGTGCGCGGCGACATCGCCAATTATCACCTGACCCGCCACCTCTTTGAGCAACACCGCCCGCAGTGGGTGGTCAATTTTGCCGCCGAGTCGCATAACAGCCGGGCGCTGCTGCATCCGGAAATCTTTTTTCAGACCAACGTGCTGGGCACCCAGCAGCTGCTGCAAGCTGCGCTGGATGCCGGCGTGCCGCGCTTTCATCATATCTCCACCTGCGAGGTCTATGGCGACCTGCCGCTGGATTCGGATGAGCGCTTTAGGGAAGACTCGCCCTACCGCCCGCGCACGCCTTATAACGCCTCCAAAGCGGCGGCGGATATGGCGGCGCGCGCCTACTACCACACGTTTGGCTTGGCGGTCACCATTTCCAATTGCGCCAACAATTACGGACCCTATCAATTTCCCGAAAAGCTGATCCCCCATTTCGCCACCCGCCTGCTCCAGCGCCAGCCTATCCCGCTCTACCGCAGCAGCCGCAACCGCCGCGAGTGGCTGCATGTGCTCGACCATTGCCGGGCAATTGACCTCATCCTGCATCACGGCAAGCCCGGCGAAACCTACAACATCGGCAGCGATTTTGAAGCCGATATCGAGACCATCGCCGATCTGCTGCTGGAGTTCTTTGGGCTGGATGCCTCGTATAAAACCTATGTGGAAGACCGTCCCGGTCACGACCGCCGCTATCTGCTGGATGCCGGCAAAATCCGCAGCGAGCTGGGCTGGCAGCCGCAAATCGAATTTCACGCAGGCTTGCGTGACACGCTGGCATGGTATCGCCAGAATGTCTGGTGGTGGCAGCCGCTGCTGGCGCGGCTGGAAATCAACGAAGCCGGCTGGGGGAATAAGGGATAACCCAGACCAAGCCGCAGATATTTATACAAACCTTATACACTTTTCCATTTCTGATAGCTTTTGCAAGTGCGTTGTGTTTATCATTAGGCAGGTGATTTTGCCTGATGGGAGCATGTTGACGGTATGCAAAGGCGAGAAGAGAAACCCACGAAGTTTTACGAGTTAAGCATGGCGGAACGGCTGGAGGTGTTGATGCGTCAGGCGAACCTGACGCGCCAAGAAGCCGATATGCTCAGCAGCGCCATGGGACTTTCGCCGGCGCAGGCAGATCACATGATCGAAAACGCGGTCGGCATCTACGGTCTGCCGCTGGGCATTGCGCAGCATTTTCTCATCAATGGGCGCGAGGTGGCGGTGCCGATGGTGATTGAAGAGCCGTCGGTGATTGCCGGAGCGTCCTTTATGGCGCGGCTGGCGCGCGCTGGCGGCGGATTCACCGCTCACGCCGACCCGCCGGAGATGATCGGACAAATTCAAATTCTGGATGTGGACGACCCAGCGACTGCGCGGCTGAAACTGCTGGAATACCGCGATGAAATTCTGGATGCCGCGACCAAATGCGACTGTACGCTGGAACAACTGGGCGGCGGGGCGCGCAGCCTGGAAGTGCAGGTGCTGGAACAGCCGCCCATCGGGCAGTTTCTCGTCCTGAACGTGGTCTATGATGTGCGCGATGCGATGGGCGCCAACGCGGTGAATACTGCCATGGAACGCATCGCTCCGATGGTGGAGAAAATCAGCGGCGGGCGGGTATTGCTGCGCATCCTTTCCAACCTCGCCGACCGGCGGCTGGCGCGGGCGCGCTGTACCATCCCGCTGGGTGAGCTGACGTTTGAAAACTTCCGCGCTGAAACGGTGCGCGATGGCATCATTGCCGCTTGGGCATTTGCCGCCGCCGACCCGTACCGCGCCGCCACACACAACAAGGGCATCATGAACGGCGTGGATGCGGTGGTGATTGCCACCGGCAACGATTGGCGAGCCGTCGAGGCGGGTGCGCACGCTTACGCCGCCCGCAGCGGGCGCTACACCAGCCTGAGCCGCTGGGGCAAAGACCGGCAGGGCAATCTGGTTGGAACGCTGGAGATGCCGCTGGCAGTGGGCATCATCGGCGGGGCGACGCGTGTCCACCCGGCGGCGCGCGTGGCGCTTAAACTGCTTGGCGTGCAGAGCGCGCGCGAGCTGGCGGAGATCATCGTCTCGGTCGGGCTGGCGCAGAACCTGGCCGCGCTGCGGGCGCTGGCAACCGAAGGCATCCAGCGCGGACACATGGCGCTGCACGCCCGGCAGGTTGCCATTGCAGTCGGCGCGCAGGGGGAGCAAATCGAACGGCTGGCGCAGCAATTGATTGACGAAAGCAACATCCGGCTGGAACGAGCCGAAGAAATCTTGAAAGAATGGAAATCTGCTCAGGAGACTTGAACGTATGCAGGCAAATCCTACGGAACAATCGTTGTTACTGAAACCCGACCGTCCGGTGGGCATCATCGGTTACGGGGCGTATGTGCCGCGCTACCGATTGCCCGCCAGCGAAGTGGCGCGCATCTGGCACGGCGGGGAGGGCGGCACGCCGGTCAAAGAAAAGGCGGTTGCCGGGCTGGACGAAGACGTGATTACCATGTCCATCGAGGCGGCGCGCAACGCGCTGGCGCGGGCGGGCATTGAGGCATCGCTGCTGCGCGCCGTATGGATCGGCTCAGAATCGCATCCCTACGCGGTCAAGCCGAGCGGCACGGTGGTTGCCGAAGCGCTTGGGGCAACCCCGGCGGTCTCGACGGGCGATTGGCAATTCGCCTGCAAAGCCGGCACGGAGGCGCTGGTGGCGGCGATGGGGCTGGTCGGTTCGGGCATGGGGCGCTATGCGCTGGCAATCGGCATGGATACGGCGCAGGGGCGTCCGGGCGATCAGCTCGAATACACGGCTGGCTGCGGCGGCGCGGCTTTTCTCCTCGGACCGGCAGAAGAGGCGCTGGCGGTCATCGAGGCGGCTTTCTCTTACGTGACCGATACGCCGGACTTCTGGCGCCGCCCGATGCAGAAATACCCCGAACATGGACAGCGTTTCACCGGCGAACCGGCTTACTTCCACCATATCGAATCTGCCGCCAGTCAATTGATGAAAGAGCTGGGCGTCAGCGCAGCGGACTATCAATATGCGGTATTTCATCAGCCAAACGCAAAGTTCCCGCAAAAGGTGGGGGAAAACCTCGGCTTCACCGCCGAGCAGGTGACGCCCGGTTTGCTTTCGCCGCTGATCGGCAACACCTATGCCGGCGCGGCGCTGATCGGCTTATCGGCAGTGCTGGACGTCGCCAAACCCGGCGAGCGGATTCTGGTGGCATCTTTCGGCTCCGGCGCGGGCTCGGATGCGTTCTCGATCCGCGTCAGCGAAGCCATCGAAGCACGGCGCGGCAAAGCACCCCGAACGGCAGATTACATCGCCCGCCGCACCCCGATTGATTACGGCATGTACGTGCGTCTGCGCGGCAAGCTGGCGGATTAGGCGAGGGACATATGAGCGAAGTGGTCATTGCAGGCATCGGTCAGATACCGGTCGGCGAACATTGGGAACTGCCTTTGCATACGCTTTCCTCGCGCGCCATTCTGGCAGCATTGGGCGACGCCGGCGGGTTGAAGCCGCAGGCGATGTACGTGGGCAATTTTTTGGCTTCGGTGGTCTCGCATCAGGCGAACCTGCCCGCTCAATTGGCGGATCATGTCGGGCTGACCGGTATCGAGGGCATTACGGCGGAGGCAGCAGGCGCATCCGGGGCGGCGGCTTTCCGGCTGGGTTATCTGGCGGTGGCTTCCGGTTTTGTGGATGTGGCGCTGGTGGTCGGCGTGGAGAAAGTCACGGATGTCATCGGTGCAGATTTGGAGACGGCGGTCTCGCTGGGCGCGGATTATGATTTTGAGTGTGTGCCGGGGATGAATTCAAAAGCCGCGGCGGCTTTGCTGATGCAGCGGTATCTATACGAATATCGTCCGCCGCGGCAGGCGTTTGGTGAGTTTGCTGTGCTGGCACATGCCAACGCCGTTCACAATCCCAACGCCATGTACCGGCGGGCGATTTCCGCCGGCGCGTATGAAAAAGCCGCTATGGTCGCCAGTCCGCTGAATCTCTACGACGTCGCCCCCTATGCCGACGGCGCAGCGGCGGTTGTGCTGACCCGGGCTGAACTGGCGGAGAAAACAGTCCGTCACAAACTGGTGCGCGTCAGCGGCTCCAGCTCGGTGATTGATACGCTGGCGCTGCACGACCGCAGCGACCCGCTGGCTTTTCAAGCGGCAGCCTATTCGGTCGAGCGCGCCTGCCGTAAAGCGGGCATCCTGCCGCAGGATGTGGATTTGTTTGAGCTGACCGATGCGTTTTCGGTGTATGCGGCGCTCTCGCTGGAGGCAGCGGGGTTCGCCAAACGCGGCGAAGGCTGGAAGCTGGCCCAAGAGGGCGCGCTCAGCTTGAACGGTAAACTGCCCATCCTGACGATGGGCGGCTTCAAGGGACGCGGCAACCCGCTGGCGGCAAGCGGCGTGTATCAGATCGTTGAGGCAGCCTTGCAGCTGCGCGGCGAAGCGGGCGCCAATCAGGTAGCTCAGGCGCGGCGGGCGCTGGTGCAGACGCTGGGCGGTCCGGCTTCGACGGCGATTACGCATGTGCTGGAAGCGCTTTGAAACCAATGGAGCAAGATGCTTGAAATGGAAAGGAGTATGCCATCATGGAAATTCCACGTCATTGGCGGTTGAAAAAACAGCGTTATGGACTGGTGGGCGAGGTCTGCCCGCACTGTAACGTTAAAATCTTCCCGCCGCGCGATGTCTGCCCGGAGTGCGGCGGGGAAGCTAAAGAACCGTATGTCTTCAGCGGGCGCGGCGAGGTTTACTCGTTCACGACGATGATGGACGGACCGGCCGGCTATGAGGAAGCCACGCCGTACACCATCGCGCTGGTCAAACTGGAAGAAGGACCGATGGTCACCGCTCAGCTCACCGATCTGGGCGAGCAGCCGCCGGAAATCGGCATGGCGGTAGAGATGGTGACGCGCAAAATCCGCGAAGACGGCAGCGAACGCGGGATGATCATTTACGGATATAAGTTCCGACCGGTGCTTGCCCGAGAGCAGTAGCTTTGCCCCGGCAGCTTGACATCGCTGCTTTGCTCGATACCGCCTGTTTATCCTTCGCCGCCAACCATGGGCGGTAAGCCGATTGCTTAAACAGATTGGTGTGTTGGGCGGTTTTCTGGAAACACAAGATAGGACTGCCGCTGCTCAAGCATACGCGATTGTACTGCCCGCTCGATAGGGTAATTGGTAATCACGAGTTCAGTGATTTTTCCTCGTCTAGCCCCGTTACAGTTGATGGCTCGATTTGCGAGAACTTCGTCAATCGCAAAGTGCGGCAGATGGTATAACGAACGGATAAAGGCGGTATCGGAATTAGAAAGGGTAACATAGACATTTCTTCGGCTCAGCTCAACACAAACATCCCGCAATCGTTTCTGATCTTGCAGCCCAAAGCCGTCGGCGTAATAGGAGGTAAAATTAGATGTTTGTGAAAGGGGGACATAAGGGGGATCAAAATATACCCAGTCACCTGGTTTAACTCTCTCAATGACCGTCTCAAATGACGTACACAAAATATCAACGTTTTCCAGCGCACGGGAAACAGCCAGCAGATTGTCCTTGTCCAAATATCTTGGCGATTTATATCGTCCAAATGGAACATTGAACCTGCCCTGCCGGTTGACTCGATATAAGCCATTGTAGCCGGTTTTGTTCAAGTAAATCATGCGAGCTGCTCGTTCAGGAATGTTCATTGACCAGGGGTCTTTTTCGCGTATTTCATAGTAAAACTTTTCACTATGGGGAAATTCAGAAAGAAGTTGGATCACCTCTTCAACAGCATCACGAACTGCTACATACGTATCTATTAATTCGGCATTGATGTCAGAAAGGACGGCGAGTTTGATTCTTCGTTCTCGATATAAGCGGAAGAAAAGCGCACCGCTTCCTACAAACGGCTCATGGTAAGCGTTAAAGTTAAGCGGCATGCGCGCCAAAAGCTCGTCTGCCAGTTGGGTCTTGCCGCCAGCCCATTTCAAGAACGGACGGGGAAGTGCGGTCTCACTTGCCATGACTACAACCCAAAGTACAACCGCAGCCAGTCTTCCAGATCGGCGAACCAAACCACTTTTCCTGTGGACATGAGATAACCTTGCATGTTCTCTGAAAAACCTTCGCCATCAATCACCACAATACCTGGAATGGGCCAATGTTCCATATCCTGAATAGTGGCGGGTATCTTTTCTTCGGCTGTGCCAGCCGTCGCCTGGAACTTGCATTCTATACCCAATCGTTTAGCAGTTTTCTCGTCTGTAAGCACGACGTCAATGTACCGCCGCTGCCCCCAAAGCCTTCTTGCCGCTTTGACTTCTTTCTGTGCTTTCAATCCAAGACTTTGCGCCAGATCGGCAACCCGCTGCTTTAATTCATCTCCACTTTTAGGCGCAGTTCCTTTTCCTGCCATAAGAAAGGCTCCTATAGACCAATGCTTCTCTATCTATTTTACCACCCAAACATTCGCCAGAGTACCGCCGCCCAACGTTCCAAATCACTGCGGCAAGTGCGCCAACGCCGGCGCAGGCATTTGTTCAACCGCAAGCCGGGCAAGGGGCGGAGCGTCGTCATTCTGCTCAGGCTGATATTCACAAAAAACGTTTGGGGATAGAATGATCAAAAAGGCTGGGGGGCGCGCAAGCAAACCCGCGCCGCGGCGTTGGACGGTCTCCTCCGAATTCAAAATATCCCATCTTGGCTTGACAAGTATTATTTTTTCGCCTATCATCATATCACCAAATGATGATATGATGATATATGGAGAGTACGATGTATATCGCAGCCAACCCCAAAATCGGTGAGCTGAAAGCCAAACTCTTTCGCGGCTTTTCTGACCCGTCTCGCCTTTCCATCTTGGAAGCCTTACGAGACGGCTCCCTTACCGTGAACGAAATCGTACAAGTCACTGGCTTAACGCAGTCAAACGTGTCGAATCACCTCGGTTGTCTGCGCGATTGCGGGCTTGTGAAGGCAAAACAGCAGGGACGATTCGCTTACTACGAATTGAGTGACCCCCGCGTGGAGCAGTTGCTTTGCCTTGCGGATGAGCTGCTCGTCCATGTGGCGAAGGGCATTTACGTATGCACACGGTATAACGCAAGGGAGGGCTAACATGGCTGAAACACAAATCGTTGAAATACCCATCAAAGGCATGGACTGTGCTGAATGCACGCTGCACGTTCGGGATGCCATTGTCAGCTTACCCGGCATTCAGTCGGTTAACGTCCTCCTGTCCTCCGAAAAAGCCATCATCCATCTCGACCCAGCGCGGGTAGATTTACCCGCTATCCGTAAAGCTGTGGAGAGCGCAGGGTACTCTGTGCCTGAGACGAACACATCCCCTATCGCCCGTATGGGCAGTTTCAATCGCCGGCTGAGGGTGCTGCTTGTTCTTGTATTCTGTGTTGTCTTAGGCATTGTGGTCGCAGGTGAATGGCTTGGTTTGTTCAAGAAACTGAATGAACTTGTCCCACTGCCCGTTGGGATGGTGCTGGTACTTGCGGGCGGCTTTCCGGTCTTTCGCAATGTTGTGCGAGCCTCGCTCCGCCGGCAAATCATCTCCCATACGTTGATGACCCTTGGAGCCATTGCAGCATTGATCGTAGGTGAGTGGGTGACCGCCGCCATCGTGGTCGTGTTTATGCGCGTCGGTGATCAGGTCGAACGTTTCACCACAGAAAGCGCCCGCCGTGCCGTAAAAGAACTGACCGCCCTCGTGCCGCAGACCGCCCGCGTGGAACGCGACGGCGCAGAAGTAGAAGTGCCAGTCACCGGCGTGAAGGTCGGTAACATCGTGATCGTTCGCCCTGGCGAGAAGATACCGGTGGATGGCGAAGTGATTGCCGGATACGCTACGGTTGATCAGGCAGCGATCACGGGAGAATCAATGCCCGTAGAAGCAGCCAGCGGTTCGTATGTTTTTGCCGCAACCATAGCAAAGTTGGGAAGCCTGCGCGTAAAAGCGTTGCGGGTGGGTGCGGATACCACGTTCGGACGCGTAGTGAAAATGGTGGAAGAAGCCGAAGCCCATCGCGCCAACGTGCAGCGGCTCGCCGACAGGTTCAGCGCTTACTACCTGCCTGTTGTCACAGGGATCGCCGCGCTGACCTTTCTCATCAGCCGTAATCCGCTATCCACCGCCGCTGTTCTGGTTGTAGCCTGCTCCTGCTCATTTGCGCTGGCGACACCCATTGCAATGCTGGCTTCTATCGGCGCCAGTGCGAAGCGCGGGCTATTGATCAAGGGTGGCAAGTACCTTGAGGCATTAGCACGTGCTGATGTGGTGCTGATTGACAAAACTGGCACGCTCACGCTGGGTCAACCTCAAATCACCGACGTCATCCTGCTCAACGATTTGTCTGCTTCTGAAGTTCTCGCCCTTGCCGCTTCTGCCGAACGTTACTCAGAACATCCTCTGGCTGAAGCCGTGCGCGCTGCCGCACGTTCTCAAAATCTGTCGCTCCTCGAACCGCAGTATTTTGAAGCCATCCCCGGACTGGGCGTTCGAGCCAAGATAAACGGTTACACTGTTGCCGTTGGCAACCGCCGCCTTGTCCCAGCGGCAGAATCCTTGCCCATTGCTCAACAATTGGAAGCGCAGGGCAAAACGCTCCTATTCGTTGCTATCAATGGTGAACCTGCAGCCGTCTTGAGCGCTGCTGATACGCTTCGTCCCGAAGTCCCCGCTGCCCTCGCCGAGCTGCGCGCCATTGGTGTGAAGCGGGTTGAATTGCTCACTGGCGACAATGAGCGCACGGCTGCTGCGCTCGCCGAAAAACTGGGTGTTCCGTATCGCGCCAACCTGCTGCCCGAACGCAAGATTGAAGTAGTGAAGGACTATCAGGCGAAAGGGCACACAGTGGTGATGATCGGCGATGGAGTGAACGACGCACCCGCCTTAGCGCAAGCGGATGCCGGTATCGGCATGGGCGCGGCAGGCACAGACATCGCCATTGAGGCTGCTCACATTGTTCTCATGCGTGAGGATTGGACACTTGTGCCGGATCTGTTGCGGATTGCTCGGCGTACAATGGGTGTGGTTAAGATGAACCTTGCTTTTACTGCGGTTTACAACCTTATTGGATTAACGCTGGCTGCTGCAGGCATTTTGCCGCCTGTGCTCGCCGCCGCCGCACAATCACTTCCGGATTTGGGAATCCTTGCCAATTCAGCCCGGCTATTGCGGCAAGAGCAATGACGATGGAAAGCTGGTATTAAGAGCTTCGTTTGCAATTTCAGCAAGGTGGGGTATATTATTCAATATGCTGCCCAACCTGTGCCACACCCGCCCTCGCGCCTGCGGCTCAAAGCGCCGTACCGTTGGACGGCAGACGATCGGCATGAATAAGGAATCTCTGGCTTATAGGAAAATGCTCCCGCTCATTTCGAGAGGGGTTAAGGGGATCAAGAACATGTGTGCGATGAGAACAACGAAAACATCCGCCCCATGCAAAATATCTCGTGTTGTTGACACAGAAAGGTGTGATTGTATAATCTAATGTAAGAGTACGGTTGCCCAGGCAGGGCAATCCGATATTTTTCGGCGCATCGCACCTTAAACAAATGACGATAGGGCATCACTGCAGCGTATCGGGGGTCTGCTATTGTTCATCGTTAGCTCGCTTCCCTTAGGGAGGGATGCTATGAGTGTTGAAAATTTTCTGCGTGATCCAGTCAGCCTCATCGCCGCTTTAGGAACGCTGGTGGCAGCCATTGCCAGCCTTATCAAGGCGATCAGCAAACTTCGGGAGCAAACCCTGCCCTCATCCCCTGAACAGAAACCATCCCGATCATCAGCTCTTGCGATTCTTCTCAAGATGCCGGTCTTCGTTGTTGGCGTCCTGCTGGCGTTGATTTCTGTGGGCATTTTCACAGCACGAGGACTGCTTCCCCCACCACCCAGGGTAGCGATAACCAGCCCCGCATCCGGTCAACAAATCGAAATCCGCATATTCGCAGAAACAGGGTCAGGTTCATTTACGGTCAGCGGCACCTCGTCAGAAGTGTTTACCAATCCTGATCTACGACTTTATGTGCTTATCCATCCCGCTGATCCGTTTGCAACCGGTTGGTGGATTCAGCAACCGGCTACCGTTGACCGGAACGGTCAGTGGACAACGGTAGCCTGGTATGGAGCGAAAGAATTTCCACCGCAAGCAGGAAACCAGATTGACATTCTGGCTGTTGTCGCCGACCCTGCCCAGGTTGGAAGCCGTGTACAGACCGGCGACCCAAAAGATATTCATCCGGTAGCACAGTCAGACATCGTCCGTGTCAGGATAGGAGCGATAAAGTAAGACGTGAACCCCGTGGACGGATCGCTCCGCCTGCGGCGGAAGCTGACTTTCCCCCCGCCCGATGGTTTGTTATTGAGGAGGATGATTGAATGAGTCCCATCCGCATGTCACGATTAGAATCCGCTACACGCGTTGTCCTGGAATTTAACGAGGCTTTCAACCGCCATGATGTTGCCGGGATGATGCGGCTGATGAGCGAGGATTGCATCTTTGAAAACACTGCTCCGGCGCCTGACGGCACGGTATATTCAGGAAAAGAAGCCGTCACCCGCTTCTGGGAAGATTTTTTCCGCCAATCGCCCCATGCCCATATTGAAATCGAAGAGATCTTTGGCATGGGAAACCGCAGCATCATGCGCTGGCGGTACCACTGGATAGATGAGACGGGAAACAAAGGGCATGTTCGAGGGGTGGATATCTTTCAGGTGAGGGACGGTCTCATTTATCAAAAGCTGTCTTATGTCAAGGGTTAACGGGTGCACCAATGAACATCAAGCGCAGGGACGTTTTCACAAAAATGCTGGCAGTTGCCGGCACAACGCTGGCAGGGCTTCCGGTTCTTGCTCCGCTGGTATTTTCCATCCTTGCCCTTATCACGAGAGGAAGATTCCTGTTCGATTATCTCATGCCGGCAGAGTTGTTTCCGCTTGTCCTTCTGGGCGGCGGTCTATTGCTCTGGGCGTCTTTGCGGGTGCATTCGCAGGGTAAGCGCATCGGTTGGAGTCTTGGGGTGACAACAGCCGCGCTGGTCATCATGCAGGAGCTGGCAGTGATTACAGGGCTGGCATCGGGCGAACATGAGGCAGAGGGCTGGCGGTTTACGCTGGTGCTTTCGTTTCTGGTTCTCTTCTGGCTGGCACTGATTGCTTTGAGCATAAACGGGATATGGCTACTGTGCAGGATATTCAAGTCGCCCCGCCCGCCGGCAGAGCAATCACCGCCTGTCCAAAATTGAGCGAACAGCGCCGCCGGCTCAGGAGGATTTTGTCCGGTTTTCAGCGTATGCTGCGGAAAACGGCGCGATAATCCAATCATCCTCATCTTCCTAAGTCAGACTCGTGATGGCGTCATGGAGGGGTAAACCCATGAAAAAACAAACGCTTTTGCTGACTGGAGTTTTGCTGATCGTCATGATAGAGTGTGTTCTTTCGCCATCCAGAGAAACCGTTTTTGAAACCGAGCGCTTTCGTTTCACAGTGCCAGCCGGCTGGGGCATCACCCAAAACGGCAGAGCGTTTTACAATCTTGGCTTGACCGAGGTGGTGATGATTCATGACCACGCCCGCCTGGCCGATTCCAGCATCTTTTTTGCGGTGGCAACCTCTCCGCTGGCAGGCGGGGCAGGCCTGGAAGAACGCTTCACCCGGGCATATCAAACGACCGAACCGAAGATCGTCGAAATTTCAAGGCAGCCCTTTGCGCGGGGCGGGCTTTCTGGCTATGAAATCATCTACAAGCGTCCCTGGGGTGAACCCTGGTGGCAGTTTCGCGACATCTGGCTGGAAAAGGACGGGGTGATTTATGTGCTTTCTTTTCACACCTCACCCTTCAGCTTCGCCGAACACCAGCCCATCAACGACCAGATTGTGGACAGCTTTTCCTTCAAAGATTGAGAAAAACCGGCTCGCTTCCCTCTGGCAATTGGAGCGTCCGGAGCATCGTGGGTATCCTCACTGGCAGTGCACTGGGGCGGGCAGCCGATTTGGGTGAGCAGGCGCGCTCGGTCTCATTTGCTATTCGGTAGGTATAATAAAGTTCCATTCTCGCTTGGCTGCCCAATTCCCCTCGTTTTGACCCTGTGACCATCTTTGGTTTCCTGCCGGGGCGGGGCATTCCCTTGATCATCAATGCACCGGCTGGCTTTCTGCCGGGAGCGCCGGGTTCGACGAACGTCTCCGTGAGCATTGATCCAGCGGTTGCAACCACAGCAGTTGCCGGGTTGAGGTTTTCTGAAGCGGTGACGCTCAACGTTTGGGAAAACAGTATTGTAGAATTAAACAGAGAAAACGTTTCCGCCCTTGACATCCATGGACAGCATTGGACTTCCAAAAGGGTAAGGATAGGAGAACGCCCTGCCATCTTGTTGGTACGAGATTAGGATGGTTCAGAAGGTTTTTCGGTTTCTTATTGTCCTAGCTGCTCTTTATATTGCAGCCGGACTGGCTTTTCACTTCAAGTGGAAAAGCGAATTGGATGCTTGCCGAGCGGTGCGCAAAGCGCAGGGGGAATTTGTCGAACCTGAAGTCTTTGGCGGGGTTTTGGGCTTGTATTTCACGGTGACCAATTGGCCGGTCTACGCTTGGGCAAACTTCTATCACGATGGAACAATTTTCGCCACACCCTGCACCCATTCCCCTGCGTTTCGCCCTGCTGCCACTCCAACCAAGATTGCCAGCTTTCAGCCATGCGAAAATATTGCCTTGTCCACACAGACACCCCTCCCAACGCCGTTCAGCTCCTCTTCCAGCACAACTGCCCCGCCTTTGCCGGAAATGCCTTTTGAAAACCGTCTCTTCCAACAAGGCGGAACTTACATCCTGCAATACCGCGACGCGCTGACCCAAATCCAATACCGTTATACGCCGCGCAGCGGCTCGCTCAACGACTTGGAAGTCATCATCGGCGAAGAGCCGCCTTTTCTGCCCAGCCATTACGGCGGTCCTCGCTTTTGGGTGCAGGGACAAGACATCCCCATTTGGGAAACCGAACCCGAACAGTTGCGCCATACTGTCCGCCTCATGAACAACAACACCCTGTTGGAAGTTCTCTGGCAGGCGCAATTCGGACAAACCACCATCCCTTACACGTACCGCTTTTCCATTCAAGGCAAGACCCTGCATTTGGAGGTGGAATCCCCATCTACAGCGCTTTCCGCCTTCACCCTCGACCGCTCCGCAGAGACACAGGGCGGGCGCATCCTCGCCATCCCTTACCTGCCTCTCTTTAACCTGCTGCTTTACCGAGAGCATTTTCTTTCCGCTTATTTCGATTGGCAAGTGAGTAACGCCTCAAGATTGGAACCCATGAACCAGCTCATTTCAGAAACGTCACAGGCGTTCAGTCAAACCGCCTATTATCTGCCCAATACCCTCGCCGCGCGCCAGCCGCTTCACGAAGTGATTTACATGACCGTATCCGATACACTGGCGGAAGTCCTGCCGCGCCTGCCCAACGCCCCCTCGCCATACCGCCGCCTGCTGGCGGGGAAAGTGCTGCTCGACCTTTGGGCAGAACGCCCTTTTGCCGAAGACGCCCAATTTTTGCAGGAACTCGCTGAACAGGGCATTCCTGATCTGATCGTGGTGCGCCATAACTGGCAGCGCTGCGGCTATGACGACTGTTATCCCTCCGTCCTGCCCGCCAACCCTTTGTGGGGCGGCGACGCCCCGCTGCAAGAACTGAGTCAAGCCGCTCAACAGGCGGGCTATCTTTTCGCCTTACACGAGAATTATGTGGATTACTACCCCAACGCCGTTGATTTCTCAGCCGACCTGCTCGCCCTCGACTCGAGCGGCAAACCCATCCCTGCCTGGTTCAATCACACCACCCGCATTCAATCCTTCCTGCTCAGCCCGCTGCACAGCGTTAAAACCGCCGCCCGCTTTGCTCCCGAGATTCACCGCCGTTACCACACCAGCGCAACCTACCTCGACGTTTCAACAGCGGTCAATCCATCCGAAAAAGTGGATTACAATGCCGCATTGCAAGGCAGCGCCCGCCTGCGCACCACCCTAGAGGCTTACCGCCAACTATTGCAGCATCAGCGGCAGACCCATCAAGCTCCCGTGATCGGCGAGGGCGGACATCACTTCCTCTATGCAGGCACAGCGGACGCCGTCATTGCTGAGGATGAAAACCGTCCCCAAGCAGGCACATTGATACCGCCCATCGTCCATTTTGATTTGCTGCGCATCCATCCGCTGATGCAAAGCTTTGGCGTCGGATTGTATCCCTGGTTCTTTGCTCAAGGAGACCAACCCCAATGGTTCGGTTACACCGATGAGGAACACTACCGCTATATGGCAAGTGAAATTGCCTTCTGTCATGGCGGTTACATTCCCACCCCCGACTCGCTCGGCGAGAAAGCGCAAGCGCTGGCGTTTATCGAGCAGGAAGTCAAGCTGGTCGCTTCTGTGCACCAGCGCTGTGCTTTGGCAAATCCCCTGTCCATTCGCTATCATGTCAACGGCGAGATGGTCGGCGTCGAACGCGCTTTAATAGAAAACCAGCCCTGGCAGGTGATGATCGCATACGACAACGGATTAGAGATCTGGGTCAATTTGCATCCTACCCAAAACTGGCTGGTGACATTGGCACGAACGCCTGAATGGGTAAACTACAGCGCTCTAGTAGAGGGACAGCGGCAGGATGGGGTTGGCGCAGGAGAGACAACTACCTACCTTCTCCCGCCGAATGGCTGGGTCGTCTGGCAATAGGCGAGTGTGCCGGTCCCCCAACCTCGAAAAGCCCTCATGAAAGCACCAAAAAGATGAGCATCGGTCTATAATGAATGTACTCCATTAAAAACTTTCAGGAAGGTGTCCCATGTTTCGTCGCCCTTTACGCAGAATATTCACCCGCCCGATGTTCCGCTCCGCGCTTGGAGATGAAATCGCTCAAGCCGGTCAGCTTCTGGCATCTGGGCAGTCTGAACAGGCGGCGGTCATCCTCACCCGGCTAGCCCACCAGATGCAGTCGCTGGGCAGACCGCGCCAAGCAGCCAACCTGCACGCCCAGGCGGCGCACGCCTGGCTGGATGCTGAGAACGAGGCGCACGCCCTGCAACAGGCACACCTGGCGCTGGAGCTTTTCGCCCGCTTGGGCATGGGCATACGGGCGCATGAGTTCAAGAACAGCTTTGCCAACCACCTGCGGGAACGAACACTGCAGGAAGCGGCACAGCGCTTTGAAGAGGAAACGAAGATTGCGCCTGCCCGGCAGCCCGCCGCCGGAACACAGCCAAGACGCGGCAAACTGCCCCCCGCCTGCCCGCAGTGCGGCGCACCCGTGCGCAGCGACATGGCAGAATGGGTGGATGATCACAGCGCCGTCTGCGACTTTTGCGGCTCAACGATTGCCGCAATGAATTGAGAGAGGGCGTTGAAAAAGCCCTATACAGCGCATATCTATACGAAAAACAGGCTGTTTTACCGCCACATATTGGGAGTGCGTTTTGTTTTTCAACCCTCTCCTGGATGAGCTTTTGGAGAGATACACGCCTTCCCCAAAAGCGGTTCGTAAAGTCCCGCAAGCGCTCAAAGCGCGTGATGAAGCAATGATGGCTTCCTTCAGTCCGTTGAAGTTCAGATGGTTTGATTTCCACCGCTTGCCAGTTTGAAGTGTTTGGATTAAGATAACGGCGAAAATCCGCCGGCAGAGCCGACCGCCGCGCATCCGGCGCGGCGCAACTTTGCCGGCTTCTTTATGGAGGCACATACGAACATCCTGGTTTTCAATTGCGGCAGTTCTTCACAGAGTTTCAAAGTCTATCGCTTTTCCACAGCCGCCCCGCCGCAGGTGATCGCGCGCGGAAAGGCAAAAAACGTCGCTACCCAGACACAGGCAGAATCCAGCTTATCCTGGGAGATGAACGGCAAACAGGGCAGCATTCCCCTGCAGCGCCCTGCGCACCGCGACGTCGCCAGGACAATTCTGGATTTGCTGGCACAACAACAGGTGAGCCTGGACGCCATCGGTCACCGCTTTGTGCATGGCGGCAGCCTGTTCCATCAGACCACCCGGCTGAACGCCGAGGCGCTGGCAGGGCTGAAACAGTGCTTCCCGCTGGCGCCCATTCACAACCCCAATTCGTACAGCGTGATTGAGGTCTGTCTGGAGAAGCTGCGCGCAACGCCGCAATACGCCGTCTTTGACACAGCCTTCCACGCTCATCTGCCCGAAGCCGCCCGCCGCTACGCCATCCCGCAAAGGCTGGCTGAGCAATACGGCTTCCGCAAATACGGGTTTCACGGCTTGTCTTACCAGTATGTTTCGGCTCGGGCGGCGGAATGGCTGGGCAAGCCGCTGGAACAGCTCAAGCTGATTCTCTGCCATCTCGGCACAGGCGGTGCAAGCCTGGCGGCGCTGCGCAGCGGGCATTCGGCAGATACCTCCATGGGCTACTCGCCTTTGCCCGGGCTGGTGATGTCCACCCGCTGCGGCGATATTGACGCCGAGGTCGTGCTGGAGCTGGTGCGCAAAGGCTACACGGCGGATCAGGTCAGCCGTCTGCTCAATGATGAATCCGGCTTGCTGGGGCTTTCGGATGGATTTTCTTCCAATCTGGAAGAGATCATCAACGCCGCCGAACAGGGCAACGCTGCCTGTCAAAGCGCTTTTGAGGTCTATGTTCACCGCCTGCGCTTGTATCTGGGCGCGTATCACTGGCTGTTGAACGGCGCAGACGCCATCGTCTTCACCGATGACGTTGGACTGCGCTCATGGAAGCTGCGCGAGCAGGTGCTGAGCGGCGCGGAACAGCTCGGCGTCCTGCTGGACAGGCAAGCCAACCGCCTCGCTCCGCCGGAGCGCATCAGCGAGATACAACATCCGCAATCGCGCACGCGCATCCTGCTCATCCCGACCGATGAGGAACGCGTCATCGCCGAAGAGGTGGCGCGGCAGCTCAGCGGATAACTGCCGCGCCTCCCCGCTCGCTCAGTCTGCGGCGCGCTCAATCGGAAGGCGCAGGGTGGTTTTGAGTTTTTCCGGAGCACTCTTGCGCGGGTAACCCAGATAGATTTCGTGGTGCCTGCCGCCCTTGCCCAGCCGTGAACGGTATCCCTGCCGGCTGGCGTAAGCGTGCATCCGCTCGAGCGTCTCCGGCTCGCTGGCATATGGACCGATGTGCATCACCTGCACGCACAGCCCCTCTTCAAAGGTCTCTAAGCGCAAACGGGAAAAGACGGGCAGGTCGCCGCGCTTTTTACGCAGTTGCGCCAACGCCTCCTGAAAGATGGGCTGGGTGACCAGCGGCGGCTGTAAAATCATCAGCGTCCATTTCCAGTTATCCCTTTCATCTTTTTTCCTCAAAAGCCTCCTGCTTTTTTGTGTACTCAGCGACACAAGCTGGTTTGCGGTATTTTCCCAAACCGTCATCGGTCTGCGCAGGGAAAACTTTACAAAACTGTCTATCCATATCATGCCGACGGGTTATATAATCAGTATAATCGCAAAACATACGGCAAGCGTCAAGACTGACTTTCACATGAGCACAAGCCTCAAAATTCTTTTGGTTGAAGACAATGAAAGTAACCAGGTGCTGATGATGCGGCTGCTGGGGCGGTTTGGTTATTCGGCGGCACTGGCAAAAAACGGCGCCGAAGCGGTCGAAAAAATCAAACAAGAAGATTTCGACGTGGTGCTGATGGATGTTCACATGCCGGAGATGGACGGTATCACCGCTACCAGGCTGATTCGCCAGCAGAAGCAAGACGCAAAGCAGCCCTATATCATTGCGGTTACCGCAGAAGCTTCGATGGATGAACAAAAAAAGTATCTTTCCGCCGGGATGAATGCATACCTGACAAAACCTTTCTCGATCGAAGAGCTGATCAAGCTTTTGAAGAAAGTGGAAAATCAAGCGGAAATTGCCCTCCAACCTTTACAGCCCGCAGCCGGCAGGCAAATTCCTGCAACACAAGCAACCGCAACAGAGCGACAGGCAATTGACCTGCGCGTGTTGGAGGAATTTCGTACCATGATGGGAGAGGAAGGCGAGCAGGCGGTAAAAACCCTGATTACGCTGTTTCTCAAAGATTCGCTCAATTTGTGGAAACAGATTATCGAATATACGCAAAAGAAAGAATTTGATGACCTGAAAAGAGCCGCGCATACCCTGAAAGGGAATGCCAATCAAATTGGGGCATCTGCGCTGGCACAGTATTGCAGTCAGCTGGAGGACGCCGCAAAACAGCAGAATCAAACTGTGGCAATAACCATCTTAAGGCTGATGCGTGATGAATTGGCGGCGGTAAAGAATTTCCTGGAAAATTACATATAATGTAACTAGCGATCAGCATCACCTGCATTCAGGTGAGCTGGAGATAAGCCATGGAAGAAAAAAACACATTCTGATCGTTGAAGATAACGAAGTCACCCTGTATAAAATCAAAGCCATCTTGATCCGTTTGGGGTATGTCGTCACCGCATTTGACCGCGCCCAGGCGGCGCTTGAATGGCTGAAAGCGGCGAAACGCCTGCCGGATTTGATCATCTCCGACGTCGTCATGCCTGAGATGAGCGGCTATGAATTTATCCAGCGTGTGCGCAGCAATCCGCCAACCCTAAAAATCCCCATTATTCTGCTCTCTTCTCAAGCGGAACTGAAAGACCGTCTGGCGGGGTTAGAGGCGGGCGCGGATGATTACCTGCCCAAGACCATCAGCCCGGAAGAACTGGAATTGCGCGTGAAGGCGCTGCTCACCCGTACAGAAGAGGCGCCCGTCTCCCTGACGCAGGCCGTTGCCAAAACCTTCTCGGTTTTCAGCCTGCGCGGCGGGGTGGGAACGACCTGCATCGCCATCAACCTTGCCATCGCCATCTCGCAGCTCTGGGGTATCGAAACCTGCCTGTGGGATATGGCGCTGTCCAACGGTCAATGTGCACTGATGTTGAACTTGAAACCCAAGCTGACCCTGACCGCGCTGCATGATTGGAACGAGCAAACGCTGGAGGAGACGCTGCTGCGTTCCATGCTGCTTCAACACGAAACCGGCATTAAGCTGCTCCCCGCGCCGGAGGCTTTTGAGGAAGCGGAGCTGGTCACACCGGCGGTGGTTGACCTGGTCTGGGCGCCTTTGCAAACCATCGCACCCTATGTGGTTATCGACGCAGGAAACCACTTCTCAGAAGCGGTGGTACCGGTGCTGGAGCGTTCAGACGCTATTCTCCTGGTGCTGACGCCGGAACTGGCATCGGTCAATGCAGCGTATCAGGCGCTGCGTATCTTCTCGGGGCTAGGGGTTGAAAGCGACAAAGTGCACTTGGTGCTCAATCACATTTTCCCTGCCAGTACGCTCTTGCCTGCCAAAATTTCCAGCGGGCTGAAAAAAGCAATCTTCGCCGAGCTGGAATACGATAGTCAGAATTTCGTTCGTTCCATCAATCAGGGAAAACCCTATCTGACGATTGCGCCGAAGACGGCTGTCAGCCTTTCGCTTGCCAAAATGGCTTACAAGTTAACGGTCGCCGAAAAAAGGCATGAGAGATTGATTTTAGAGGGGGACGTATGCCTGTCAAAAAAATCAATGGATTACCCGACCTTGAGGAAATTGAGAGCCGCATAGCGCAAGAAGAGTCCAAAGAGAAGCCTAAAAAGCCCAAAGGGATCAGAATAGCGCTCGTTGGGTTGAGCATTCTGGCGGCTGCGCTTGCGGTCATCAATCTGACGGCAACAACGGTTTTGCCTTCCATTGCAGGCACAGGGAGTATTAGCGGGAACGTGGTCAATCTGCAGCAGACGCCAGTCCCGGCTGAAGTATATCTTCTCAAGATGGACATCTCAGCAACGACAGATGCCGGCGGTTATTTTCTATTGAACAATGTGCCCGCAGGTGAAGTTCGTCTGATTGTGGCATACGACGGCATGAGCAGAGAAATCCCCGTGCAGGTGATCGCCGGACAAAATGTGACTGTCGGTCAGGTGCGGGTCGAGGAAACCGAAATGCCGCTTGAAGGAGAATGATAAGATGAAACAGAAACATCTTACCGCTCAGGGGATTGTGGAATATCTTCTGCTGCTTTTTCTGATTGCCGCCTCTACGGCGCTGGTACTTCGGCTGAAAGGAGTAACACTTCAGCAAGTGTATCAAAAAGCGGTTAGCGGTTTTCGCGCCACCCCCACAGCCGCTGAAACAACCAGCGCCACGCCAACCGAAACGCCGACAAGCACACCAACCCTATCTACGACGGCACTGGCAACGGTCACGCCAACCGGCATAAAGCCAATCGCCACCGAACCAAAACCGATCGAGACGGCGCCGCCGGACAAAAAGGTCTATGTTTCGGATACTTTTCAAGACCTGAGTCAATGGAAGTCTATTTACGGCAAGAACGAATGGGAGGTTAAGGATGGCTGGCTGTATGCGGACAGCCACGGCGATCAGCGCCTGATGAACACTGCCAGACTGCCCGATGATTACACAGTGACTCTGGAGCAGGTGCAGCTTCTCGATGGAAATGGCTACGGGATCATGTTTCGTCTCAGCCCCAGCGGGAGCAGTTATTCCGGCTATTCGTTTCAGGTGGACCCAGAGTATGGGCATAAGCTGATTTTCCGCCGCTATGATAAAAACGGCTACGAGCTTGGTAAACCGATTGCGGTTGGGGATGCGCCTGCGGCATTTGGCTGGAATTCGGTGCATAAAATCAGCGTTTCGGTCAAAGGAGATACGTTTAAGGCATATATAGACGACAGGCTGGTGCTGACTGCGCAAGACAGCACATACCTGAGCGGCGGGGTTGGGCTGCGCACATGGGACAGCGCAAGGGTGCGCTTCAGCGGGTTTTCCGTCACCCCGCCGATGGAGTAAATGCGGCGCGATGAAAGTCAAAAGGCGAAAGGCAATGAAAGGCAGAAGTCAAAAGGCGGAAGGCGGAAAGTTTTTATTCTTTCGTCTTCATCCTTCCGACTTTTGACTTTAAGAACCTTGCCCTACAAAGCTGCAGCGCAAGTTTGTAACTTGCGCAGGCGGGTTTGATCCTCACCCCTGCCCCTCTCCCATAGGAGGGAGAGGGGGAAATGCAGCGCAGGTTTGTAACTTGCGCAGGCGGGTTTGACCCTCACCCCTGCCCCTCTCCCATAGGAGGGAGAGGGGGAAATGCAGCGCAAGGCGGGGAAAGGCAGAAGTCAAAAGGCGAAAGGCGGAAGCTTTTTTTCGCCTTCATCCTTCCAACTTTTGACTTTAAGAACCTTGCCCTACATGTTTTGTAGCGCAAGTTTGTACACTGCGTCGGTCGGTTTTTTATCCCGCCGCCTGCAGCCCGCCCAGAAACTGCGCCGAAAGCGGCGTTTGTGCAGAAGTTTGCAGCGAAACCGCCGGCGTTTGTGCAAAATTTTGCACTTTTGCGCCGCTATGATCATAATGATCATCAAGAAGAAGAAGATCCTCTCCCAGGATA
>Ga0209227_1000411_pt1 | contig 37261 bp, 35 predicted proteins | sample YNPBryantNP2012_FD_185815 | JGI IMG/M metagenome (GOLD analysis project Ga0209227, IMG submission 185815) | Anoxygenic and chlorotrophic microbial mat microbial communities from Yellowstone National Park, USA - YNP Bryant NP 2012 (SPAdes)... ...
AACCGCAGCAATCGCAAGCGTTCACGCCTTTTGCGGTTTTGAGGAGTGTCAAGCCTTATGCGTGAACGCTTGCGACACATACCCGAAGCCGCCCTTCGGCGGCTAGAATGCAGCCTGCGGAGGCAGGGCGTGTCGGGGCGAATCATTATTCGCCCGTACTTGTTGCTGCGACTTGAGTCGCCCGGCGGCTTGTCAAGCGACTTTGCACACGTCCTGGGGCAATGCCTTTTTGACGGAATGGGTTATTTCAGAGTATAATGGAGATGATCGCACCACGTGTGACGCCGCGCCTCGGTACGAGATTTTTGGGTAGGGTGAGGTTTGCCTCTTGCAACGCTGGAGTTGGAGAGGTATTTTACTTTGTGGAAGGAGGGTGAACGGTCGGCTTGCAGTGCGCAAGCACGAAAAAATAATTTCTTCCAAGGAGGTCGTATGAAACTCAATTGGCGAGTCATCCTTCCGCTCCTTGTATGGCTGGTGCTGGTGTTGATTCCAGTGCCTGAAGGGCTGAAACAGCACTCCTGGTGGTACTTTGCGATGTTTGCAGCAGTGATTATTGGCGTGATTATGGAGCCAATTCCTGCTGCTGCAATCGGCTTGATGGGGGTGACGTTTGCTGTTGTGATGCGGTACGTCAACGCGAACGCCGCGCAGTCTCTCTCGTGGGGGTTGAGCGGGTTTTCTAACAGTGTGGTCTGGCTCATCTTTGCGGCATTCGTTTTCTCGATTGGCTATGGCAAGACCGGACTGGGACGTCGCATCGCGTTGTGGTTAGTCCAGAAGTTGGGCGGCAATACCCTGGGCTTGGGGTATGCCATCACACTAGCAGATCTTATTCTCGCGCCCGGCACGCCCTCGAATACCGCGCGTAGCGGCGGCACGATCTATCCTGTCATTCGCAACATCCCCGCGCTGTACGGTTCCGAGCCGGGAGAGACAGCACGCAAAATCGGTTCGTACATTATGTGGACCGCCTTTGCGGCAACGTGTGTGACCAGTTCGATGTTCATCACATCGCTTGCCCCGAACGCCGCAGCCCTCCAGTTCGTCAAGACCGCCACAAAGCTCGATGTTTCTTGGACACAATGGTTTGTCGGCTTTTTGCCTGTTGCAATCGTCTTGCTGATCTTGACGCCGCTTTTGGTGTACTGGCTTTATCCGCCGGAAATCAAATCGAGCAAGGAAATTCCAACTTGGGCGGGTCAAGAGCTTGCCAAGATGGGCAAGGTGAGTACGCAGGAATTGATTATGGCGGCGCTGGTGGTGCTTGCCGTCTTCCTGTGGATCGTTGGCTCGAATAAGGATATCTCCCTGCCGTACTTTGGCTCCCAGTTCATTGACGCGACGACGGTCGCCTTGCTCGGTGTGGTACTGATGATCGTCACGCGAATCGTCACGTGGGAAGACATCCTGAACAATCGCGCCGCGTGGAACATCCTCGTCTGGTTTGCCACGCTGGTCACTTTGGCGGATGGGTTGAACCGCGTTGGGTTTGTGAGTTGGTTTGCCCAATTGGCGGCTACACCATTGAAGGGATTGGATCCGATCCTGGCAATGGCGCTGCTTGTCGCGCTGTTCTTCTTCATCCACTATCTCTTTGCGAGTTTGACCGCGCACACAACGGCTGTCTTGCCGGTCGTGTTGGCAGTTGGCGCGGCGATTCCCGGTATCCCCCTCTTGACGTTCTCGCTCTTGTGCGTGTACTCGCTCGGTTTGATGGGAATTATCTCGCCATACGCAACAGGTCCATCGCCGATTTACTACGGTTGTGGTTATATTTCGCGGACGGACTTTTGGAGGTTGGGTTTGATCTTTGGCATCATCTTCCTTGCCGCGTTGTTGGTCATTGGCATCCCGTACCTCTCAATCGTCAAACTTTAGCAACACGCCCACACGCAAACAAAAAGACCTGTCGAGCTGGTAAAACCCGACAGGTCTTTTTTTATGCAGCGATCTTGAACTCTACCTTGTGCCCAAACCCCTGTGTGTTATCAATCCATCGCACCCAGCGCGGCACGATTTTGTACAACTCCACCACGCCGAAGATTTTGTGCGCGTGTCCCAGCATCGTCACGCGCGGTATCAGCGTGCGCACGAACGCGTAGCGTCGCACGTACGCCGCGAACGCACGCGCGCGTTCCGCGCGATTCGCCACACGCTGCGCGATGCCAGCGATTTGCACGCCGCGAATCTCCTGCCAGCCGCGCGTCTCGCCGTGAATCGTCGCGGTGACGCGCGGCGCGCGCCGTAGATTTTGAACGTGGCGCGTTTTGGGATCGGAGAGAAAGTAGAACGCATTGCCGACGCGCACGTAAAACAAATCGCACGCGTACGACGTGCCATCGTCATTCACCGTCGCGAGCGTCAGTGTGGTGTGCGCGTCGAGAAAAGCGCGCACCTCTCCGGGTAATCTCATGTTTGTTCTTTCCACCGCGCGTACAAATCGTTATCCAGACCGATGCGCGCGAGCACACGCCCGACCGTATCGTCAATAATCTCGTCGAGCGTTTGCGGGCGGCGATAGAATGCTGGCACTGGTGGAAAGATGATCGCGCCGATTTCCGCCGCGCGCGTCATCAAACGCAAATGCCCCAGATGCAACGGCGTCTCGCGCACCACCAGCACCAGTGGACGACCTTCCTTAAGTGTCACGTCCGCCGCGCGCGCAATCAAATCGGCGGCGTACGAGTTGGCAATCGCGGACAAACTTTTGATGCTACACGGAATCACCAGCATCGCGCGCGTCCGAAAACTCCCACTCGCAATCGCCGCGCCGATGTCGCGCGCATCGTACACCACATCCGCCAGCGCTTCGATGTCTTTGACCGTCCACGATGTTTCGGCGGCGATCGTTGGGCGCGCGGCCGCGCTGAGGATGAGATGCGTCTCGATGTGCGGCATTGCGCGCAGCACCTGCAACGCGCGAATTCCGTAGATGACGCCACTCGCGCCCGAAATCGCAACGATGATGCGCTCTGCCATCAGCGCGCCTCGCGCGTCGTCAGCACTTGCCAGCCGCGTTCGCGCGCAAGCGCGGCGAGTGCAACATCGGGATTCACAGCAACGGGATGCCCGACCATCTGCAACAACGTGACATCGCTAATCGAATCGGCGTACGCGTAACTGGCGTCCCAGTCCAGCGCAATGCCGCGCGCGGCGATCCACTGGCGCACCAGGCGTTCTTTCTCCGCGCCGGTGCAAATCGGTGGGAGCACGCGTCCGGTGAAATGTCCATCCACCAGTTCGATGTTCGTCCCAATCACATCGGTCACGCCGAGCGCATCGCCCAGAATTTTTAACGTCGGGGTGAGCATCGCCGAAACGAGCAGGGTGAGATGCCCTTGTGCGATGTGTTCACGCAACCGCGCGATGACCTCGGCTTGCGCGGTGGGCTGGATGTACTCTTCGGCAATCCAGCGAAACGCGGCATCGCCTTGCGCCGCGCTCCAACCTTTGATTAACCCGCCAAGTGCCTGCACCCAGGGTTTGCGAAAATCCTCTTCGTTCAACAAACGCAGTTGGCGCAAGTAATAGTACGGCAGGTTGCGCGCCAGATACCAGCGCACGCGCCACTTGCCACCGTGTTCGGCAACGTACTGCGCCAGACCGCGTGACATATTCGCCGTGTAGAGCGTGCCATCCACATCGAAAAACGCACCAATCATTGTGACTCCCGAAATAAGCCAATGTACCAATGAGCAAATGAACAAATGACAAATGAGCAAATGGGCAAATGATGAAAGACGCAGGACGAGAGTGCTAGCAATTATAGCACACAACGTGCGGATGAGGAAACGTATGGCGTGTTTAATGATTGGCAGGAATGTTGCTTCACGTCGGCTTGTGCTTTTTAGCCGGCGAGATCACGCTATCAAAATCGCGCGCCCCGGCGCACCATCGCCCCTGTCAATCTTGAGCGGCAAGCCGATGAAGGTGTACGTGCCGGCTTTGATGCCGCGCAAGTTCAACCCTTCCACGATAATCACGCCTGCGCCCAGCAAAGTCCGATGCGTGCGCGGTTCACTCGCGCCATACGTTTCGACGCTGAGATAATCCACGCCAACGAGTTTGACCCCGCGCGCGACCAGCCACTCGGCGGCATCCCACGCAATCCCCACGTAATCCGTTTGAAACTCTGCTCGCGCCCACAAGTTGGAATTGCGCGTCTTGAACAAAATCCGTTCGATGCGACGCGGAAGGCGCGCGCGTTCCAAATCACGCGCGGTAATTTCGCGCTGGACGCGCGTGAAATCCACTACCCGCGCGCGTCCACACAACACGTTCAAATCGAGCTGGTCAATCGTCTTGCCCTCTGGCAGAAAATGAATCGGTGGATCAAAATGGGTGCCGGTGTGATTGCCCAGCGAGAGTCGCGAAACGTTCGAGCGGCTTCCCTTGCCAATCTGTTTGAACGGCTCGATGACCACCGGGGGATCGCCCGGGTAGGTGGGCATCGTGGATGCAATGGGGATAGAAATGTCGTAGATTTTCATCGGGTCTCCTCTACCACTTTGAATGGATTGAAATCCGTGGTGTAATCGTAGTAATCTTCCTGTTCGACGCGCTTGAGATAATTGACCACAGTGTACGTCAACGGCGTGGCAAGAATTTCGTACAAACACTTGAGTAGCCATTCGGTCAGCGCGATGTTGAGCATCACCTCGAACGTCAAAGTACCTGTGAAGGCGATGAGCGTAAAGAGTGCCGTATCGAAACCCTGTCCTACCAGCGTACTGCTGATTGTGCGTGACCATAACCACTTGCCTCGAGTAATGATTTTCAATTTGGCAAGTACGAACGAATTACTGAACTCGCCGACCAGATACGCGATGAACGAGGCAAGTAACAAGCGCGGAGCATAGCCCAGAATTTGTTCGTAGGCGGTCTGATACTCCCAGAAAGGTGCGGCGGGTAACCACGCCCCAATTTGAATCGCAATCACCGCCAGCAAGTTACATGCAAAGCCCGTCCAGATGACCAGACGCGAACGCGCATAGCCATACACCTCCGTCAGGATATCGCCAAAGATGTAACTGACAGGAAAGATGGTGATGGCAGCCGACATCACCACATCGCCAATCGCAACAATTTTGACCGTGATGATGTTGGAAACAATCAAACAGGTCACAAAAACACCGGTGACAAAACTCAGGTAACGATACCCTGCTCTGGAGCGTTCCATTGTCCAAGCCGTTAGAAATTTTGCTTATTATACCACGTCTTTGCTTTTCCGCGCGTTCGTGCTAAAATGGAACAGGAGTGATGAATGTATCTCACGCACCTCGCGCTCACCAACTTTCGGAACTATGCGCACCTTGAACTCGATCTCGACCCTGGCGTTATGGTGATTCAAGGGCAAAACGCCTGCGGCAAAACGAGTTTGTTGGAGGCGATTTTTTATCTCGCCACCTCTCGCTCACTGCACGCCAGCAGCGATCGCGAGTTGATTCGGTGGGGCGCGAGTAGCGAACCCATCCCCTTTGCACGCCTCGAAGCGCAGATCGAACGGAGCAACGGCGTCCGCACGCACATCGAGATTGTGCTGATGCTGGCGGAGGAAAAAAACAAAAGCGACACGCGCGTCGCGAACGGTCGCGTCAGCAAACGCATCAAAGTCAACGGCGTCACCAAGCGCGCGATGGATTTGCTGGGCGAATTGAACGTGGTGTTGTTCCTGCCCGAAGACCTCCAGATGGTCTTTGGCTCGCCTGCTCAGCGCCGGCGTTATCTCGACATTACGCTGGCACAGATTGATGCGCGTTACGCGCGCGCGCTCGCACGCTACAATCACATCGTCGAGCAACGCAATAGTTTGCTGCGCGAATTTCGCGAGCGCGCCTATCAGCCTGCCGAACTCGCCATCTGGGATCGTCAACTCATCGAAGAAGGCGCCTACCTCATCGCGCGTCGTGCCGAGACGATTACGCGCTACAATCCCCTCGTTGCCGAGATGCACGCGCATCTCACGGCACAGCACGAGCGTCTCGAACTGGTCTATCAGCCCAGCGTCGCGTTCGATGTGGCGATCCCGCGCGAGACGCGTCACGCCGAAATTGCGCGCGCCTTTGCGCAACAATTGGACGCGTTGCGCGCGCGCGAACAGAGCGCGGGGATGACGCTGGTCGGACCCCATCGCGACGATGTGCGCTTTCTCGTCACGCGCAATCACGACGCGGTAGCAATGGACGCGACCACCTACGCTTCGCGCGGACAGGGGCGCACCATCGCGCTCGCGCTCAAGTTGGCCGAAGTGCAATTGATGCGCGCGGAAACGGGCGAAGCCCCCGTGCTTTTGCTGGACGATGTGATGTCGGAACTGGATGCCGCGCGTCGCGCAGCGCTCGCTGACGCGGTGCAGGATGCCTCCCAGGCGCTCATCACCACCACCGATCTGGCAGATTTTTCCGCCGAATTTCTGGAGCACGCGCGCGTGATGCGAGTGTGTAATGGAATGGTCGAGAGTGGAGATTAGAGATTACAAATCCCCATCAAGAAAGGAGTCCCGTGACGAATCAAACAGTACCGGCGCGGAGTGAGATTCCGCGCGAACACACCTGGGATGTTGAATCCGTTTTTCCAAACGATGAAGCGTGGTCGGCGGAGTTAGAAGCCTTGCTCAACGATTTGCCAACGCTCGCGCGTTTTCGTGGTCATCTGGGCGATGATGCCACCACGCTTGCCGATTTCTTCGCAACGAGTGAAGCGCTGGCGATGCGCGCGGGCAAGGTGATGTTGTATGCGAGTATGAAGCACGCGGTAGACACCGCCGATCAAAACGCTGCCGCGCTGAACGATCGCGCGCGCGGTCTGATGGCGCGGCTGGGCGCGGCTCTCTCGTTTGCCGAACCCGAGATGCTTACCATCGGCTTTGACAAACTGCGCGCGTGGACGCAGAGCGAGCCGCGTCTGGCGATTTACGCGCACTATTTTGCGCGCCTCGAACAGCGCGCCGCTCACGTTCGTTCCGCCGAGGTGGAAGAGTTGCTCAGTCAGTTGAGTGACCCGTTCCGCACTGCGTCGGAAACGCATGGCATTCTCACCGATGCCGAGTTGAAATGCGCGCCGGCGCGCAGTTCCACTGGCGAGACGTTTGAAGTGACGCAAGGGACGATCAACGCGTTGCGCACTCATCCCGATCGAGAGGTGCGTCGCACCGCGTTTGAAAATTACGCCGATGCGCACCTTGCCTTCAAGAACACGATGGCGAATTGCCTTGCGGCAGGCGTCAAGCAAGATGTGTTTCGGATGCGCGCGCGGCGTTACGCATCCTCCCTCGAAGCCGCGCTGGCGTCCAACTTTATCCCGCTGGATGTGTTCCCCAATCTCATCAACACGTTCCGCGCGAACCTGCCCATCTGGCATCGTTACTGGGACATTCGCCGACGCGCGCTGGGCGTGGAAAAACTCGCGGTCTATGACGAAAAAGCCCCGTTGACCAGCGCCAAGCCGGTGGTGACGTTTGATCAAGCCGTCGAGTGGATTTGTGCCGGAATGGCACCACTTGGTGACGAGTATGTGAGCGTGGCGCGGCGAGGCTTGACCGAACAACGCTGGGTGGACAAGTATCCCAATCGTGGCAAGCGCGCTGGCGCGTTTTCGACGGGTGTGCCTGGTACGCAACCGTTTATCCTGATGAGTTACAACGATGACCTCTTTTCATTGAGCACGCTGGCGCACGAACTGGGACACTCGATGCACAAGTATTACACGCAAAAAACTCAACCGTTCGTGTACACGCAGTATGGCATCTTTCTCGCCGAGTGTGCATCGAATTTCAATCAAGCGATGGTGCGCGATTATTTGCTCAAGAACGCGTCGCGCCTCGCGAATCCCGCGCGCGAGTTTGAAATCGCTGTCATCGAAGAGGCGATGGCGAATTTCCATCGCTACTTTTTCATTATGCCGACGCTTGCGCGCTTTGAGCTGGAGATTCACGAACGCGCGGAACGCGGCAAGCCGTTGACCGCGCAAACGATGATTGACCTCCTCGCCGATTTGTTCGCTGAGGGCTATGGCAATCAGGTCGAGATGGATCGCGAACGGGTGGGAATCACGTGGGCGCAATTCGCCACGCATCTGTATCGTAATTTCTACGTGTACCAGTACGCCACCGGCATCAGCGCCGCGCACGCGCTCGCGCAAAACATTCTCGATGGCAAGCCCGGCGCGGTCGAAAAGTACATCGGCTTTTTGAGTGCGGGCGGTTCGGACTTTCCGCTCGAAATTCTGAAACGCGCGGGCGTGGACCTGACCACGCCAGCACCCATCGAGACGACCTTTGGCGTGCTGGCACGCTACGTGGATCGTCTGGACGCGTTGTTGCGCGCCTCTGGAACGGATTGAACGATTGCGACAGGTGGTTACGCGTGGCATTGTTTTGCTGTTCGTGCTGGTGGCGTGTCACACACAATCGGCATCGTCTCCCACGCCGCGCGCCGCGCGCGCCTTGCGTCCGATCTCCACCGAAGCTCTCGTCGTGACACACGGTACCGTAATTGACGGCACCGGTGCGCCACCGATTCCTGAGGGCATCGTCGTCATTGAGGGAAACAAAATCGTCGCTGTTGGATCCGCGGCTGATTACGCGATTCCTCCGGAAGCGCGCGTGCTGGATGCGCGCGGCGGAACGATTTTGCCCGGCATCATCAACTCACACGTCCACGAAAGCACTTCGCCACTCGTACGCCAATTTTACTTTCTCAAACGCGGTGTGACCAGTGTGTGCGATCTGGGCACCGCGCTGACGAGTATGAAACGCGCGCCGGTACGAAGCGAGTATGGCCTGGCGGCGCGCGTCTTTTTTTCGGGACCGATTATCAACAAACCGCTGGGCTATCCCGGCACCGAAGAATTTTTGTATGCTGTCGAGAACGCTGATGAAGCGCGCCGCGCCGTCACCGATTTGGTTCAGCGCGGCGCGTCAATGATCAAGATTGCGCTGGAGCCATGGAACTGGAAACTTCCCTGGCGCACCGCCGCGCGCGAGACGATTCCCAACCTCACGCTGGACGAAGTGCGTGCCATCGTCGAGCAAGCGCACGCGTACGGCAAGTTGGTGCGCGTGCATCTTGGCACAGTCGAGATGCTCGATGTGGCTCTGGAAGCAGGCGTGGATAGCATCGAACACGTACCGCTGCCGCGTCTCGAGGAGATTGAATTTTCGACTGATGGACGCGCGTTTGCCAAATTGTCACCGGCGTACGAAGCGCAACTCGCGCGCATCGTTCAGCAAAATATCGTGATGGTGCCAACACTCGACAAGATTATCACGTGGTGTGAAGGGTACGCTGTCACCGAAGCGCGCAAGCGGTTGTGTCGGCAGTACGCGCTGACGCCGGTGCGTCGCTTTTACCAGATGGGTGGCATCATCGCGCTGGGTGACGATTCGGGGTACGAAGCGCGCACGTGGATGCCCCTCGCGGAGATGCGGCGTTTGTTGACGATTGGAATGACGCCGCTGGAAGTGATTCGCGCGAGTACGCAAACCGCCGCGCGCGTGTGCGGTCAGGGGGACACGCTGGGGACGCTGGAGCCGGGCAAACTCGCCGATGTGATTGTGGTCAAGGGCAATCCGTTGAACGACATCGAGGCGTTGAGTTGGATCAGCATTGTGATTATTGACGGCGAAGTAGCGGTGCAAACCAGGTAGGATACGGGGCATGTGCAAAGTTGGACACGGGCGGTTGAAACCGCAGCAACCCATACCCGAAGCCGCCCTTCGGCGGCTAGAATGCAGCCTGCGGAGGCAGGCGCGTCGGGGCGAATCATTATTCGCCCGTACCTGTTGCTGCGACTTGAGTCGCCTGGCGGCTTGTCAAGCGACTTTGCACACACCCTGGGTAGGATACGCAAGTCTTTGACACGGCTGGGTTTCTTTGGTAGAATTTAACTGTTTCTGTATCTACTCAGCCACGGTGTCATTGCGAGAACCTCATGCTCGTCAGCGGGCATGTCCAAGGACAGAAACGCGCCCTGTCATTGCGAGGAGCGGGTTTTGCGACGAAGCAATCCCCAATGCGGCGTTGGGGATTGCTTCGGCACACTACGCCTCGCAATGACATGGGGAAGTTTCTGAGTAGCGTTTTTTGCGAAGCATCCCCCAAATTCGCAGTGTGGAGATTGCTTCGTCGGCACAAAACGCCTCCTCGCAATGGCAGAGTAGTCACTTGTTTCTTCGCCCAAAAGTCGCGTACAGACGTGCGGCGGTCGGCGGTCGTCCGTCGGCAGTCGTATTCTCCAAGGAGGAGGCAATGGAACAGAGATTCAAAGTTTTGCGCATCGTTGCGCTCGTGTGGAAAATCGTTGCATGGCTGCTACTCGTTCTCAGTGTGCTGGGCGGCTGCGGTGCACTGGTGATGGCGTTGACGGCAGGGAGTCAATTTTCACGCCAGAGTAGCGCGTTGGGGTTGGGCATCCTCGGCGGCGCGCTGGGAGGCATTGTGACGGCAGTGATCGCTATCCTCGCCGGAATTTTTTATTTCATCTCCCTCTATGCCGTGGCAGAGATGATTGACGTGCTCCTCGCGCTCGAAGAGAACACGCGCGCGACGGTTGAGCAGTTAAAGCACCTCAAACCCTGAGCCCCGCGATTAATGATCTGGAGGCAGTATGCGCTTATTCCTCTCATTCACCTTGTTTGCTCTCCTCACGAGTCTGGGGTTGGTGGGTTGTGGCACAGTGGGCGTGTCGGCGCCAACGCCCACAACTGTTTTTCTTCCACGTACTGTCACGTTCGCTCCGATTCCCACAGCAACCTGGACCATATTGCCCACGCGTACACCGACGCAGGAGCCAACCGCCACCGCTACAGCCACCGTCACATTCACGCCCACGCCTTCCCCTCTGCCAACGGCAACCCCACCGCCAGGTTGGAAAAAATTAGAATCTGCCACCATCGAGTTGTGGGTACCCAGCAGTTTTGTGGGTGGCGATCCGATCAAGGACAAGGGTGCTATCGTTAACGTGTTGCGCGCGTTGGGATCGGAGTACATCAGCTCGTATAGCGTGGTTGAGCAGCATGCCGATGTCTTTTTGTTGTACGCGCTGGATTCCAAGATTGGCAATACAGGCTTGATCACCACGCTCAGTGTCACATTCAATCGGCTTTTGCCGTCTGGGCTGATAGATCAGACACAAAGTGGTGTGGCATGGCAACTGCCGCGCCAAACCATTGTGCTGGACAAGCGCAATGTCAGGCTTTACTATGCCGCTGAGCGAACGATCGCAGAGGCAGCGGCGCACAACAATCGCGTGCGCTATTTGATTTACACGATCAAATCCACGAACTATGCCTGGGTCCTGGCGTTTGCAACACCCGAAGATGAATATTTTTCGCGCTTTGCCACTTTTGAGCAGATCGCGCAGACCATACGCATTAGACAATGAGAGCCCTGACAGCAGGTTGCAAGATTTTGCCTGCTGATTTCAGTGCGTTTCATAGATTTTGTTACCCCGCGTGCGGTCTATGCTAGAATCGCAAGCGCGCACGCGCGCAAATCCATTCCATCAAAGGAGATGAGACAATGGCAAAACTTTTGTTCGGTTCCAACGAGTGGATTCAAGCCCTGCACAATGAGTTGAACGCAAGTCAAGCGTACGCGGACGCTGCCAAAAACTGGGAGGGCGATTTTTATTTCATCGTCGAACCCGAAGGCGCGCTCACCGAAACCGTGTACCTGTATATGGACTTGTGGCACGGCAAATCGCGCGAGGCAAAACTCGTCACTGACCCCAAGGAGAAAAATCCTGCGTTCATTATGTCGGGCAAGTACAGCAAATGGAAACTCGTCGTGCAAGGCAAACTCGATCCGATTCAAGCGTTGATGACGGGTCAGCTGAAACTCAAGGGCAATATGGCGATGGTGATGAAGAACGTCAAAGCCGCGCAAGAAATCATCCGCGCCTGCACCCGCATTGACACCGAGTTTCCAATGTAACAATGAGCCAAACGCTACGCTCAATGAGCCAATGTGCCAATGAACCAATGAGCCAAATGAATCAATGACAAATGAGCAAATGACAAATGACAAATGATGAATGACAAATGAGCAAATGACAAATGACAAATGATGAATGACAAATGAGCAAATGACAAACAAATAGTTTGGCGTCTTTGGCACATTTGGCTCGTTTGGCACATTTGGCACGTTTGACTCGTTTGGCACATTGGGTTTGGTTCATTGGCTCATTGGGTAATTGGCTCATTGCCTTGAGGTGACTATGTGGTTCTTCACCAGCCCCCAAATCGTCTTTGGCGAGGGCGCGCTGTCGTACCTCGCGCAGATTCGCGGCACACGTGCGCTCATCGTCACCGACGCGCAAATGGTTCGCCTGGGTTTCGTTGACCTCGTGAAGGAACAACTCGCGCAGGCAAACATCGAGGCGCGCGTGTTCGACGAAGTGGAACCGGAACCAACACTTGATACCGTTCAGCGCGGCGCGGCACGCGCGCGCGAATACGCGCCCGATTGGATCATCGGACTGGGCGGCGGTTCACCGATGGACGCGGCAAAAGCCATCTGGGCGCTGTACGAGCGCCCCGATTTGTCGCCCGATGCCATCAATCCCATCGAGTATCTGGGACTGGGCAAGCGCGCGCACCTCATCGAAATTTCCACGACGAGCGGCACCGGTGCAGAGGTGACGTGGGCAACCGTGCTTTCCGATCCAACAGAAAATCGCAAACTGGGACTGGGTTCGCGCGAAACGCTCGCGACGATTGCCATCGTGGATCCCGTCTTTGCGATGAAAATGCCGCCGCGCCTCACCGCCGATACCGGACTCGACGCGCTGACTCACGCCATCGAAGGATACACATCGAACTGGCACAATGATTTTGCCGATGGCTTGTGCCTCAAAGCGGTTGACCTCGTTTTCAAATTCCTGCCGCGCGCGTACGCCGACGGGAACGACGCCGAAGCGCGCGAGAAAATGCACAACGCCGCAGCGATTGCGGGCCTGGGATTCATCAACTCGCTTACCGCGCTCGCGCACGCGATGGGACATGCCTTTGGTAGTGCCTTCCACGTGCCGCATGGTCGCGCCGTTTCACTCTTTTTGCCCTACACGATGGAATTCGCGGCGAACGGCGGCAACTATCGTTACGCCGACATCGCGCGTTTTATCGGTCTGGATGGCTTGGGCGAGGAGCAATTGACGCGCCGCCTCATCGCCGCTGTGCGCGACCTGGAAAACGGTTTGCAATCGAACACGAACATCGCGTCGCTCGGCATCGCGCGCGAAGATTTTGCACGTGCCATCCCCACGCTGCTCGATCACGCGGAAAACGACACTTCGATTACCGCCAACTCGCGCGTTCCCGAACGCGCTGAACTGGAAAAGATTTTCTGGTATGCCTACGAGGGCAAGCATGTGGATTTCTAAATGAGCTGAACGCTTCGCTCAATGAGCCAATGTGTCAATGAACCAATGAGCCAAATGAATCAATGACAAATGAGCAAATGACAAATGAACAAATGACGAATGACAAATGACAAATGAGCAAATGACAAATGGTTTGGCATCTTTGGCTCATTGACTTGAGGTGACAATGAACGCTTACACCGGCAAACTCTTGGTGGTTGATCTCACCACCGGCAAAATTTACAATGAACCACTGAACGAACACTATGCGGCGCAGTACGTCGGCGGCGCGGGACTAGCCGCGCGCTATCTCTACGATGCGATTGACGCGCGCACCGATCCGCTCGGCGCGGACAATCCGCTGATTTTTATGACGGGTCCACTCACCGCCACCGGTGCGCCCAGTTGCGGACGCTTTGTCGTCGTCGCGCGCTCACCGCTGACCGGCATCTATGGCGAAGCGAACGCCGGCAATTTCTTTGCGCCCGATCTCAAACTCGCCGGCTACGATGGCATCATCGTGCGCGGCAAGTCGCCGACGCCGGTCTATCTGCTGATTCGCGAAGGCAAAGCGGAACTGCGCGATGCATCGCACCTGCGCGGCAAAACGACGTTCGAAACCGGCGATGCCATTCGCGCAGAGGTTGGCGATCCGCAGTTGACGATTGCCGCGATCGGTCCCGCCGGCGAACATCTCGTCAAGTACGCGCTCATCCTCGCAACGAGCACGCGCGCCGGCGCGAAAAAAGGCATCGCTGGACGATGCGGAATGGGCGCGGTGATGGGAGCAAAAAATTTAAAAGCGATTGCCGTGCGCGCGGGCGCGACAAAAATCGCGCTGCACGATGCCGCCGCGTTTCAAGCCGCGTTGCGTCCCGCGCTCGATATGCTCTCCGATGATCTTTCGACGGAAATGTTTCGCTCCGTCGGCACGTCGGGTTCGATGGACTATCTCGGCTTGATGGGCGATGTGCCAACCAAGTATTGGACGCAAGGCACGTTCGATTACGCGAACATCAGCGGCAATGTGCTTGCCGAGACGATTCTCACCGGGCGCGGCACGTGCCACGCGTGTATGATTGCGTGTGGACGCAAGGTGGCGCGCGCAGCCGGTCACGATTTGCCCGAAGCCGAAGGTCCCGAGTACGAAACACTCGCCTCCTTTGGCTCGCTGATGCTTATCCCCGATCTGGAACGCGCGACGTACATCGGTTCGCTGTGCGATGCGCTCGGCCTCGATTCCATCACGGCGGGTTCGACGATTGCCTTTGCGATGTTCCTGCGCGAGCAAGGCATCGCGCTCGACGGGCTGAATCTGGAGTGGAGCGATGCGCGCGCGGTCGAGCAACTGGTGCCGCTGATCGCGCGGCGCGAAGGCGTGGGCGATTTGCTCGCCGAAGGTGCAAAGCATCTGGGCGCGCGCTATGGCGTCGAAGGACTGGCGGTGCAGGTGAACGGGCTGGAATGTCCGATGCACGATCCGCGCGCCGCCTCGGGAATGGCAATCGTCTATGCCACCTCGCCGATTGGCGCGAGCCACAACCAATCGGACTACTTTATGATTGATATTTCCGGGCGCGTGCTGGAAGAGTTGGGCATTGGCGCGACGGATCGTTTTTCGAATGAGGGCAAAGGCGCGCCGGTCGCCAGGCATCAAGATTGGCGCGCGTTCACGTCGTCGCTCGTACAGTGTCATTTCCCCAATCCGCCGGTGAAAAATATGGTCGAGATGGTCGCGGCGGCAACGGGTTACGACATCACCCTCGACAATGTGTTGACCTACGGCGAGCGGATGATGAACTTGAAGCGCGCGCTGAACTTGAAACTGGGTTACAACGCGCGCGCGAGCGAAAAGTTGCCCGAACTGATGTTGCGCCCCTTGCTGGATAGCGGCAGTGAGGGCCACGTGCCGCCACTCGAACCGATGTTGCGCGAGTATTACGCACATCGTGACTGGGATTGGGAAAGCGGTAAACCGCGCCGCGAAAAATTACTTGCGCTGGGAATGGTGGACATCGCGCGGGAGGTGTGGCAATCCTGAGTGTGCTGTACCGCTGAGTGACAAAGGGCGCGCGTGTCATTGCGAGGAGCGCAGTGCGCGACGAAGCAATCCCCAACATGCGAATTGGAGATTGCTTCGCGAACTTCGCTCGCAATGACAAGGCGCGCGCGTCATTGCGAGGAGTGTCGTGCGCGACGAAGCAATCCCCAACGTGCGAATTGGAGACTGCTTCGCGTAAATCGCTCGCAGTGACAAAGGGCGCGCGGCATTTTCGACCGCCCGCCTCTGTACACGCCCTGGTGGAATTAGTAAAATTTGACCTACCTGTGGTAAAATAAACACTTGTAACACCATGAAGATCACCTTCTACGGTGCGGCGCGCACCACGACCGGCTCGATGCACCTTATCGAAACCGCGCATCAGCGCATCCTGCTGGACTGTGGCTTGTATCAGGGCAAACGCGCGGAGGCGTTCGCGCGCAACGCTCATCTGCCCTTCGATCCCAAGACCCTTACTCACGTTATTCTTTCGCACGCGCATATTGATCACGCCGGCAATCTGCCGACGCTGGTCAAGCATGGCTATCGCGGCGAAATCAGTTGCACTGCCGCGACGCGCGATCTGGCAATGTTGACGTTGCGCGATAGCGCGCGGATTCAAGAGCAAGATGCCGCCTACCTCAACCAGAAAACCTCGCGGCGTGGTCTGCCCCCGGTGGAGCCGTTGTACACCACCCCCGATGTCGAAAGCGCGCTGCGTCATCTTGTTGGGCACGCGTACGACCAGTGGTTCGATGTGAATGGTGCGGGACGCGCGATGCTGCGCGACGCGGGACACATCCTGGGTTCGGCGATCACGGTGCTTGAACTGACGGAGGCGGGACGTACGTGGCGCATCGGTTTTAGCGGCGATCTGGGCCGCGCGCACGCGCCGATTCTGCGCGACCCGGAAATCGTCACCGACCTTGATTATCTCATCGTCGAAAGCACGTATGGCGATCGCGACCATCCCGCGTTCGATCAAGCCGCGCGGGAACTCGGGCGCATTGTGCGCGAGACGGTGGCACGCGACGGTAAAGTGATCATCCCTGCCTTCGCGGTGGGACGCACGCAAGAGTTACTGTACTTTTTGCACCAGCAGATGAACGCGGGAGACATTCCGCGCGTGCCGATCTTTGTGGATTCGCCGCTGGCGATTGATGCGACCAATGTGTTTCGCCTGCATCTGGAATGTTTCGACGATGAGACCCGTCAATTGTTGCTGGCGCACAAAGACCCGTTTGGTTTTGGCGAACTGGAGTACACGCGGACGGTGGAGGAATCGCGCGCACTCAACGATTTGAAGGCGCCGGCAATCATCATCTCGGCAAGTGGGATGTGCGAAGCCGGGCGCGTGTTGCATCATCTCAAACATAACATCGAGGATGCGCGCAACACGATTTTGTTCGTCGGCTATCAAGCCGAAAATACCCTGGGGCGTCGTTTAGTCGAGGGCAACCCACGCGTCAAGATTTTTGGAGACGAGTTTACTGTCCGTGCCCGGGTGTACGCGCTCGAAGGGTTTAGCGCGCACGCGGATCGTCGCGAATTATTCGAGTGGGTCGAGGCAACGCGCGCGAGTCTGCGCGGCGTCTTTGTGGTTCACGGTGACGAGGCACGCGCGCAAACCTTTGCCGGAGCATTGCGTTCACTGGGAGATTTCGCCGTGAGCGTGCCGATGCCCGGTCAGACCGTTGAACTGTGAGGAAAGTGCTATGCCAATGACATTTGAGGAAGCCGAAGCTCGATTCAAGGAACTGCAAGCGCGCGTCCAGCGCGGAGAACCCATCAGTCGCGCCGAGTACGAGGAAGAAGTCAGCAAACTCGCGGTGCAGGATCGTAACGGCGTCTTGTGGGAAATCAATCCGCGCACCGGCAAGTGGATGTACTTTGACGGCGCCGAGTGGGTTTCAGGCGCGCCGCCGGGGCATGATTCGTCCACAGTGATTCCTGTGCCCAAAGAAGTGGCGCCGCCTAAGGAAACTCCTCCGCCAACGCCACCGGCGCCTGCGCCGGCACCGACCGCGCCACCTCCCCCGACACCACCACCGCCGCTCGCTCGCGAACCGAAACTGGTGACGCGCCCCAAAGCCCCCGCCACTGCCGGCGAACGCGCCGCGCGACGCGCTCCCGCTGCTGAGCGCCGTCGCGAATGGGTGCCGCTGGCGATTGCTTCGGTGGTGTTGTTACTTTGCGCCGTGGTGTTGTTTGTGATGGCGCAAGTGGTGTTGCCGATGATGAGTCCCAAGCCGACTCCCACGCGCACCATCGTCATCACGCGCGCGCCGACACCGTTACCGCCGCCAACAGTGATGCCGACGCCAACGCCTATTCCTCCCACGCCGGCGCCGGTCATCGCCAAAGTGACCGCCACCACTTTGAATATTCGCGCCGAACCGAGTAGCAAGTCCGCGCGCCTCGGTGTGCTGCGCAAAGACAATCAGGTCACTTTTCTAGCGCAGACGCGCGGAGAACAAATCGAAGGGGAGGATCTGTGGTTCTTGATTAACATTCCCAACACCAATCAACAGGGCTGGGTCTTTTTCGGCAAGAACTTTCAAATCATCAGCGGCGATCCCAAGACCTTGCCCACCAAACCGTAATCACAAATACTTTTGAAAGGATGTTGTACCAATGACTTTTGGATTAGACCTGGTTGAACTCATCAAGACGATTGGCTATGCGGGCGTCTTTGCCATCATCTTTGCCGAATCGGGATTGTTCTTTGGGTTTTTCTTTCCCGGCGATAGTTTGTTGTTGACGGCGGGACTGCTCGCTTCGCGTCAATTTCTCGATTATTGGATACTGATGCCCGGCGTTTTCATCGCTGCCGTGCTGGGTGATAACGTGGGTTACTGGTTCGGCAACAAAGTCGGTCCGCCGATTTTTAATCGTCCCAACTCACGCTTTTTCAAACGCAAGAACCTGCTCAAAGCCAAAGAGTTCTACGACAAGTATGGTGCCATCACCATCACCGCGGCGCGCTTTATGCCGTTCATTCGCACCTTTGCTCCCATCGTGGCGGGCGCCGTCTCGATGAACTATCGAACGTTCATCATCTTCAATCTGTTCGGTGGGGTTCTCTGGGGCATTGGCGTGACCACGTTAGGGTACGTGCTGGGTTTGTGGTTCGGTACAGTCGAAGGAGTTGACCATTACTTTACCCTTCTAGTCCTGGCGTTCTTCTTCATTCCCGGTTTGCCGACCGTGTGGCATGTGTGGAAAGAAAACAAGGACGAAATCTTGCTGCGCGTGCGTTGTTTTCTCACGCGCCAGCCAATGCCTGCGCGACCCAAAGAAGAACCAGAGGCATAGACGATTCGTTGAAAGCGGGACAGAGTTCGAGTCTGTCCCGCTATTTTTCTTTTGCCCGACGATGACTGTTTTCCTATTGAATCAGCCAGGTCAGCGCGCTATAATGTATGCGTAAAATCACGCGCCACCGATAAAGGCAAACCCGGCGAAAGCCGGGGACGCAAAGCCACGGGTCTACGTCTGGACTCCAGATAGGATCGCCGGGCTGCCGAAGTAGCGAATGACCGAATAAAATCTGGCGTCGTGAGGTGGCGTCAGATTTTTTGTGTCATGGCTTCGGAAAGCGGGTGGACAAGGAGGTGAGGTACAAAAAGAAACCACACGCGAATGTTTCCATGCCCATCGGTCAAAACCGTGATTTTTGTAGAAACCGGGTATCTACTCAGCCGCTCTGTCATTGCGAGCGTTTTTTGCGAAGCAATCCCCAAATTCGCAGTGCGGAGATTGCTTGCTTCGGCTTCGCTCAGCACCGCATAAAACGCCTCTTCGCAATGACCCAGAGGTGAGTAGTTACGAAACCGGGTTTCTGCACCGTTCCAGAGTTATCACAAGGAGGTAAAAAATGCTTCGCACGACGTTGGTTCTTTTGCTTGCGGCAGGATTGCTCGCGGGACTCGCTAGCGTCGGTTCGGCGTTGTTCACCAGCACGGCGACTGTAGATGCCAACACCTTTACCACCGGCACAATCATCCTCAACACGAATCCCACGACCGCGCTCGTGACATTCAGCAATATGGCACCGGGGGATCAGGTGACCGCGCCGATTACCGTTACGAACAATGGGACGCTGCAACTACGCTATGCGGTGACCTCGGTTGCAACCAACACGGACAGCAAAAACCTTCGTGACCAACTGGTGCTGACCGTCAAATCCGGGGTCACGGATTGCTCCAACAGCGGCTTTGGCAGTAGCGGGACTCAGCTGTACAGCGGTGTGCTGGGTAGCGATAGTCCCGGCACCAAGATCATCGGTGACCCAGCACAAGGGGAACAGGCGGGTGATCGCACGCTGAACGCGAGTAGCAGCGAAACATTGTGCTTCAACGTCACCCTCCCCAGCAGCACAGGTAACTCGTACCAAAACGCGACCACAACCGCGACGTTTACCTTCTCGGCTGAACAAACTGCCAATAACCCGTAGTGATGCAAGTGTTGGACTCCGCTCAGCCGCGTCGCGCTGCTGGGCGGAGTCCCTTTGATAGCGCGAATGGACAACGATTGGCTCAACCTCGCGATTCAAGCCTTTCACAACAACGACCTGACGCGCGCGCGCGAATTGCTGTGGGGGTATGTGAACTATTACCGCCGCGATGCGCGCGGTTGGTTGTGGTATAGCCGCGTCCAAACGCGACGCGAAGATCAACTGGCGTGTTTGCAACGCGCGCTGATGCTCGCGCCGAACGACCCGACCATTCTTGAAGAGTGGGAACGTGTTACGGGACAGGGCTTTGGCGACAAATCACGTACCCGGGTCCGCGCGCTGGAGAGGCATACCGCCAGACCTGTGTCGCGCGCGTCGCTTTTCCCGGTACGTCACGCTCCGCTCAAACCCTGGAAGACGATGTTCCTCTGCCTGCAATTCTGTTTGTTCGTCGGAGCGCTCGTACTGTTTCTTGTGGCACTCTTCTCTGCCTTGCCAATGTTTTTCGGCTATCGTACGCTCATCGTTTTGAGCGGCAGTATGGAACCGACGATTCCGACTGGCGGCATCGTTCTGGCACAACCGGTGCCTTCGCGCAGTTTGCAAATCGGCGACATTATCGTGTACTCGCCCGGTTCGGAATCACAGATTCCGATTGTGCATCGCATTGTGAGCATCAGCGAACGACGCGGCACGCGTTATTACACCACGCGCGGTGATGCCAACCCGAACATAGACGTTGCCGAGGTCGCACTGCCGGCAACGGCGTGGCGCGTTGCGTTTAGCGTGCCATGGGTAGGTTACATCATTTCTTTCGCTGCTAGTCCACTGGGTATTTTGCTTCTGATTGTGCTCCCCTTGATGGGTCTGGTCATTTTGACCGCGTGGGATTGGCTGCGGCAACGCCCCGCGCCGCGTGCCGTGCCCGTCTACGCCTCGCGTTCACTCTCCTCGCGCACACGCTAACCGCTCGTCGTGGAGGTTTCCGTCGAATGACTCGCGGTACTCTCGTGCTTGTGCTTTTGGGAGGACTCGCGCTTCTTGCCATCAGCATCATCGCCAGTCCTTCCTTTGCGCGTTTTACCGAACTGGACACGACATCAGGAAACACGTTTACCACGCGTCAACTCATCGCCCCGACGAATCTGGTTACCAGCGCGCGTGGACACGATGTGATCCTCACGTGGAACGCCGGACAAAACGGTAACGGTTATGCCGTGCTCGGTGTGTCGAACGGTCTCAGTAGCGATTGCAGTGGTGTCACCTATAGCTCGATTGCAACGACGACCACAACCACTTACACGGACACGAATCGCTATTCGCCGCAAGGCACATTCTATTGCTATCAGGTCAAGACGATTTACAACACGTGGTCGAGTATCGCGAATAATCCAACCGCCGCGGCGCAGATCGGTTTTGTTGCCAATTCGATTCGGATGAACAATGGCGGAACAGCAGGACAACTCGATCCGAATGATCAAATCGTCATCACGTTTAACCAGCCGGTTGACACGAGCACAGGACCTGCGAGCGGCAACACTGTTTGCACCGAAACGACGAGCGGAACGATTCTGCTTGGAAGTACCACGCTTAGCGGCAGTTGCTATCTCACCGAAACGGTGACGCTGGGCAAAATCAGTGGCGGCACGCTGGGCAACAACGCGCGCTTTAACGCGACCTACACGTGGGGAAACGCCAATCAAACCATCACTGTGACCATCGGAAGTCGTATCGAAGGCGCGAGTAATCCCAGCGTTGGCAGCGCCTCATGGACATTGACTCCCACTACCGATTCCACCCGATTGAAATCTGCCACCGGCGCGTTTCACGTGTGCGATACAAACACGGGCGGTGGCAATTGTCTCCCCTCCACGACAACCATTCCTTGATTCGCAGTCTGCCCTCAGTAATTTGTCTCCTATTCGGATAACTTTACTAAACGCGTGCTTTGGACTATAATTGACGCCGTGCCACAGAAACGCGATTATTACGAAGTCCTCGGCGTCAGTCGTGACGCGAGTGATGACGAAATCAAAAAAGCGTTTCGCCGTCTTGCCAAGCAGTACCATCCCGACGCGAATCCGAACGATCCAGCCGCTGCCGAAAAATTCAAAGAGATCGGCGAGGCGTACCAGGTTCTGTCCGATCCGGAGAAACGGCAGTTGTATGATCGCTACGGGCATAATCCACCGCAGGGCTTTGGGGATTTCAGCGGCTTTGGTGGCTTTGCCGACATCTTCGACGAGTTGTTCGGTTTTGGCGGGATGCGGACGGCTGCGCGCCGCGGTCCGCAAGCCGGCGCGCACATCAAGCACAGTTTGACGATCACGCTGGAGGAAGCGGTTTTTGGCGCGGAAAAAGATTTGCAAGTCACGCGCCTGGAGACCTGTTCCGATTGTCGTGGCAGTGGCGCGGCACCCGGCACGTCGCCAGTGCGCTGTCCGCAATGCGGTGGCACAGGCGAAGTGCGCCGCGCCGTGCAATCGTTGTTTGGTTCGTTCATCAACGTCACCACGTGTCCACGCTGCGACGGCGAAGGCGAAATCGTCACAACACCCTGTCCCACCTGCAAGGGGCAAAAACGCGTTTACGTCACGCGCACCCTGCGCGTCACTGTGCCGCCCGGCATTGACGATGGCATGCAAATTCGCCTCGCTGGTGAAGGTGAGCATGGCTTGCATGGCGGTCCTCCCGGCAATCTCTACGTGGTCGTCAACATCAAAAAGCATCCCCTGTTCCAGCGCGAGGGAAACGATCTGTTGCTGGAATTGCCCATCAACATCGCTCAGGCGGCACTGGGAGACCAGATTCAAATCCCCACGCTGAATGGTGAAGTCTCGTTCACGTTGCCGCCCGGCACCCAACACGGGCAGACTTTTCGTATCAAAGATGCCGGCGTGCCGTACCTGCGCCGCAACGGTCGCGGCGATCTGATTATCACCGCGCGCGTGGTGGTCCCGAAGAAACTGACCGAACAACAAAAAGCCCTCTTGCGCGAACTGGCGCGCTCGCTCGGCAAAGAACCGATTGCGTCCAAGGGCATCCTCGATAAAATGAAAGACGCGTTCAAGTGACGTGGTATTGCGTATTACGTATCACGTATTACGTATGACGTTGCAATGAACTGGCTGGAACTCTCCGTGCAAACGGATGCAGAAGGAGCGGAAGCCGCCGCGGCACTGCTGAATGAATTTGTCGAAAACGGTGTGGCGATTGAACAGACGCTGATTCCCGAGGACGAGCAAGCCTTTGATCCGACGCGAGCGTTTACCGTTCGCGCCTTTTTTTCATCCGCGCAGCGCGAACAACTCCAGCGCGCCCAAGAGCATTTGTGGCATCTGGCACAACTGCGCGCTATGTCCACGCCGTGCGTGCGTGAACTGCCCGAGGAGGATTGGGCAGAGGCGTGGAAAAAGCACTACACGATTCTGCACATCGGCAAGCATCTGGTCATCAAGCCCTCGTGGCTGGAGTACGCGCCGCAGCCCGGCGACGTGGTGATTGAACTTGATCCGGGAATGGCGTTTGGCACCGGCTTGCATCCCACCACGCGGTTGTGTATGAGCGCGCTCGAAGAGTACCAGCGCGATGCGCCGCGCGTGCTCGATGTGGGCACAGGGTCGGGCATTCTTGCCATCACAGCGGCGAAACTGGGTGCGCGCGAAATCCTTGCTCTCGACACAGACATCGTTGCCGTTGAGACTGCCACGCGCAATGTTGCCCTCAATCGTGTCGAACACATCGTGCGCGTCGCGCGCGGTTCGCTGGATGAGACGTGTAACCAATTCGATGTGATTTGCATCAATATCCTTGCTGATGTGATTGTGGAACTCGCGCCGGCGCTGGCGCGCGCGACGAATCGGGATGGCTTGGTCATTGCTTCAGGCGTTCTGGATTATCAAGCCGACGATGTCGTGGACGCGCTCGCGACGGTGGGCATTCAAACGATCGAGCGCAAACAGGAAGACGATTGGATCGCGCTCGTTGCAAAAAGGTGCGAGGTGTCGAATGGCAAAAGTGACGACTGAAGAACGCGATGGTCGCGTGCGCAACACGATTGAGTTAGAACCGGGGGAGCAGGTGTGGTTGTGCCGTTGCTGGAAATCCTCGCGATTTCCATTTTGCGACGGCTCGCATAAACAGGTGGAAGGCAAAGTAGCCCCGGTGGGGGTCAAAGCCCCCGCTCAACCCAGTGAGAGAGCGGCGTCCTAGTCGCGCGCGGTTATGACGCTGCATCGATTCTTCGTTTCCCCCCAGGCGATTCGTGAGAACCGCGTGGTGATGCGCGGTACGGTCGTCCATCAAATTCGCGATGTCTTGCGAATGAAGCCCGGCGATGCCGTGATTTTGCTCGATAATTCGGGCTGGGCGTACCGCGCCGAGATTGTGACGATTGACCACGAAGCCTTGCGCGGGCGCATCGTGGACAAGTGGAAATTGGAGAGCGAAGCCACTACACGGATTACCCTGTATCAAGGTTTGCTCAAAGGGCAGAAATTCGAGTGGGTGCTGCAAAAAGGCACTGAACTGGGTGTGGCGGCGTTTGTGCCTCTCGTCACAGCGCGTTGTATCATCGGCAGTCTGGACGATGTGACCTCGGCGCGAATGGAGCGCTGGCAAAGGATTATCGTGGAGGCGGCGGAGCAAGCGGGGCGCGCCCTGCTTCCGCACATCAGCCTGGCGATGCTGTTTGCCCACGCCTGCGAACAGGCAGAGCGCAGTGGAGCATTAGCGCTCATTCCGTACGAGGGTGAACATTCGTACGGACTGCGCGAGGCGTTGCAAAGCGTTCCCAGATCAAAAGAGATTCATCTGTTCATCGGACCCGAAGGTGGTTTTGCGGACGAGGAAATCGCGCTTGCGCGTGAACGCCACATTGTGCCGGTGTCGTTGGGTCCGCGCATTCTGCGTGCGGAAACCGCCGGGCTGGCTGCCGTCGCAGCGATTTTGTACGCGTTGGGAGATTTGGGATAGGGAGGTAGAGTGACACAATGACCGAAAATCTTATCATCCTTGGTTCTGGCCCTGCAGGTTTGAGCGCGGCGATTTACGCGGCGCGTGGCAATTTGAATCCTCTCGTTTTGACCGGGCAAGAATTGGGTGGACAAATTGCCCTGACGAACGAAGTGGAAAATTATCCGGGCTTTCCCGATGGCATTGCCGGACCCGAACTGGTGCAACTGATGCAAAAGCAAGCCGAAAAATTCGGCGCGCGCATCGAAATGGATACCGTCATCGAGGCGAATCTGCGTGTGCATCCCTTTCAACTCAAAACTCAAAGCGGCGCGCAGTACGAGACAAAAGCGTTGATCGTCGCGACCGGTGCTTCGCCGCGGCGGTTGAATGTGCCGGGCGAGCGCGAGTTGACCGGGCGCGGCGTCTCGTACTGTGCGACCTGCGATGGCTTTTTCTTCCGCGACAAGGAAATCGCCGTTGTTGGCGGTGGCGATAGCGCGCTACAAGAAAGTTTGTTCTTGACCAAGTTTGCCAGCAAGGTGCATATCATCCATCGCCGCGATCAACTGCGCGCGCAAAAAATCTTGCAAGACCGCGCGCGGGCAAACCCCAAAATCAATTTTGTGTGGAACACCGTCGTCAAAGAAATTCGGGGGAGCGGCAAGGTCGAAGCGTTGTTGCTGGAGAACACGCAAACGCACGCGCAGACCGAATTCCCTGTTCAGGGCATCTTTGTTTACATCGGGCACATTCCCAACACCAGTTTGTTCAAAGGGCAGTTGGAAATGGACGAGGAGGGGTATCTCAAGGTGGACGCGCGTTTGCACACGAACATTCCCGGGGTGTTCGCTGCCGGTGAATCGCACGATCGTGTGTTTCGTCAGGCGGTTGTGAGTGCGGGCTTGGGCACGATGGCGGAGCTGGAAGCGGAAAAGTGGCTCGCCGAGTGGGAGCATCGGCAGGCGATGGGGCGATGAGGCAGTGGACAGTGTCAGTGTTCAGTGGGCAGTGTTCGGTGTTCAGTGAGACCTTGCAAGGTATCTTGCGAGGTCTTTTTTTATCCTTCGTAACTACTCACCCCGTGTAATTACGAGGAGCGTTTTTCGCGACGAAGCAATCTCCACACTGCGAATTTGGGGAGTGCTTCGCAAAAAACGCTACTCAGAAACTTCCCCCTGTCATTGCGAGGCGTAGTGTGCCGAAGCAATCCCCAATGCGGCATTGGGGATTGCTTCGTCGCAAAACCCGCTCCTCGCAATGACAATGACAGCGCGCGTTTCTGTCCTTTTGACATGCCCGCCGACGGGCATGAGGTTCTCGCAATGACAGGGGACTGAGTAGACACTATCCTTCCACGTCAATCAAGCCTTTGCGGATGGCGTATTTCACCAATTCGGTGCGGCTGTGCAGGTTGAGTTTGCTCATAATGTTGGAGCGGTGACGTTCTACGGTCTTGACGCTAATCGTTAGCCTGTCGGCAATCTCCTGATTGGTCAAGCCATCCGCAATCAGTTTTAACACTTCTTGCTCGCGCTCGGTCAAGCCATCCAGCGCAGCGCGTTCGTCCGGTTCACTGGCACGACCAAGATAATCGCGCACCAGCGACTTGGCAAGCGAGGGATACAAAAACACATTTCCCTCATACACGGCGCGAATGGCGTTAATCAACTCGGTAGGCGCGGCTTTTTTGGGCACATAGCCCGACGCGCCGGCTTGTAACATTTTGAAAAAGTACTCGTCGCTCTCGTGCATCGTCAACGCAAGAATTGCCGTGTTGGGAAGGGCACGTTTGATTTGCTGGGTCGCCTCAAAGCCATCCACATCGGGCAGCGAAATGTCCATCAACACCACATCGGGTTGCAGTTCACGCGCGCGCGCGACGGCTTCGCGCCCGGTGGTGGCTTCGGCGACAATTTCGATATCTGCCTGAGTTTGCAGGAGCATCCGCAAACCCGCGCGCACGATTTCGTGATCGTCCACCATCAGCAAACGGATTTTAGACATAGGCGTTCTCCTGGTGATTCCGCGCTTTCAAGCGGCAAGCGGAATTTCCACGACCAACCGCGTGCCTCGTCCGGGTGCCGAGTCCACCTGAAATTTACCATTCACTAACTCGACGCGTTCCTGAATGCCGAGCAAGCCCCAGGCACGTCGTTGAGGTCGTGCGGTCAACACTTCGGCAACGTTAAAACCGCACCCATCATCCTCCACCACCAGGCGCACCTGCGCGTCCAGAAATTCCAGACGAACCGATGCGCGCGTCGCGCGCGCATGCCGCCCAATGTTGTTCAAACCCTCCTGAGCAATCCGAAACAACACGGTTTCTACCTGTGACGCCAGACGACACTTTTTGCCGGTGACATGAAACTCGGTAGACAACTGTGTGCGTTCCGCGAATTGTTCGGTTAGCCAGCGTAGTGCCGCCACCAGGCCCAGATCGTCGAGGACGCTGGGGCGTAAATCGGCAACAAAGTGGCGCAGGCTGTCAATCGCGTGCATAGCGATATTTTTCAGCTCGGCGATTTGATACCGGGCGCGTTCGGGTTCTTGTGCGATTGTTTGCTCCACGCCCCCCAGACCTGCGGCAAGCGCGGTGAGCAGTTGCCCGGTCTCGTCGTGCAATTCGCGCGCGATACGTTTACGTTCCTCTTCCTGCGCAGCAATGACGCGCTCGAGCAATTGTCCGCGCAGTTTTTCCTTCTCTTGCACCTCGGTATAGAGTTGCGCGTTTTCCAGCGCGATGCCCAACTGTCGCGCGAGCGTTTGAATCACGGCATAGTTTGAAAATGCTTGTTGATGCGCCAGACACAACACCCCGACAATCTTGTTCTGTGTGACAATCGGAACGGAAACAAAAGCCAAGCCTGAACTGGCTTCGTACTCGTACGCGATTTCTCCGGTTTCAAACGCGCGCCGCGCGGCGTGACGCGAACATTCCTTCTGGGGCAACGTGAGTTCAAAGCCCGCGCGCACGCGCCGCATCTGTATCTTCAATTCGGCAGTGGCTGGATCGTAGAGATAAACTGTCGCACCCACCACTGGCTCCAGTTGAGAAATGATCTGGTTGAGAAAATCACTCATCAGCTGGTCTCGTTCCAGCGATGTGCCCAAAAGTCGGCAGGTCTCGAACATCACGGCGAGTTCGCGCCTGGCTTCTTCCTGCGCTTGAAAGCGCGCCTGCTGTGCCGCTTCGAGTCGCCGCGCGTATTCGACCTCAAACACGCGTAGCGAGCGAATGATGAAAAAGGCGAGCGCGATGATAACTATCGTGCGGAAAATCTCTACCGGCAAACCGACGCTGTGCCAGAAGGTTGTAGCGTTGATCCAATTCGCGGGAAAGAAGGGCGCCGAAACGTCAATCACTTGATCAAGGATGCAGTACCAACCGACGGAGAGCGCGGCGCCCACAAGGTCGCGTCCAAACTGGGGAAGATTCTCCTGCACAAAAGCGCGACGCTGAGCCAGCAAAGCCAGAGCCGCCAGAATCGAAGCGGGCACCCCGAGCGCGTAATTCGTCCACATCGAAAGGATGGCGGAGTTGGGGAGACCGGGAAGCGCGCGCAAAAACATCGCCAGGATGACGGTGAGATAAAGGAAGATGGCAAGGGCAGGCACATTGCGTAGCCAGCGCTGGCGCTCGGTTAACTGCAGCATCAACTGCGTGCCAAATCCAAAGAGGAAGAAAAACGAGAATGCCTTCCAGCCGATATGGAGAATCTCCAGCCATTCCGGTTCAGAGTGCATTGAAGGAATTTGCGCCGCAATGAGCGCAAACATCTCAATCCACTCGTTGATGCCATGCGTGATGCCAAACGCCGCGAGCAAGGGGAGCGCGCGCGAAAAGCGGAGTTGCGATGTGCGCCCGGTTTCCAGAGCCACCGCGAAGCCCAGAACAAAATGCGCCAGGCCGTAGACAAAATAAATCAAAATCAGAGTGAATTCCACTGAAGCAATCGGTTCATTCATAGTGTCTCACGGTATCTACTCAGCCGCCTTGTCATTACGAGCGTTTATAACTACTCAGCCCACTGTCATTTCGAGCGAAGCGAGAAATCTCCGTATTGGCATACCAGAGATTTCTCGTCGCAAAAATCGCTCCTCGAAATGACAACCTGAGCAGTTACGAGCGTTTTTTGCGAAGCAATCCCCGAATTGGCAGTGTGGAGATTGCTTGCTTCGGCTTCGCTCAGCACCGCACAAAACGCCTCCTCGCAATGACTTGGTGAGTAGTTACGTCTCACGTGTTCCGCCGCTCGCGATGCCGAATCGCCGCGCCGATGAATTCGCGAAACAACGGATGGGGTCGATCGGGACGGGATTTGAATTCAGGATGAAATTGTGAACCCAGCATAAACGGATGCTCGCGCAGTTCCGCAATCTCCACCAGCCGACCATCGGGCGAGATGCCGCTGTAGGTCATTCCGGCTTGCGCGAGCACGTCGCGAAAAGCATTGTTAAATTCAAAGCGATGGCGGTGTCGTTCATACACCAGTTCCTCGCCGTAGGCGCGTGCGGCGAGCGTGTTGGGCATCAGTTGGCAGGGATAGCGTCCCAACCGCATCGTCCCGCCGAGATCGGAAATGCCGCGCTGATCGGGCATCAAGTCAATCACGGGATAGCGCGTGGAGGGGTTGAATTCGGTGGAGTTGGGCTCATCGCTCTCCAGCGTCGCGCGCGCGAGTTCGATGCACATCACCTGCATTCCCAGACACAAACCCAGATACGGAACGCGCTGGGTGCGCGCGTAACGCGCGGCGAGAATCATCCCCTCGATGCCGCGTTCCCCAAAGCCCCCTGGCACCAGCACGCCATCCGCACACGCCAGCCGATCAAACGCGCGGTTGCGTTCCAGGTCTTCGGACAAAATCCAATCAATCTCCGTTGTGCGTTGATGATACAAGCCGGCGTGATACAACGCTTCGCGTACGCTGATGTACGCGTCTGGCAACTCGACGTACTTGCCGACAATCGCGATGCGTACGCTCTCCTTGGGCATCTGAATCCGCGTGACCAGATCGTGCCACGCCGCGAGGTCGGGCGCGCGCGCGGGCAAGTCCAGGCGTTCCACAATCAGATTGCCCAGACCAAATTCCTCCAGAATCAACGGGACTTGATAGATGCTCGATGCGGTGACCAGCGGGACGACGCCGCGTTTTTCGACATCGGTAAAGAGCGCGATCTTGTCGCGCACGCCACCGTCAATCGGATAGTCCGAGCGACACACGATGACATCCGGTTGAATGCCGATGGCGCGCAGTTCCTTGACGCTGTGTTGCGTCGGTTTTGTTTTCAATTCGCCGGTTGAACCGATGTGAGGGAGCAAGGTGACGTGAATGTACATCACATTCTCGCGTCCCACATCCTTGCGCATCTGGCGAATCGCTTCGAGGAACGGCAAGCCCTCGATGTCGCCGACGGTGCCACCCACTTCGACAATGAGCACCTCGGCGTTGTTTTCGCGCGCGGCAAGACCGATGCGTCGTTTGATTTCGTTGGTGATGTGTGGCACCACCTGAACTGTGCCGCCCAGAAAATCGCCCCGCCGTTCCTTGGCAATCACTTCGGCGTACACCTGACCCGTTGTTACATTTGACGCGCGCGTGAGGTTTTCGTCAATGAACCGCTCGTAATGTCCCAGGTCGAGATCGGTTTCGGCGCCATCTTCGGTGACGAACACCTCGCCGTGTTGATACGGCGACATTGTGCCGGGGTCTACGTTGATGTACGGGTCAAGTTTCTGGATGGAGACGCGCAAGCCGCGCGCTTTGAGGAGGCGTCCGATGGAGGCAACCGTCACACCTTTCCCTACAGAGGAGACCACACCGCCGGTGCAAAAAATGAATTTTGGCACATTACCTCCCACAGGTCATAACAACGTGATTTCAGGTTCAGCAAGAGTCAACGCCATTTTGCGCAGGCAGAATTTCCCTACTCATCCCCCTGCTCTCCTTGTTTTGCAGGGAGAGCAGGGGGAAATGGGAGGAGGGGGTGTGGGCGGGCGGCGTAGCCGCCCGCCCACACCCCCATTCTCTCGCTTCCCTCTCCCCACGCTGCGAAGCGGCGCGGGGAGGAGGCTAGGGGGACGATTTCGCGATGGATGGCGCGGCGGAGTAATATCCTGTTGGGGCGAAAAATCTTTCGCCCTAGGGCGAAAAAAATCTTTCGCTCCCGTGACTACTCACCCTGTCATTGCGAGGAGGCGTTTTGTGCCGACGAAGCAATCTCCACACTGAATTTGGGGATTGCTTCGCAAAAAAAACGCTCGCAATGACACTGTGGCTGAGTAGATACTCGCTCCCAAGCGGAAAAACTTTTGCATGGTTATTCAGGAGTTCAGGTTGATTTCGATGAGGTTCTTATCCTGAACTCGCGTTAATAACAAAAACACGGGGCGTGAACGCGCTCCGTGTTCGGTAGGTAAGGTGAATTTTGCGCTGCCGCGTTGCCACGTTAAATCATCGCGGCAATATCAGCGGCAGCTTTTTTCATATCGTACAGGATCAAGCCGAGTTTGGCTTCTTTGCGCGCGAGGACTGTGAGCACGGCTTCTTCCCCTGCTGCCATCAGAACCACGTAGCCATTCTCGCCGTGAATGTACACTTGATCAAGCACTCCACGCCGCAATTCACTCGCAATCCGATCGCCAAGTGAAAGCATCGCGGCAGACATCGCCGAGACGCGGTCTTCTTCCACTCCCGCCGGCAAGTCGGAAGCGACAATCAAACCATCGGCACTCACTACGGCAGAGGCTTCTACATCAGGAATCGAAGCACGAAAATCGCGGAGGCGTGCAACAAGACGTTCCGAACGGGATTTTTGATCCATAGCAGGTCTCCTCTGGCGATCAAACATAGTGGCTTGACATACGCTATGCTATCATAACTTTAGCAGACTGTCAACCACGCCCAGGGACGGGGTGCATTTCAGTTTGGGGGCAAGTTTTGCCGGGATTCGCTGCAAAGGCGTGAAACCGAACCTGCGTCGGTTCAAATCCAGTCGCCGTAGGGCAACTTGGCAAAGTTGTAGCCGCAAATTTATTTGCTAGACGCCCAGTTTGCCCCCAAAGTGAAATACACCCCAGGGACGCGCTCGGGCTTGTGCAAAGTCGCTTGACAAGCCGCCGGGCGACTCAAGTCGCAGCAACAAATACCCCAAGCCTGCCTCCGCAGGCTGTATTCTAGCCGCCGAAGGGCGGCTTCGGGTATGTGTTGCTGCGGTTTCAACCGCTCGTGCCCGACTTTGCACACGCCCAGGGACGCGCAGAGTAGGGCAAGTGGGGGCACTGACAGTGTGCCCCCTTCCATCAACGCGCCACCGGGTTGGTCTCGAACTGCGCCAGAATCTTTTTGACTTCGGCAGGCACGTACGCTTGCCGGTAAAATCGTTCGATACGATTGGCAGGGTCTATGATGGCTTTTTGGAGCCAATCGGTCAGCGCGGTGCTCTGCACGCGCGCGAGTGCTGTGGCATCCAGTTCGCGCTCTTGCTCACGTTCGAGAACCTGAATGATGTGCACGCCATACGTTGTGGTAATCGGCGTGCTGATTTGCTGCGGTTGTAGCGCGAACGCCGCCTCTTCAAATTCTTTGACCATCGCGCCGCGCGCGAACCAACCCAGATCGCCACCGTTCTCTTTTGAGCCGCTATCCTCCGAAAGTTCCTGCGCCAGTTTGGCAAAGTCTTCGCCCTGATTCAACCGCTGTTGCACTTGCAGCGCGTCGTCGTACGTTTTAACGAGAATGTGGCGCGCGTGCACCTGTTCTGCCTTCGTCGGCACCTCGGCGGCGAGAGCCTGTTGCAACTTGCGTCGCAAGAGACTCACTTCGATCATCTTGCGAATGTCATTCTCGCTCGTCTGGGTGCTTTTGGCAATGTTCTGGAACAGTTTGCTTCTTTCTGTCAGATACGATTGGTAAGTCATCAACGTTGGCGTGGGTAGCGGCGTCTCGGTGGGGCCAATCGTTGGTGTCGCGGTCGGCGTGGTGGGTGTGAGTGTCCCTGTCGGCAGTGGCGTTGGAGTGTACGTCGGCGAAGGAGTAGGCGTGAGCGTCGGTGTGCTGGTCATCGTCGGCGTCGGCGACGGACCGGCGGTCGGCGTAGGTGTGGGACGATAATAACCGACATACTTTTCAATCTCCTGTTCGATTTCGTCCGCCGTCACAGTGATGTTGCGCCGCGCGGCTTCTTGACGCACCAACTCGTCTTCAATCAACGTCTCCAGCATATCGTTCGGCAGACTGACAAGTTCGAGAACGAGTTGTTGCATTTGTTGCTCGTACGAGGCTTTGATAAACGCGAGCGTTGGATCGCTCCCGATTTGCTGGAGGGTTTGATTGGCTTGTTGCAATTGTGAATTGAGCGTCAAGGCGCGATAGCGCAATTGTGTCTGGTACTCGCGAATCGAGATGGGCTGACCATTGACGAGTGCGATCGGCTGATTGGTCTGGATTGCCCAGAATACGTCCAATCCGCCATAGGTGGCGGAGAGGATGCCTAGCCCCAGAATGATGAGCACGAGGAGCGCGACCGCGCCGAGCGAGAGAAACAGGATGCGCTCCTGGCGTTTTTCGCGCGCGCGCCGCAGTTGTTGTTTGCGCGTTTCCTGACGCGCCTGTTTTTCGCCTTTAGGCATTCCAGCCTCGATGCATCAACTCGCGGATTCGCCGCGTAGCGATTGGGTGACGAAAGGCAACAATGCCACGTGGCGCGCGCGTTTGATTGCGTTCGCGAGCATTCGTTGATGTTTGGCGCAGGTGCCCACTTTGCGGCGCGGCTTGATCTTGCCATGATCGGTGAGATAGTGCCGCAACAATTCGACGTTCTTGTAATCAATCGTCTTGACTTTTTGTTCGCAGAACGGACAGAGCCGTGGGGGACGCTGAGCTTGAAAGCGAACACCCGGGCGGCGGTTGTTCGTGCTGTTCTTGGCGCGCGATTCGGGCGCGGGCTTGGGCGTTGTGCCATTGGTAGGCGTGGTCTTGGTATCTTCCATTTGGATTACTGCTCCTGTTGTGGCGCGGTGTCGGAGACAAGGCGCGGGTCAACCTTGGTGACGAGGTAACGCAAAACGTCTTCGGCTAACTTGAGGTTGCGCTCCAGCTCGCGCACAGCGGTAGGGGGAAGTTGAATGTGGAGAACCGAGTAGAAACCCTCGGTGCATTTCGCGATGGGGTACGCCAGACGGCGTTTGCCCCAATCTTCGCGTTTGACTACCTGGCCACCCGCGTTCGTAATGAACTTGTCCACTTTGTCATTCAGCGACGCGAGCGCCTGTTCGTCCAGTGTGGGACGTGCGATGTACATCAATTCGTACAGCAAGAGGCATCTCCTTTCCCTGGGATTGCTCCGCGCTACACGCGCGGGCGAAAAGGTCTAGTGGTTGTGTGCTGATTCGATTACACAACGAGCCAATTATAATCATCTAACGTAATTTGGCAAATTGGCGAATTGCCCCACATTGCGTATAATGATAACGATGAAATTCAGACTCGCACTCGCTCAATTCGCTCCTCGCCTGGGCGATGTGGATACCAATCTCCAGACGATCCTCGCGTATCTGGCGCGTGCCCAAAACGAACGCGCAGACCTGATTGTGTTCCCTGAACTCGCGCTGACCGGCTATTACCTCAAAGACCTTGTGCCGACCGTCGCCGCGCGCGCTGTGCCTGACGATGCGCGCTTGGCGCCGTTGTTCGAGGCGAGTCGTCATCTGGACATTGTGATCAGTTTCGTCGAAGAGGATGCGCGCTGGCATTATTACATCGCCGCGGCGTACCTCTCGCAAGGGCGTCTCCTTCACCTCCATCGCAAAGTGTACCTGCCGACGTATCGGCTGTTTGATGATGGACGCTTTTTTGCCCCTGGCAAGACGTTTCGCGCCTTCGATACACGCTGGGGACGAATGGGACTGCTGATTTGCGAGGATGCATGGCATCTCTCTTCGCCGTACGTGTTGTGGCAAGACGGCGCCGATTTTTTGATTGACGTGTCTGCCAGTCCCGGCTATGGCATCTCCACCCAAACCGACTTGTTGAACGCGGCGACCGTCAAAAATTTTTTGCAGACCTATGCCACCCTGTTGACGACGTTTGTCATCTTCAGTAATCGTGTCGGCATCGAAGATGGGATTACGTTCTGGGGAGGGAGTCACGTGCGCGCGCCTGATGGCACGCTCCTTGCCGCCGCGCCGGAACTGGACGAAGCGCTGCTCGTGGTGGACATTGACACCGATGCGCTGCGACGCGCGCGTTTGGACTTGCCCCTGCTGCGTGACGAACAGCGCGAACTGATTCGTCACGAACTTGGACGCGTGGCAAAATTTGAACTGGATCGTCGTTGAAGACAATGATGGAAGCACTCAAGCCGCTTGAACTCAACCCATCCCTCACGCGTCGTTTGCTGGTAGATTTTATTCGTGTGGAACTCGCGCGTTTTGGTTTCCAGCGCGGTGTGCTGGGGCTGTCGGGGGGTGTGGATTCGTCACTCGTCGCGTGTCTGGCTGCCGAGGCACTCGGCGCGGAAAATGTGCTGGGTGTGATGATGCCCTACCGCACCAGCAATCCCGCCAGTCGCGCGGATGCCGAGTGTATCGCGCAGCAACTGGGAATTGCCACACGCGTCATCGAAATTACGCCGATGGTCGAGCCGTACGTATCGCCGAGGCAACTCGACGCGCGCCGGCGCGGCAATGTCATCGCGCGTATGCGAATGCTCGTCCTGTACGACCAGGCTGAGGAATTTCGCGCGCTCGTCATTGGCACATCGAACAAGACGGAAACCTTGCTGGGTTACACCACGCTCTTTGGTGACAATGCAGTGGCGATTCAACCTCTCGCCGATTTGTACAAGTGTCAGGTGCGTCAACTCGCGCGCGCCGTCGGTGTGCCCGAACACATCATTGCCAAAGCCCCCAGTGCTGACCTGTGGGAAGGACAAACCGATGAAGGCGAACTGGGGTTCACCTACAACGACGCCGATGCCATTTTGTATCGGCTGGTGGATGAGCGGCGGCGACCCGAAGACATCATCGCGGAAGGATTCGACGCGCGCGTCGTTCGACGCATCGGTGAGTTGATGCGGCGCAATCATTTCAAGCGCGTTACGCCGATTATCGCCAAAGTGAGTACGCGGACGGTGGGGATTGATTTTTTGTACGATCGCGATTGGGGAACGTGAAATTTTACATATCGAGGGACACAATGACACTTGCACTCGTCACCGGCGGTGCCGGTTTCATCGGTTCACATCTGGTTGAAGGATTGCTGGCGCGCGGTTACAAGGTACGCGTGCTCGATAATTTTGCCACCGGGCGACGCGAGAACTTGAAAGATGTGCTCGCGCAGATCGAATTGGTGGAAGGGAGCGTCACAAATTTGACGACGGCGCACAGTGTGATGCGCGGCGTGGAAATTGTTTTTCACCAGGCGGCTCTGCCCTCGGTGCCGCGTTCGGTCAAGAATCCGCTGGAGAGTAACGCGGTCAACATCACCGGCACATTGAACGTCTTGCTTGCCGCGCGCGATGCCGGCGTGCGGCGCGTGGTCTATGCCGCCTCCTCATCGGCGTACGGCGATCAACCCACGTTGCCCAAAGTGGAGACGATGCCTCCCGATCCGCTCTCGCCGTATGCCATCGCGAAACTCGCCGGCGAAATGTACGCGCGCGCCTTTACGAATCTGTACGGTCTGTCCACCGTCTCGTTGCGATACTTTAACGTGTTTGGGCCACGTCAAGACCCCACGACGCAGTACGCCGGCGTGCTCGCCAAATTCTGCACGTGCGCGATCACCGGTCAACCGTACCCCGTGTATGGCGATGGTGAGCAATCGCGCGATTTTACGTACGTCACCAACGTCGTGGAGGCAAACATTCTTGCTGCGAATGCGCAACTGGAGGGCGCGCCGGTCATCAACATCGCTTGCGGCGAACGGACGACGCTGAATCAAATCATCCGCATCTTGAATGAACTGACGGGGCAAAACTTGCCGGCGCATTATGGTCCCGAGCGCGCGGGCGATGTGCGGCATTCGCAGGCGGACATTACGCGCGCGCGAACACTCCTGGGATACCATCCCACGATTGATTTGCGCGAGGGCTTGCGGCGCACCTTAGAGTGGTATCGCACGAATGTTCATGCTGTTTGACTTGGTGGACAAAACGACTATAATGCAACGTGTTCAATTGGATAGTGCGATGTGGCTCGCAACAAAATGTCGGTCTGCCGACTGATAGCCGCTACGGATTTTCCGTCGCGGCTTTTTTGTTATACTCCAAACGGTCATGTTTTTGACTTTTCAAGCGACCCCTCTCATCCCCCTGCCCCCTGCTCTCCCCGCAAAGCGGGGAGAGCAGGGGAAGATGGGAGGAGGGTGGGCAGGCGGCTTTGCCGCCTGCCCACCCTCATTCCCTTGATTCCCCCTCCCCACGCCGCAGAGCGGCGTGGGGAG
>Ga0209227_1000417_pt1 | contig 36810 bp, 37 predicted proteins | sample YNPBryantNP2012_FD_185815 | JGI IMG/M metagenome (GOLD analysis project Ga0209227, IMG submission 185815) | Anoxygenic and chlorotrophic microbial mat microbial communities from Yellowstone National Park, USA - YNP Bryant NP 2012 (SPAdes)... ...
ATCGTCCTTGATCAATACCAACCCGACAGCTTATCGGATAACCATTCCTCATGCCGGTCGCGTGAGCAGAGATTCATCGATCTCGCTCACGCGACATTGTGTATGCTGCGGTCATCCATAATATTTTTGCGAATCGCACTCCTGGGCCTACCGGCAGAAATTTGGGTAGCCCAAGATGTCGATTCCAGTAATTAGGAAGATAGTACCCTCGGTTCGCTTGTTTTCATGCAAGGCTTCCTGATGCTGTAAAACGGGAGCGTTCTCGCAGCCGGGTCGTTATTTGTCAAGTCGCGGATCGCATCAGGAAGCCATCCGTCAGAAAAATGAGCGAACGGTAGGTAGTAGTATATGCTTCTGAACTTTCAGGCCATTACAGTAACGACAAGATGAGCATCTCTGTAAACGATCAAAACCTGCTTGCGAAACAGACAAGGTTTTCTCCAGTGGAGGGCAGGGATCGTTTCACAAAGATCATTCGCTCGCCTTAGATTCCAGGTGTGGCAATTTGTCATTAAATGTTCACCCCTCCGACCGGGCGTCAATTGACGATTTGACAGCAAAGGGATAGAATAGAGGGCGAGTTTCGTCATCGTTAGTGCCCGGCATCACTATGAGTACACGCGATCTCATCGGACTGGTGACCTCATTCGGATACGCATTCGGGCTTCTCATTGTCGCTGAAGTAATCCGCCGTTGGCAAGGATATCCACAAGATTTCACCCGTAAATTCGTCCATATTGGCGCCGGAATGTGGGTCTTCGGTGTCCTCGCGCTATTTGAAAACTGGACGATTGGAGTCATCCCATTTGCTACCTTTATCGTGCTTAATTTTATCTTCTACCGTTTTCGGCTGCTAGAATCGGTGGATGCCCCTGACAGCACGCCGGGAACGGTTTACTTTGCTCTATCAATCACGCTATTATTTCTGATGTTCTGGCGCACCAACTCTCCTGATGATCGCGGATACGTTGCCGCAGCAGGGACGATGGCGATGACTTGGGGCGATGCGCTGGCGGCTATTGTTGGCAAACGTTGGGGACGGCACCACTACCAGATTGGTCGAGGGCGACGCTCGTTTGAAGGATCGGCAGCTATGTTCGCTGCCAGCTTCGTGGCGATGCTGCTCACCTTGTTATTGACGCCAGGATCGGCGCTTAGTCCACAAAGCGTACCGATAGGCTTTAATGCAGCCCTGATTGCAAGTCTCATAGCTGCTTTGGCCGCAACAATTGCCGAAGGAGTCTCGCCCCACGGAACTGATAACCTGAGTGTTCCCCTCCTGTCCAGCTTCGTCGTTGCCGGAGTGCTGGCAGTTATGTGATAATATAGCTCTGAGGCAGATGCTCACTTGAAAAGGTAGAGGAGCGGCATCTTGGACAACCTGCGTATTCCGATATTGAAAATTGGCGATATTCTGATCGCTTCGATCCAGGTGGCATTACATGATGCCTCGGCGGTACAGTTTAAAGATGACTTGTTGCAAAAGATTCATGACACGCGGGCAAAAGGCGTTATTATCGATTTAACAGCACTTGATGTTGTTGATAGCTTTATCGGTCGGCTTATTGCCGATATTGCCGCGATGGCCGGGCTAATGGGTGCACGAGTTGTACTCACCGGCTTGCAACCGGCGGTCGCAATTACGTTGGTTGAGTTAGGACTGGAATTACCGCGTGTACTCACGGCCCTTAATCTCGAAAAGGGTCTGGCTATGATGCAGCGGATGACCAATGAGGAGAGCGACGATGGCGCAGAGTAAGACTGCTGTCATCCGAAGTGACCTTGATATTGTCATCGCGCGCACCATGGCTCGCGATATGGCCAAGGCGCTCGGTTTTGGACCAATCGATCAGGCACGAATTGCGACGGCCGTGAGTGAGCTGGCCCGAAATATCTTTCTCTATGCGGGCACCGGTAACGTTACGGTGCGTGATATTGAGAGGGGTTCACGGAAGGGGATCGAGATTATTTGTGAAGATCAGGGTCCTGGTATTCCCAATATCGATCTGGTGATGCAAGATGGCTACAGTACGTCGCACGGTATGGGTATGGGTCTGCCCGGTGCAAAACGTCTGATGGACGAGTTTGATATTAAGTCAAAAGAGGGCGAGGGCACGACGATCATTTGCCGAAAGTGGCGTAACTGATCTGTAACCAGTATTACGATTGGTCAGGGGTGTCAGGGTGATACGATCAACCCTCACGCCCCTTTGTTATGGCTAAATGCCCGTCACGCACCGGCCTCTACGCCATCCGCTCGCCTTCATCGTATGCCTTTGCATATAACTCGATAATCTCTTGTTTGGTGGGCTTGCGTGGATTATTCGCCGGACTACCGCTGTCGATAGCTGCATCGGCCATCGCCGGAGCCAGTTCCATCAGCCGTTCGCGTTCAACACCCAATTGGCGGAGCGAAGGAATTTTAATGTCGCGCACCAGACGGCGGATAGCTACAACCGCTCGATCAGCCGCTTCCATCAACGACAGGCCCTCGATTGGTTCACCCATGGCACGGGCAATATCGGCGTAGCGCTTTGGATCGCCGACCAGGCTGAATTCTGTGACCACGGCCAGGAGTGCCGCATTAGAAACCCCATGAGCGATATGGAAATAGGCGCCAATTGGACGTGACATCCCGTGAACGAGGGCAACCGATGAGTTGCTGAACGCAATTCCAGCCTGAGTCGCGCCCAGCATCATCTTCTCGCGCGCCTCAAAGTTGTTGCCATTTGCCCAGGCCTGGCGAATATTGCCGGCGATCAGCTCAATAGCCGACAGACATAAGACATCGGTCATCGGCTGACGTTTAACCGAAACGTAGGCTTCAATCGCATGCACTAGCGCATCAACACCGGTTGCTGCTGTCACACTCGGCGGTGACGAGATGGTTAGCATGGGGTCAACAATCGCAATCGTAGGCATCAGATAAGGGCTACCGATCAGCATTTTAACATCGGTCTTCTGATCGGTGATTACAGTGTAGATCGTAGCTTCACTGCCAGTACCGGCAGTCGTGGGAATAGCAACAACTGGAACGCCAGGCACAGGAATTTTACCGATGCCCTTGTACTGTTCGATTGAGCCGGAATTGGTGACGAGAACGGCAATGGCTTTCGCTGTATCGATTGGACTGCCACCACCCACGGCGACAACGAAATCACAACCACCTTCACGATACGCTGCTAACCCCTCTTGAACATATTCAACGACCGGCTCAGTGTTGACACCGGCGTAGACTACACTGCTAATGCCGTGGTTGGCAAGATTCTGCTCGACCTGACCGACCACGCCGAGCTTTTGCATAATTTGATCGGTAACGATTAATGCCTTCTGCCAGCCCCGCTTCGCACATTGTGAGCCAACCTGTTCAACGGCACCTGAACCAATCACCATCTGTGATGGCATAATAAACTCGCGTGGTGACATCATGTCCCTCTCCTTTCTCGTTAAGCAACGACATTGTAGAACAGCAAGTGGCAGGTTGAAAGCACCAGGAAAGTTGTTTGAAGTGTAATATGTTTTTTCCTTCACGTCAAAGATACGAGAGAGTGTCTGGCGAACAGCGAAGAGCGAGGAAAGGCGGGTTCACAACTCATCTGCGGAGGTGCGTAGCTCCCCGTTTCGACCGCCGAAAGGGGGCGAAAAAGGGGGCGAATCGGATCGGAGAGGCAGTGCTGTTCCCTTTTCTTCTTCCCCTTTGTTGAAAGGGCAAGGGGATAGGTGAGGGTCGTTGGGCGCTACACCCATTGAGCCACTTGCACGTTTTGGCAACTTGTGCTATACTCTCAGGCGAAATCAATCCCCAATAGCTCAACGGTAGAGCAGCTGACTGTTAATCAGCGGGTTCCTGGTTCGAATCCAGGTTGGGGAGCCAATAAGACAGCCGCCAGTTTCGGCGGCTGTTTTACTTTTAGCCGGTCTCACGCGCCAAGATCATGCCTGACAGACAAAGACTCTTCTTCTCTCACGGCGTTCACGTGATGTTAGCATACGAGCACCGTGGTCTTTGGGCACACTCCGCATTGCCTCGCGCAAACCTGCACGGATTCGCGTTTTGTATGTCTCCTGGCTGTGATGCGGTACAATTCAGTAAACTCACTACACAGTTCTGAGGAGTACACTATGCACCCTGATGAATTCCGGCGTCTCGGGTATCAAATTGTCGATATGATCGCCGATTATCGGAGGACCATCGCCAGCCGACCGGTCTGGTCACAGTTGCGTCCCGGTGAGCTACGCAGCCAGTTACCGGCGAATCCCCCTGAACATCCCGAACCGCCAGAGTCCATCCTTGCCGATGTTGAACGGTTGATTATTCCCGGTCTTTCTAACTGGCAGCACCCACGCTTTTTTGGGTACTTTCCGGCCAATGCCAGCCTGGCTTCGCTGCTCGGTGATATGCTCAGCGGTGGACTCGGTCAGTTAGGACTCAACTGGCAGGCCAGTCCTCCTTTGACCGAGCTGGAAGAACTGACAACTGACTGGATGCGGCAGTTGCTCGGTCTGAGCGAGGCCTGGCGTGGGGTAATTCAGGATACGGCCAGTACCAGCACGCTGGTTGCGCTCTTGTGTGCCCGTGAACGCACCAGCGACCATAGTCAGGTGCGCGGTGGCCTGCAAGCTCTTCCCCAGCCGCTGGTCGTCTACACTTCAACGCAGAGCCATAGCTCGGTGGAAAAAGCTGCCCTCCTGGCTGGCTTTGGGCGCGAAAACCTGCGCCTGTTGCCGGTCGATAATCAATTTGAACTGCGCGTTGATGCGCTTGAAGCGGCGATTGCCGCCGACCGTGCTGCCGGACGTGTACCCTGTGCGGTTGTTGCCAGCATCGGCGCCACTGCCACAACAGCCTGTGATCCCCTTGAACCGATTGGCGAACTGTGTCAGCGTGAGGGAATCTGGCTCCATGTCGATGCTGCTATGGCCGGTTCAGCGATGATACTCCCCGAATGTCGGCATTTGTGGCAGGGCATCGAGTACGCTGATAGTCTGGTTCTCAATCCGCATAAGTGGTTGGGTGCCGCATTTGATTGCTCGCTCTACTACGTGCGCGATCCACAACACCTGATCAGGGTTATGTCGACGAATCCGAGCTACCTGCAAACCAGTGCTGATGGTGCAGTGACGAACTATCGTGATTGGGGCATTCCACTAGGAAGACGCTTCCGCGCTTTGAAACTCTACTTTCTCTTGCGTTGTGAAGGCGCCGAGGGGTTACGCGCTCGTTTACGTCGTGACCTCGCCAATGCCCGCTGGTTGGCAGAACAGATCGATGCTACGCCGTACTGGCGAAGATTAGCACCGGTACCATTACAAACAGTTTGCGTCCGTCACGAACCGCCTGGCCTTAGTGGTGATGATCTTGATCGTCATACGTTGCGCTGGGTCGGTATGCTAAACGCCAGCGGTGCTGCGTATGTAACCCCGGCGATGCTCGATGGACGCTGGATGGTGCGCATCAGTATCGGCGCCGAGCCAACCGAACATGCTGATGTAGCGGCTTTGTGGGAACTGATGCAAACGACTGCGGTTCAGGCAATGGGGGCGGCTTAGGAACCCGCCCCTGCAATGTACCGATGTGCGTATCGTAGAGCCAACAGAGGGTTGGTCGCAGATCACTCCGAGAATCTGCTTCCTAAACTGCCCAGCGGTGTTGCATATCTACTGAAGTACCCGCTGTTGCCACGTACTCTTATCATACACGGCCAGTGCGTTAATAAAGATTTGCACCGTCTTATCATCAGCCGTCGTGACCGAGACAAAATACGGCACTCCCTCAGCCACCCAGGCCATAGTAATCAGGTCTGGATCAAAGATAGCAATGCCACGCACGCCTCGTAACAACGTCTGCTTCACCCGATCACTGCCCGCGCTCGGTTGATACTGCTCCCATATCCCACGAGCTGCTGAACCACCAGCAATAGTGATCGTCGCCGTCCCACCACGTGGACGCAGGGCAACTAAAAAACCCTTCGCATCGGCAAAAGGGGTCGGTTCTGGCAACACCTCATAGTCATCAGCAAATGTCGGTGGGAGCAGGTATTGCACCTGCGCCGCTGCATCGGGGGGAGCTAGCACCGGCTCAGGGATGAACGAACGACCGGCACAGCCACCGAGAAAAACCAGTATTGCAAAGAGAGGAAGGTATCGACGCATAGCAGAGACCTTGATCTTCCGTCGCGATCACCTTGGGCAGATCACCGATATATCTTGAGCAGGAGCAGCCGAAGCCGCTGGTACACCGAATCGATCCATCATACAGAGCGGGTCTAGAATCCGCTCCGTATGATGGGTGATAATCAGGAAAGGATCGCCATTCCTATCAGAGCCTGATCAAAAACCCAGATTTCTCATTGGGCACGTACTGTACCCGTGCGACCATTGCACAAGGGGGTAACGATATGCTTTCGCGCCAGCCATGCTCTGTTCCCCCTTCCTCTCCTACACGGGGAGAGGAAGGAGGCTAGGGGGGAAGGTGAGAACTGCCAGGCGTGCTCTGCAGCACTAGCGCTGAACCCGGTGCCACCTGGTTCCATCGCGTCGAAGAGACTTATGCGTTGCCCGCCACCGTTCCTCACACCATTCTGGAGATGCTCAGAGATGTATCGGTGATCCATGCACCAGCGCATGGGCAGTTTCACCAATAGCCTCGTAGAGCGTCGGATGGGCATGGATCGTTTGCATCATGCTCTCGCCGGTAGCCTCGTGGCTGAGGGCAATACCACCTTCGGCAATCATCTCGGTCACCCGTGGGCCGATCATGTGAACGCCCAAAATCTCATCGTACTGGGCATCGGCCACCAGTTTGATAAAGCCGAAACGGGTCTGACCAATGACCCGCGCCTTACCATTGGCCGAGAAGGGGAATTTACCCACCTTTACCTGATAGCCGCGCTCACGTGCTTTGGCTTCGGTAAGGCCAACGCTGGCAATTTCGGGATTGCAATAGGTACAGGCAGCGATTTTACCGTAATCAATTGGGGTGACATGATGACCGGCGATATGTTCAGCGGCCAGAATGCCTTCAGCACTGGCCTTGTGGGCCAGCCATGGGGTATTGGCTGTACAATCGCCAATTGCGTAAATCCCCTCGGCGCTGGTGCGCAAGAAGCCATCAGTCTCGATAAAACCACGACTGTTCACTTTGATACCGACCTCTTCCAGGCCGATGTTCTCGGTGTTTGGCGCAATGCCAATCGAGACCAGCAGCTTCTCGACAGCGATTTGTTGCGGTTTACCGGTGTTATCCACCACAGTAACAACCACCTTATCACCGCCAACATCAACCCCTTCGACTTTTGCACCGGCCAGGGTCTTGATCCCACGCCGCTGGAATGCCTTGGTCAATTCAGCGCTTACCTCTTCATCTTCGTTAGGCACAATCCGCGGGAGCGCTTCAACAATCGTCACCTCGCTCCCGAAGGAACGAAACATCGACGCAAATTCAACTCCAATCGCACCAGCGCCAACAGCCAACAGGCTGGCCGGAACCGTCTTCAGATTCAGCATATCGGTTGAGGAGAGCACTCGCTCGCCATCGAAAGGAATGCCGGGGAAGGGACGAGGCCGACCACCGGTGGCGACGATGATATGTTTGGCCGCCAGCACGCGCTCACCACCCTCGTTCAATTGCACGTGTACTTGACCTCGTCCGATCAGGCGACCACGACCGGCAACAACCTCGATTTTATTCTTCTTCATCAAAAACGCAACACCGTCAGTACTCTGCTTGACGACTGTATCCTTATGCTTCATCGCACCGGTCAGCTCGAAGGTGACGTGCTCTACATTAATGCCAAAACGCTTCGCCTCTTTCACTTCTTCCAGCAGATCGGCGCTGTGCAGCAACGCTTTGGTGGGAATACATCCAATGTTGAGACAAACGCCACCGAGCGCATTAACTTCAATAATAGCCGTCTTCATCCCAAGCTGGGCGGCCCGAATGGCTGCAACGTATCCGCCCGGTCCTGAGCCAAGGATTACCAGATCGTATACCTGTTCGCTCACCGTATAACCCTTTCTTTTCTGGAGCAGCGACACCCCAATCGCTGCATCGTCCGATCATACGACCGCATTGAAATGATAGGCAAGGGCGCAGATTACCGATGAACCCTGCGCTCTTGGAAACGCTTAGTGTTGAGCTGCACCGACATGAAGGTGCGCATTGTAGCTTGATCGTACCAATGGGCCACTCTCAACGTGGGTAAAGCCTCGTGCCAGAGCGTAACGACGAAACTCGGCAAATTCATCAGGCGTGACGTAGCGATGTACTGGCCAGTAGCTTGCATCAGGCGCCAGATATTGGCCTATCGTCAGCACATTCACATCGACCTCACGCAAGCGATCAATCACCTCAAAGACTTCCTCATTCGTCTCGCCAGCGCCCACCATCATACCACTCTTGGTCACCAAATGCGGTCGCGCAGCCCTGGCACGGGCCAACAACTCGATACTCTGCTCGAACTTTGCCCGAGGTCGGAACCGTCGAAACAGACGTGGCACCGTCTCGATGTTATGGTTAAGCACATCCGGCTCGGCTGCTAAAACTGTTGCCAGTGCATCCCAATTCCCATCAAAATCGGGAATGAGTACTTCAACCTTGCAATCGGGCACTTTCTGTCGGATCAGTTCAATAGTGCGGGCAAAGATATGCGCACCACCATCGGGCACATCATCACGATTGACCGAGGTCAGCACGGCAAACTTCAGCTTTAGATGGGCAACCGATTCGGCCACCCGTTCAGGTTCTTGTTCATCAATTGGTTTCGGTTTCCCTTTGCCGATTGCACAGTACCGGCAACCACGGGTACAAATATCGCCAAGCAAAAGGAACGTCGCAGTGCGATGATTCCAGCATTCGCCAATATTTGGACAGCGGGCTTCTTCACAAACGGTGTGCAGATTCTTCTCGCGCATCAGGCGTAACACATCGTGATAGTTCACACCACCCGGCGCCCGCGCCTTCAGCCATTCAGGGCGACGTGGTCGGTTGGTTGCAGTCGGTGTAGATTGCGCCACACCTACATCACTAAGTGGGATAAGTTCTGCCATTGGCGTTCTCGCCTTCCAGTGATCGTCGATCAGGTCACACGATCAGATAACGATTCGATTGGCATACATATTGTACCGCAGATTGCGAAAAACTCAGTGAAGAGCTTTCTTTCGACGCTTCTGCTCATACATGCGTTCATCAGCCAATGTCACCAATACCATACCATCACCCTCTTCGGCCCAAGCCAAGCCATAGCTAACCTGAAAACCGGCAATAGCTCGGTAGAGCTTTTCCAACTGCTGTTTAGTCAACAACACTGCAAACTCATCACCTCCTAAACGGTACGCCTCGAACCCTGACTGCCGGAGGGAATCGGCAAAATACTGTAGTAATCGATCGCCCGCAAGATGACCCTGACTATCATTCACTATTTTGAGATTATCGAGATCGAGGAAAGCTAATCCCCAATCTGATGGAAGACCATCTGCCAATCGCCGCTCAAGCGCACGTCGATTCCCTAAACCGGTTAGCCAATCGTATCGAGCCTGTCGTTCAAGCTCTTCCCGATAGCCCGCTGCGTAAAGGGCAGAAAGGAGATAATCACAAAAGAGGGCTGCCAAGCGCAGTTCCGTTGGATCATCAATATTTGGTATTTCAAGCAGAAGGTACATCGGACGAGGAGGACCGAAAAACAATGCGCTGTATCCCCCTGCTACCCGACCGCGGGTAGGAAATCCTTGTACAGAAGCAGGATCGAGTACTTTTAGCTGCCCGTGTTCAAAAATCCAGCCTATCGAGTGTTGGGCATGAGCAAGGGCATGAGCAAGAGAGAGATTAGTATACCCAGTTGCCACTTCATGCAAGAGTAACAACCGGACCAGGAGTGGCTCAAGGTTCATATTACAACGAGTCAATGGGAATTGCCATTATATCTGTCCACGTATTAATCAGTGTAAAAACTGCTATTACTGCGACGGCTTCTTGTACTTCAATATCGCTCAAACCCGCTGTACGGAGATCTTCAAGGAGAACAGGGGTGGGTAAAGTAGAAGCAGATTGAGCAAAACGGAGTAATGCCTGAACACGAGTGGGCAGCGTCGGCAAAATTTCGCCACGACGTAACGAAGCGAGCAAACTCGCTTCCAACCCCTGAACCATCAAAGCATGCAGATGAATTTCGGCAGCGTATCGTGATCCACGAGACTGTGAAATGATAACTCCCATCATCTCTTTCACTGTACGCGGCAGCACTCCACGCAGCACCACATGACGGAAGGCTTTCCAGAGTGCTGTTTGTATATCGGTGCTTTTAGCATGGGCAAAGATATTCGGGACAACTCCAAATCCAAGTTCATCCACGATCTCCTGTACCGTATCTTTCGACATACATACCTCCGAATCAATACAAATAGTGAAACTACATGCCAGTGCTCTAGGCTGAAAAGGTTTGTTGTACACAAATCTTTCGTTGCCAGTGTGTTGCTATTATATCAAGTTCAAACACCTCGCACATCCTTGCAATAAGTCGTCCAGTAACCTCGGCAAAGGATGGTACGATACCGAGTTCGGTAGCCAGTGACGTCACACCACGATCAGTAATACCACATGGAACGATTAACTCAAATCCACTGAGGTCTGGATCAACGTTCAGTGCCAGACCATGGGTCGTCACGCCACTGGCACTAAGCTTCACGCCGATAGCACAGATTTTTGCCGCGCCATTTCGTACCCAAACCCCAGTTAAGCCCGCAATGCGTTCACCAACCAGACCGTAATCGGCTAACACCCGAATCACACTCTCTTCCAACCCGCGCATATAGCGGCCAACATCACTGCCGTGCTGCGAAAGTTTGAAGATCGGGTAAACGACCAGTTGGCCCGGCGCATGATAAGTCACTTCCCCGCCCCGATCACTCTGAACAACCACGACACCACGTGCGGCTAATTCGGCAGGAGAGGCAAGCACATGCTCAGGACGTGCTTTGTTGCCCAGGGTAATCGTTGGGGGATGTTCGAGCACGAGCAGCGTATCACCAATCTGGCCACGCGAACGCTTGTAGGCTAATTGCCGCTGAATATCCCATGCCGCAGTATATGCGATACGACCAAGATGATATACCGTTAATGTGCGCATATTCCTCTCATTCCTAACTGACATGGCTCTCGTCCAATATGGTATCACGCGAGAAATGGTATAAATGGTGTTATCTAGTCGTGTTGGCAAACAACTTTTTTTGTGATAGTGTGCAGCATTTTCTGACTCTCACTATAGGGAAAAGGCCAACGATTGCGCCCTTTTCCGATTACTGTTCTCAGTATAACCGATCAGCCTGGGCTATCGGGAAGGAAACTTGTGGTAGGCTAGAGAGGGGTATTCTGACAGTACCGAGGTAAACTCAATGCGAATGCTACTGATAGTGCTAGCTAGCTGCCTATTCTTGAGTGCATGTAGCGAAACGACCACAGGCGCCGATCTTACCGAGCTATCACCAACAATCTTCTCGCCAAAAGCGTATACTCCAACCGCCACGATCATCACGCCAACACCGATTAAGCCTACGTTTACCCCATCGCCAACACCGGTGTCACCACCAACAAGCACCCCAACACCTTTGGTTACACCGACGGCACCACCTACTTCCACACCCGTGCTGTCGGCAACTGCAACACCTCTGGCAACCCCATCACCGGTAAGCGACCGTACACCTGTTCGGCTGGTTATTCCAGAAATAAAACTCGACCGAACCCTGATACCGGTAGGGCTTGATGCGAACAATGTGCCGGTTGTTCCCGATCACGACGTCGGCTGGTACATCTACAGCGCCAAGCCGGGGCAGGGTGAGAATATCGTGTTGTGGGGGCATGTGCTGCGCTTTCGCAAAGCTCCTCAGATTCCAGCTCCCCTTGCCAACATTGATCGCCTGACTGTTGGGAGTGAGATATTCCTCTACAGTGCTGATGGGACAACGTTTCGCTACGTCGTGGCTCGCAAAGAGCGTGTGACTCCCGATCAAGTGCAGTACATTCTGCCCACGGGTGATGAGCGATTGACTCTTGTTTCGTGTATTGGCGACCGGGTAATTGTTGATGGAACGGTTGAACTTACGCATCGTCTGATCACGATTGCAGTACCGGCGCCGTAGCGGCGATCACGGCTAGCGGTGCGACAATGTCATACAATAACATGAACATGAGGTGGCTTGGTAAATCGGTATCTGCACGAAATTGTGGGATACGTCTTAACGGTGATCAGCACCTTCGTTCGCATGACGATACCTTCAGAGGTGTATGACATCGTAAGTAAAACCTGGCAACTTGCTGATAGCCTCGGCCAGATGACGACGGTGACAGCGTTGGCTCTCAGCTTCAAAGCATGTAAGGGCAATCCGCCTGTATTGCTGAAGCAGGTTCAAGATTTCGCGCTGCGTTGGGAATGTGGTCGGCAATATCGTGCGTCGATATGCAGCAAATAGATCGTCGTAATCGTCTTGTGCCCTTAAGCCTTTCCGCAATTCAGGGGCAATACCGACTTCTGGAAAGTGGCGGTATTCAATGTCAACAAGTTTGCATATTCGTTCTAACTGACGCTTACTAAATCCCGGTTTCATGCTCACCGGATTGTTCCGAACATCTACCAACAGATTGATACCATTTCTGATCAAGATATTGAGATAATGCTCAAGCGAGCGCCCTTCATAGCCAACGGTAAATAATACGGTACGCTGTTCCACATGCCTGCACTGTTCTACTCGTTGTTGAGCTTCCTTTCCCAAAACTTCGTTGAGCAGTTTGCTACGAGTGGCATAGTATGGATACTGCTCGTACAACTCTCGTAGCAACTCATTTCTCGATTTCTTTCGGTATTTCGACCAGAGTGTCTGAATCATCCGAGCATCACGAGGATGAAGACCTTGCAGGTAATCCTGTTTTTCCACAAGGGTGATCGTATACTCATCTTCCTGTAACAACGCTCTGTCACACAACGCATGAATGTCCCACTGTACGGTGAATGAATAGCTGCCGTAGTGGTAGGGAATAAATTCGTAGACCGGTTTTTCCTGATACTGACCAAGCAAGAAAAGCATTTTTTGCAGATACAGCTTGTCGATTGTGCCACCAAAGATGTCGATGAACGCTAAAAGAATTTTGCGGCGGTACAGCATGCCGTTCATGTGATAGATACCTTTGTTTAGAGGCGAGCATACCCGCGTCAAAAGATGATGTAGATTGGTAGAACGTTTTTTCTATTATATCACATTCGCTATCTGTGTTCCAGATACGTCTGTACCAGATAGAGCTTTTCAACGTTTTCACCCTCCCGAGCAGAGGTACGAAGAGATGAGAGGGAACGCGAAACGTGCGTAGCAGCGTGAAGAAGATGCGGGTTTCTCTCCATATCCCGTAGTGCGTGTAGAGGCGCACGGCTTTCCGTTCTGACTGTGCGCTGCCCACCACTGTTTGTCTCGCCGATAACGTCTGTCCCTTCCTTGTCGGGGCGGGTTCTCAACCCTCCCGCTGAAATGTCCGTCTCCAGCATTCCTGGCCGACGCGGGCCAGCGGCCCGCGCACCCAGGGAACCTATAGCTCTCGATCAGAGGTGCGAAGAGATGAGAGGGAACGCGAAACGCGCACCGCAACGTGCGTAGCAGTGGCAGCTTTCTGTTCCAACCGTGGTCTGCGGCTACACTCTTTGTGGGGAGGCGATAGTATCCGGCAACGCACGGTAGGGGCGGGTTTCAAACCCGTCCCCGATGATGTGCTCATCCGCGAGCCAATGTCTTCCCCTTGCTCACCATACCACGAAGGCGGGCAGCTCGTGTATCTGGACGACTGCGTGGGTGCGGAGTCATCGGCAGCGAGGTAATGGCTGTTGGTGCTGCTCTGTAAGTGAACCGTATCGAACGTAATCCGACAGCCTTCCATCTGTTCATAAGCGTGCGGATTTTTTCAGACGCTCTCACTTCTCTTTCTGTTGTGCTACAGTATCTATGTACCCGTCTTCTATCAGGAGTTTCCTATGCTGCTCGAAGAGTCAACTGCTGCGATAGCCGCTGCATTTCAGGGTTCTGATCGGGTTGTTCCGTTGTACAATTCGTATGGATTTGCCCAGATTCCATCGACTATGGCGTATCTGCTGACCGGAGCTGCTGCCGACCTGCCACCACTACCTATTGCTCACGCGCTCCCATCACGACCGGCGACGGTGGTGCTGCTGATGATCGATTCGCTTGGCTGGTATTTCTTTCATCGCTATCTCGAACGACTCCCCTTTTTGCGCCGCTTCCTTACTGAGGGGCAGATTTGCCAATTGACAACTGCATTTCCTTCTTCCACTGCGGTGCACGTGACCTTGCTGCATACCGGTCTGGCAGCCGATCAGAGCGGGATTTATGAATGGCATATCTTTGACCCTCATCTTCAGGCGGTCATTGGTTCGTTACTCTTCTCGCCCTACTTCGAGCGCCAGGCCGATGGTCTGGTTGCGTATGGTGTCGATCCGAGCGAAGTCTACCCTGCGGCGAGCTTCTACCGCCAGTTAAAAACGGCAGCAGTTGATAGTGTTGTGCTGTTGCCAACGACGCTTGCCCATTCGGTGTATACCCGTACCTTGTGCCGTGGTGCATTAGTTGTACCGTTTCAGCATATTGCTGATGCAGCGGGACGTTTGCACACGTTGTTTGAGCGTCAGGTGAATCCAACCTTCTATCACGTATACATCGATGCTGTTGATGTTGCGATGCACCGGTACGGTCCTGAATCTGCCCAGGTTAATGCCGAAATTGTGACCACTCTTGATCAGCTTGAGCAGCATCTTTTGCCGGTGTTAAAGTCAGCTCCACAACCGGCAGTGCTGTTCGTCACTGCTGATCATGGGCAGGTTGCGGTTGATCCGCAGCAGGTCATTATGCTCAATCGTTTGTGGCCTGACCTAGAACGCTTTTTCCGTCAGGGGGGAGATCGGCGGCCTTTACCTCCTTCCGGTTCGCCGCGGGTGACGGTGCTCCATGTACAACCAGCAGTTGTTGGTGAGGTTCAGATAAACTTGCAGCGCCTGCTCGGTGAACGTGCAACGGTTGTGACCGGCGCTGAGTTGATGGCAGCCGGCTATTTTGGGCCAAAGCCTGGCGAGCGGCTAGCGTCACGGTTGGGTGAGCTGGTCATTCTACCTGCGCCCGGTGAAGCGATTATTTGGGAATATCCCCCTGGTCGGTCATTCGAGTATCGTGGTTTGCACGGTGGATTAACCTCAATTGAGATGTTGACAGAGCTAGCATGGTTGATTGTTTGAGGGCTGATCGGCGTATGGTTGAGCGTCATCGTGCGTCATGTGATAAGATACACGAAAGGCATTTGAATGAGAGTGGAGGCTGATTCGTGTCCGAGACTGAACCATCAGCGCCAAATCCCCGTCTGAGCCGTGATACGTGGTTGTTGATCGGTGCACTTACATTGCTCGGCTTAGGAGTTGCTCTCACCTTTTTCTTTTCGCCTGGCAGCAACGTAAATGTGCCGCCACCGACGGGTTCTCCGTTAGCTCGTCCACCGACGCAAGGCGCTGCATATCCCGAAGCAACAACGCCGGCCGGAGTCGTGGTGCCAACACCTCCCGCCTACCCGGTGGCAACGACGCCAACAGTAGACCTGGCTCTAACCCAGACCAGTGTCGTGCTGAAAACGACTGCGCTGGCTGCAACTGTGCGGGCCGAGGCTACGCAGACCGAAACCGCTGTCCCGGCGTATCCGGTACCAGAAGGCACGCCACCGACACTGCCAACGATTATTCCAACCGCAACTCTGCCTCCACCAACCATCCCGCCACTGCCAACTGCGCCACCACCGCCAACACTCCCACCGCCCCCCACCCCAACGAGCGCCGATCTCATCATTGATGACAGCCCAACCAATCCGCCGCCGCCAACCGCGACTCCGTTGCCGACTTCGACACCCCTGCCAACACCGGTACCGGCGCTGGTATTGCGTGGCAGCACGCGCTGGACGAGTGATCAGGGGCCAATCGTGCTCAACCGAGATGTACAACTGCCGCCCGGCAGCGAGTTGATCATTGAACCAGGCGTAGAGGTACGCCTGGCGCTGGGAGTCTCGATTTATGTTGATGGTGGTCGGTTAATTGCGCTCGGCCAACCCGGCCGTCCGGTGCGTTTTATTGGTGCTACCGGCGCCCGCTGGAGTGGTATCTATGGCCGCCCCGGTAGTTTTATTGCGCTTGAGCATACCGATATTCGCGGCGGTGGCCTGGGTGGAACCGTACTGGTGAGTGAAGAAGGCGGGCTGGTAGTGCGTTTTAGCAGGATTACCGATAACGGTGGTGGAGTCCTGGTGGTCGATTCGCGGCTCGAACTAGCGCAGAGCGAAATTGCCGGTAATGATGTGCCATTTGGAGCTGCATTTGAAGCGGCGTACAGCCGTGGCAACAGCGTAACGCTCGTCGGGAACCGAATTGGCGGTAATCGTCTCAGTGCTGGTGCGCCAATGGTGCGGATCGCGAATCAGAATGCACGCGAAACCCTTAATCTCACAATAGAAGGGAACCTCTTCCGCGATGGTAGTGTGAATATACAGCTCACGACGAACGGTATGTTACAGGGTACCTTGATCTGCAATGCCCTGATCGGGGGTGATTTGGGGTTAAGTCTGCGCAGTGAAACCGTACAGGTCAGGCCCGAAGGTGGATTCCTGATGCCATTGCGGATCGAGCAAAATCTGTTTGAAGGCCACACGCCAGTGATTCGTCCGACATACCTCACTTATGGAATCGGTCGTGGAGCTGCCAGTGAGATTGCGCTCGATATGCGCAATAACTGGTGGGGGCACGCTTCTGGCCCGTATGAACCTGATGTTAATCCGCAGGGGACTGGCGATGCCGTGGGCAGTAATATCACTTTTGCCCCATGGTTGACGGACCGACCATCCTGCGTACCGGCGCCGTAGGAGAGGAGATAGGTGCTAGGAGTGAGTGGGGGCCTGGGGAAACGATGGGTTCCAACCGCAGATCGTACAACGCGGGCCAGCGGCCCGCGCACCCGGCTAGCGTGTTTGCGGGGGGCCTGGGGAAACGATGGGTTCCAACCGCAGATCGTACAACGCGGGCCAGCGGCCCGCGCACCCGGCTAGCGTGTTTGCGGGGGGCCTGGGGAAACGATAGGTTCCACTCGCAGATCGTACAACGCGGGCCAGAGGCCCGCACACCTAGATGAGGAGGTTTGTTTGATACGTTCATTCTTTTGGTTATTTATCCTGCTAATTCTGGTGGCCTGCACTTCATCAGTACCGACGACCGAATCGCCGTCGTCGTTACCCACTGCAACTCCTTCTACGTCACCAGCGATCATTGTTGAACCAACCAGTACGATAGACCCAACGATCACGCCACCATCTCCCGTTGCAGTAGCCGCAACTCCAACACCAATACTAGCCGTAACCTATCGGGGAGCACTGGTTGGCCGTGATGCGAATGGTGCATTCACCCTCGGCGATCCGGCAGCGCCGCTCACCCTGATCGATTATTCAGACTTTCTCTGAACGGCGTGTCGCCGTCACGTGTTGACGGTCGAACCGATATTGATCGAGCGTTACGTTGTTACGGGGAAAGTTTTATACATCTTCCGTCCGGTGCTCAACCACGCACAATACCACTGAGGGTTAGGCCGGCCAGCGTAGCCGCCAGCAGCATTGCAGTAGATTGGGTAATCAGCAAAATCCGACGTTTGGGAAAGCGATCAGCAATCGTACCGGCAAAGAGGGAAAACAACAATACCGGTAACGAATTGGCTGCTGCCACCAATCCAAGGAGAAAAGGTGAATCGGTCAATCGCAGGACAAGCCAGCCCTGTGCTACGCTTTGCATCCATGTGCCGGTCAGCGAAATCAATTGCCCATAGAAAAATAGGCGATAATTGCGGTGACGAAGTGCGCGAAACATCGCCGAACGGCGCATTGTCGCACGGGCTTGAATTGATCGCATAATCAGTCGGTGTCTTCGTGATCCTGATGCGTGAGCAACGCTTCGTACAGATGCTGCATTGCCTGATGAAAGGCCGCCAGTTCTTCAGCCGATAAATAACTCAGACGCTGCTCAACCAGACGGCGATGGCGGGGACGTAGTTCATCAATCAGTGCCTTACCTGCCGGAGTGAGTTGAACGAGTGTGACCCGACGGTCGCGCGGATCGGTGGCTCGCCGCACCAGACCACGACGTTCTAAGCGGTCAACCAGTCGGGTCAGATTCGAGTTGTCGGCCAGCATCTCATTACAGATATAACTGAGCGGTACTCCCTCTTCTGTAGCGTAGAACAGGATAGCATACTGCGGCGTCGAAAGATCGTAAGGGCGAAACTCTTCCCGATTTAACTCCTGAAAGCGACGGTGGAGTTTCAGGAAGAGGCGGTAGGCTTCAATCTGTGGTGAGTCGCAGTTACTGATTTCTGGCATAGTCCGTATCCTAGACTTGTCAATTATTGTACCAGTAAATTTCGATTTAGCAAGAATAGATTGCGCCTGCCTCCAACTCAGGAGGAAGGCGCAATTGTGGTGATGGCGTCACCAGTAGAAAGCAAACAGCCAGACCATGAGCAGAAATGCAATTGCTCCGGTCAACGTAACAGCGAGCAATACTGGTTTGACTTCGGGATCACCGCTCCACTCTGGTTGCATACTGCACTCCTCGTTACAAAAATTGTCGGATGTGTGCCCAAGCCTCATATGACACATTGTACCGCGTTTTGCATTATCTGTGGTAGCAAAGAGGGTTGTGCTGGTTCGTTGTGCAAAGAGGGGTTTTCAACGTTTTCAGATTCCTGTTGCCTGAGAGCACACCTGACATACCTCACCTTGCTCCCACAGAGGGCGTAATGAGGAGCGTGAAGCGAGTTGGGATGGCATGGCAACGACCAGAAGGGTCACTTCCCACCAACTTTCACTCGCGGAGGAGCCTGGATGGGAGGATGGGGCATAAGCCTCGCAGCGCACGACGCAGGTCTCTGGCCCGCGCACCCAGGGGATCGCACGGGTTGGGAGTCATTGGCACCAGGTGCGGGATGTTCGTCGGTGGCACTCCGCTGGTGGATTGTTCGGTCAGCGAAGATTGTACTTGACATAAAATTTATCAGACATCCGCTCACGACAGGTACGGCCCGCAAGTCTGTCGTCTCCAACTTTAGCGGCTCGCGGAACGACGCTGGCACTATGAACTTGCATAGTTCGCGTAACAACAATATAATGTCGCCTACCACATGTCGGTCTGCCACGTGCGACGTTGCGTATAGGGATGGCACGCCACGTCTGTCTATGACAGCGAGCAGTGGTCGGGCACGTGTGGTAGATGGTTGGGGGTTATTTGCTGAGAAAGGAACAGCAACGATGCTACGGAAACACATCCTGTCGTGGATTGCGCTGATGGCTTTGTTAGCCACATTACTGGCCGCATGTGGCGGCGGTCAGCCAACAACCGGTGGCACTGGCGGCAGCAGTGGCAGTACCGGTGGTCAGCAACAAACGGTGACCATTCGCTGGCGTACTCGCCCTGGTGATGCTGCCGAACAGCGCGTCTATGAAGAGTTAAATGCTCTGGTGAATGAGAAACTCAAGGATAAGGGGATTACTGCGGTCTACGATCCGGCGCCTAATCAGGGTTACTTCGAGAAGTTGAAGACCGAACTGGCTGCCGGAAATGCTCCTGACATCTTCTGGATCGGTGGTGTTGAGTTAGCAGATTTTGTCAATACCGGTCAGATACTCGATCTCAAACCACTGATCGATGCCGATAGCAGTTTCCAGTTGAGCAACTTCTATCCAAACGTCATCGAGCAACTGACCCGCGATGGCAAGATTTACGGCTTACCACGTGACATCTCGACGATGGTTGTCTATTACAACGAAGACTTGTTTAAGGCGGCAGGTCTGAAGACACCAAAAGAGCTGGCAGCCGAAGGCAACTGGAATTGGAACACCATGCTCGAGGCAGCACGAAAGCTCACCGATCCGGCCAATCAGCAGTATGGTCTCGGCTTTGGCAACTGGTGGGGACCGGCGTGGGGTTATTTCATCAATGCAGCCGGTGGGAGTCCGTTTACGCCCGACCGACGTGGCTGTGCTTTGAATACACCAGAATCTATCGAGGGCGCTAAGATGGTTCGTCTCCTGTACGACGAGAAGTTGTTGCCCGCCGGTGATGCTGATGGTGAGGCACTGTTCAATGCCGGGAAGGTCGCGATGTACTTCAACGGTCGCTGGTTTACCCCTGGCGTGCGCACCAATGCTAAGTTCAACTGGGACGTGGCAGTGATGCCTGAGGGTAAGGTCAAGAGCACCTGGCTCTTCTGGGGGCCGTACCTGGTCAATGCGAAGACGGCGAATACGCAGGCCGCCTGGGAGGTGCTGAAGGTTCTAACCAGTGCCGAGGCAACGGCGAAGGTTGCTGCGCTAGGTACAAATATCCCGCCTCGTAGTGATAAGGCCGCAGTTGATGCCTTCCTCGCTTCGACGCCACCGGCCAACAACCAGGCGTTCCTCGATGGCATTTCCTACGCTGCCCTCGAGGCGCCTGTCTGGGACGGTAGTTGGGCCGATTTCAGTGGTATTGTTCAGAGCCTTTGGGATCAGATGGTTGCAGGCCAGATCACGCCTGAGCAATTTGGTCAGCAGGCCTGTGAGCAGACGACCAGTACCTTCAAGTAAGTCGTCACACTCGGCGAGCGGTGGGCGTGCACCGCTCGCCAGATCATCAGATCATCGATGCGTGAATCGGTACCCTCTCCTGCATTGGGTCTATTGCTCTATTCCCCGGAGGTGATCCATGACCAAACAGGCGCCGGCAGCACTGTCTGCAACTCCCGCACGTCGCCATCTCAGCCGACGTGTGCGGTTGTGGATTGATGCGTTCGGTATGTTGCTGCCGACGATTCTAGGTGTGCTGATCTTTTTTCTTGTGCCACTCACGATCTCTTTCTATTTGAGTTTTACCGATGCACGTCTCTTTGGTGAACCGAACCTTATCGGGTTCAACAACTACCAGCGCGCCCTTTCCGATCCGACCTTTTACCGGGCCATGTGGAATACCGCGGCGTTTTCCGTGGTGACGCTGGTTGTCTCGACGGTACCGGCCCTGATACTGGCTGTCATCCTCAATGAAAGAATTGTCGGTCGTACCTTCTTTCGTGCGGTGTTCTTCATTCCGGTGGTTGCTTCGGTCGTTGGGGTTACTCTGCTCTGGCGCTATCTGCTCAACATTGATTTCGGCTTTGTGAATTATGTGATTCGGCTGTTCGGTTTGGAACCGATCCCGTGGTTAACCAGCCCGGAATGGGGCTTGATCAGCGTGATCTTGGTCTTTTCGTGGAAGACCATCGGCTACAATATGGTCATTTTTCTGGCCGGGTTGCAGGGTGTGCCGCCGCAACTCTACGAAGCAGCCAGTCTTGATGGCGCCAGCCGCTGGCAACAGTTTCTCTTTATTACCGTACCGATGCTCTCGCCGACCACATTCTTTGTACTGGTAACAACGCTGATCAATTGTTTGCAGGTATTCGATGTACCGGTCGCCCTTGGCTTGACCCGTTCAAATACCATTGGCCCGGCGGATTCGATGTTGACGATTGTGCCATTACTCTGGCGAGAGGCATTTATCGGTGGCCGCATGGGGTATGCTTCGGCACTGGCCTGGTTGTTGTTCGTGATTATTTTGCTGTTGACCCTAATTCAGTTCCGGCTGTCGCGGCGATGGGTTCACTACGAATAAGCGAGGCAGAGCATGGCGAGTACAATCTTGCGCCGACCGTGGGAGCGATTGCTGGCCTATATAGTGCTCGGTATCACCGGCTTCGTCATGGTCTTTCCGTTCATTTATATGTTCCTGTCATCGCTCAAGCCTTCGGCTGAGGTTGTGCAGGTGCCACCGACGCTGTGGCCGAGCGAGGTGCGCTGGTCGAATTATCTGGAAGTGTTGAATATTGTGCCGTTAGGTACCCAGTTGATCAACACCATCATTGTTACCGTCCTGGTCGTGTTGGGGTGGGTCTTGACATCAGTTTTGGCCGGTTATGCCTTTGCCCGGCTAGAGTTCCCCGGTCGTGAATGGCTGTTCGGGGCGTATCTGGCAACACTGATGGTACCGTTTGCAGTGCTGATCGTACCGATGTACCGTCTGATGCTAGTATTCGGATGGGTTGATCGCCTGGAAGCACTTATCATTCCTTGGTTGTTTACGGCCTACGGTACGTTCCTACTGCGACAGTTCTTTATGAGCGTACCAAGAGATTTAGAAGATGCCGCATTGATTGATGGAGCGTCGCATTGGGGCATTCTGTTTCGTATCTTTTTACCGCTGGCCCGGCCTGCTATTGCGACGCTGGCAACATTTGCCTTTCTCTATGCCTGGAATAGCTTTCTCTGGCCGCTGATCATTATTAGTAGCCCAGCGCGAAAAGTGGTGACGCAGGGCCTGGTTGATCTTCAGGCGCTCTACGCTGCGCGCGTTGATCTGATTATGGCCGGTTCGACCCTGGCCGTGCTGCCAACGCTGATTGTCTTCCTCTTTGCCCAGCGCTATTTTATTGAAGGAATTGCAACCTCTGGCCTGGCCGGGCGCTAAGGGAAGCGAGATGTATGCATGGAACAGCATGAACTTTTTACCCGGCCTCACCGCCGTCTAAACCGGCTGACCGGCGAGTGGGTGTTGGTTTCGCCGCATCGTACCCAACGTCCATGGTTAGGGCAGGTTGAGCAACTGCCGCCTACCGAGTTACCGACGTATGACCCACATTGTTATCTGTGTCCGGGAAATGTACGGGCCAACGGTGTTCAAAACCCGTTGTATACTGAAACCTTTGTATTCGAGAACGATTTTGCTGCACTGCTGCCTGATATTCCGTTAGATCGGGTCAGTATTCGGGTTCCATCCGTCAACGAAACCGGGCCGGTGCTACTCCACGCTGAAGCTGAGCGTGGCATCTGTCGGGTCGTCTGTTTTTCGCCGCGTCACGATCTGACACTGGCGCAGATGACACAGACTGAGGTGCGGCGTGTGGTTGAAATCTGGGTCGAGCAGTACAATGAACTGGCCGCTATTGATTGGGTGCAGTCGGTGCTCATTTTCGAGAATCGCGGGGCAATGATGGGCGCTTCTAACCCTCACCCGCACGGTCAAATCTGGGCCAACGAACAGTTGCCCAACGAGATGCGTAAAGAGCTGTCAACCCAAACTAGATACTGGCAGGAGCATCAGCGGTGCATGCTCTGTGATTATCTGAAGCTGGAGCTGACGCTGGGTGAGCGGATTGTATGTGCAAATGAGACGTGGGTAGCACTGGTTCCCTTCTGGGCAATCTGGCCATTTGAGACACTGGTGCTACCACGGGTTCACGCCGGGGCCATCGGTGATTTGGACGATCAGGGTCGTGATGGGCTAGCCGACATCCTGCGCGAGCTGACCGGTCGTTATGATCGGCTGTTTAACGTTCCCTTTCCCTACAGTATGGGTTTTCACCAGCGCCCGACCGACGGCTTACCCCATCCAGGCTGGCATCTGCATGCCCATTTTTACCCACCTTTGTTGCGTTCGGCGACGGTGCGTAAATTTATGGTTGGCTACGAAATGTTAGGCCAGCCGCAGCGCGATCTGACACCGGAACAGGCAGCGGCCCGTCTGCGTCAGTAAAGGCAACAGATTTTTGGGTAACAGGGTTCTGGAGGGGTGGAGCACTACTTCACCCCTCCAACTACTTCACCCCTCCAGAAGTTCCATTGTGGCGTCTGCCTGCATTGCTCTCCCGGTATTGTGTTTTATTCTCCATCCTAAAACAACGATAGATGGGTCTCCATACGGTTGTTTTCTTTACCAGAGCGACCATCGATAAAGCCCCTATTTGTCATCTCTTGCTCATCTAAGACTCTTCTCGCCGGCTCCATAACTTTCTACAATGCAGCGCAGAAGATGTATCTGAGCGATTGGTCGGCTGCGTATCACTCTTCCCCGGCACGGGGAACGGTATCGACAGCGCACCTGATCATCAAGATGAAGCGAGGAACGTTATGATTACATCGACCATGACAACCGATTGCCAATCGGCAGAGTTTTCTGCAGCCGTTCATCCGCTTATCGAGACGGCGCTTGGCAGCGAACACGACATCAAGGCCATGGATGTGACAGAGCTGGCCCAACGCTGTGCAATCGAAAGTGACCGGTTCTACCGCGGGCAATCTCACGACTCGCGGTATAGCTACGAGCTGTTTCGTCGTGCTTTAGTGGAACGTGATGAGATAGCCTGGAATTATCTCTTTCAGCATTATAGCCCTCTGGTAGAAGGGTGGATTCGGCGGTGCAGTGCATTTGTTAATAGCGGTGAAAGCAGCGAGTATTTTGTGATCGGCGCTTTCGTGAAGTTTTGGCGAGCGGTGACACCAGAGCGGTTTGCTGCCTTTCCAAATCTGGCTTCGTTGTTGCAGTATTTGCAGCTCTGTGCTTCAAGTGTTGTTATTGATTCGGTTCGTGCTCAGTCGTGGGCGGAAATGATGCCCGAAGAGAAGATTAATACACAACAGATCGCAAAGACGGCCCCCGATGAGGAGGCCATGCAACGGGTTGACCGACAGGAGTTCTGGCGGTATATCGATAGCCAGTTGCACTCCGAGAGCGAACGGGTGGTGGTCTACGGTTCGTTTGTGTTAGGTCTTACACCACGAGCAATCTTTGAACGCTATCGTATGCTCTTTGACAGTGTGTACGATGTCTACAATGTTAAACGAAATGTTTTGAATCGACTTAGTCGCAATCACCATCTCCAGGACTTGGTTCGACAGACGTAAACGACTTGACGAAATAGTAGCTCCGGGGACGTGAAAAACGTCCCCGTTTACGTTTCTTTCAAATAGGAGAGCCTAGTTACCAATTGATCCGCGTATGATTGTGGAGGCGCGCCGATTATGGAGGAAAAACAGTTCAAGGACGGCGCAAACCATCTTTCTGGTCTTGAGTTGATAGCTGCGGTAGATGGTGAACTCGTCGATGAGGAGATTGCTCAACATCTTCATCATTGTGATCTTTGTGCTCAGCGCCTGATGACGCTGCGGAGTATACAACGTGCGCTGCGGCGTAGACTGTACCGCGCGCTTTGTCCGACGACCGATCAGTTGATTGACTATTGTCAGGGTTTGCTTGCTCCTTCGCAACAGGATGCTATTGCTCATCATCTGACATCGTGCCCATATTGTCGATCTGAGGTTGAATTACTGCTGCAACGTGATCCGTTGATCGACCGTCTGCTGCTCAGTCATTTGTTCGATGGGCAAGGGTTTCGTTTCTGGCGTTAAACGGCTCGCGATACGTGTAAGCAGAAGGGGGATGGTATACCGTCCCTCGTCATTTTTCATCGCTCAAGCAGGGGTGTAGCGAACGATCAGACACACACACAGCCATAGCTCATTTGCACGTTGTGCGCTACAATGTACTCAGTTGCAACCGTTGCCAGCGGCGCATCGTCGCATACGTCGAAGATTATCGCTGTATCGCGATCGCGTTAAGCTGAGGAGTTGATTATGGCTGGAGAAGTTACGCTACAGGCAGCCCTAGCGCGCCCCTTTCTCGCTGCTACGACTACACCCCAGGTCGCATACGTGTTACTAGAAGCGCAACCGGCAGCACAGTTGGTGCAGGTACGAATGCCGGTGAATGTCTGTTTTGTGCTCGACCGTAGCGGTTCGATGAAAGGTGAGAAGATCGAGCGTCTTCGTCAGGCGGTGATACGCGCAATCGAGCAGCTTGATGAGCAGGATACGCTGTCGATCGTCATTTTCGATCATCGAACCGAAGTGTTGGTTCCGGCCCAACCGGTACGTAATCGGACGACCATTCTCGATCTGGTGCATCGCATCCGTGATGCCGGTGGAACACGTATTGCCCCTGCACTTGAAAAGGGATTGCAAGAGTTGCAGAAAGTACCGCATGGTGTCCGCCGTCTGATTCTGCTGACCGATGGTCAGACCGAGCACGAGAAGGAATGTCTGTTACGCGCCGAAGATGCAGGTCGGCTGGGGATACCCATCACCGCGCTGGGTATCGGCAAAGATTGGAATGAAGACCTGCTGATCGAGATGGCGAATCGTTCGCGGGGCGTCGCCGATTATATCGCTCAACCCTCCTCAATTGTGAACTATTTTCAGCATACCGTGCAGCGTGCCCAGCAGACGACGATTCAGAACAGTGTGCTCACGCTCCGCCTAGTACAGGGGGTAACGCCGCGAGCTGTCTGGCAGGTCACGCCGCTCATTGATAATCTTGGCTATCAGCCTCTGAATGATCGTGCCGTCAGTGTCAATCTCGGCGAGCTGGAGAGCGGGCAGGTGCGTGCCCTGCTGATCGAACTGATCGTTGATCCACGTCCAATCGGCACATATCGTATTGGTCAGGCAGAGATCAGCTACGATGTGCCGCCGCTCCGTCTGGTCGGGGAAAAGACCAAAATTGACATTATGCTTACCTTCACCGCCGATCCGACGCAGTTGCAACAGGTTACCCCCAACGTGATGAACATCGTTGAGAAGGTCAGTGCGTTTAAGTTGCAAACCCGTGCTTTGCAAGACCTGGCTGCCGGCGATGTCAGTGGGGCGACCCAGAAATTGAAGAGTGCAGTGACCCGCTTGCTCAATCAGGGTGAAGTGGAACTGGCTGCCACGATGCAGCAAGAGATTGCCAACCTTGAACAACAGGGTCAAATGTCGAGCGAAGGGCAGAAGACGATCAAGTTTCAGGGCCGTAAAACGGTGCGTCTGACCGATATTGAGTTGCCGAAGGAGTAATATGTATATTTTGGTCACGAATGACGATGGCTACCAGAGTCCGGGCTTGGTGGCACTGCGGGCAGTGCTCAGCGAGATTGGTGAAGTGGTGGTGGTTGCCCCTGATCGTAACTGGAGCGCTGCCGGTCATTACCGGAAGCTATTCGATCCTTTACGGGCCTGGGAAGGTACTTTAAGTGATGGTTCACCAGCGCTGATTTGTGATGGTACACCGGCCGATTGTGTGGCCCTGGCCGTGATGGGGCTTCTCGACCGAAAGCCCGATCTGGTCGTGTCGGGAATCAATCTGGGGGCAAACTTGGGTACCGATCTGCTCTATTCGGGGACAGTGGCGGCGGCAATGGAAGCGCTTGTCTTCGGGATTCTGGGACTGGCCGTATCACAGGTGCGCCCTAAAGATGGAAAGTGGGATTTCGGGGCGGCGCAAATGGCAGTGCGACATCTGGTAACGCTGATCCGTGAGCGTGGCCTGCCGGCAGAGATTCTGTTGAATCTGAACATTCCGCCCGTCGCCCCAACCGAGTTGCGCGGGATAAAGGTTGGTCGTCTGGGGCGTCGGGTCTACCGCGATGCGCTGGTCGTGCGCTACGATCCACGGGGCCGACCGTATTACTGGATCGACGGCGCTGAACCGGAAGATCATTACGAAGATGGTACCGATATTGCTGCGATCAGTGATGGCTATGCAAGCCTGACACCCGTACAGATGGATTTGACCAGCCATCGCTGGTTAGATGAGCTGCGTCATTGGGAGTGGGATGGTAAACGGTTGTGACAGTGCCCGGTGTCCAGGCCCTTGTTCTCTCATCGTTCGTGCAATTCACGGCATTGGGCAAACCAGGTTTTACCCTCCTCTGCGTGAGGGGCGTGTAGTGCCTGAAGAGGATGGTGTGCTGATGCGCCAACCTATGAGTCCAGTTCATACACTTCACGACGAGGGCCGGATGACTGCGTTCCCAGGCAAACTCATAATACTACCTCAAGCCATTGCGCCTCAGTACACGCACGTACTCCCCAGCCGAGGCGGCCGGTTGGACGCACGATTGCATACTGGTTATCGATCCAGATGACCAGGCTGAGCGGGCCATGCGGTGATGGAGCACGCAGAATAGGCTGACCGTCAACCAGTAATTCACTTTCGCTCACCCCCCAGCGAATCTCGTAGTCGTGCCACTGCACGATGTCTTGAGGTACGATTGCTTCGGCGATACCGGCGGCGTGTTGGATAGAGGGCCAGAGCCGACGGTAGATCGGGGGTAGGTTGAGGAGCGGTACGATGAGCGGGGCAAGGGGTAGCCACGTAAGGGCTGCCGGGCGGCCGGTGTCGATGATTGCTGCTTTCCAACCGTGACCGGGGATGCCCATCGCCAGCGGCATGTCGTGAGGCGCTGCGCCGAAGAAGAACCAGATGGCTTGCGGCATGCAGGGCGGCCAGGCCCATGGGTAGCTCCACAGACCAAAGCCGGCAGTGCCGATCAGTTTTGTAACCGGATGCGATGCGCGAGCACGAAGGCGTAGGGTGAACGGCGGCCATAGTGCACGGGCAGGACCTGGTCGTCGCCCGAAATCGTCGAGCTGAGCATTCCGATACCGGTCGGCCGGGCCGGGTGGTCGGATGAGCCGCAGGCCGGTTGCCGTCTGAATAACCCCGGCTCCACCGCTGCATCGTGGGCGTAAGTACCACATATGACTACCGAAATGACAGAGAGTGTAGAGGTTTGTTCACCCTATAAGGTTCCTAGTTCCTAGGTTGCATTTTACCCCTTATTCTCTCCCGGCGCACCGACGATGTTCGTCGCCGTATCGGTAGGATCAGATTCCAACCCTCACACCCCATGTTCCCCCTTCTGCTCACCGTGTGGGAGCGGAAGGGGGTAAGGTGAGGGACAGGTTCCAACCTCGCCCTAATGGCGTCCGCCTAAGACAAGCGTGAGGTTCACGGCTGCTAGCGCCGGATGCGGGCCAGAGGCCCGCGCTCCCAGGAAAAGGTACGCTTAATCCGCGTGCCGCCGGCGTGAGCATTTCTGCCGATCCACCCTACATCCTAACTCATCCCCGTCGTGGCATCAGCACCGTATAATCGAAATCGAGCACGACTGCCGGATCGTAGTTGCCGTCCGCATCCCGGTATGGGAAATCGTGACACGGGCGATCCTTGGTGGCGACGGTGCGTATCCGCAGCGCACCGATATCCGTTCGCCCTGGAATTTCCATTTTGGCGAGGATTTCCGACCAGGCGTAGATGGTATCACCGGCGAAACTGGGGTTGGTATGGCGACCGCTGTTAATGGCGGCAATACTCAGCGCGTTGGCCAGACCGTTGAACGAGAGCGAGCGGGCTAGGCTGATGATGTGCCCGCCATAAACGATCCGACGTCCGAACCGCCCTTCGCGTTCAACGTGGAGATTGAAGTGCACCCGCGCTGTATTCTGGTAGAGCCGGGTAGCCTGCATATGTTCGGCTTCTTCAATTGTCACGCCATCAACATGATCAATCTTTTCGCCCACCTCGTAATCTTCCCACAGATAGGTGCTGCCGGCGTGATCCAGGTTGTACGTCGCCAGTGATACCTGATAGGGCACGCTCAACTCGCTGACCGGCACCGAGTCGGGTAACGTGGGGACAACCGGTTCAGGTGCCGGTGCGTTGAGGTCGCGCTTGCGTACCATCACCCAGCGAGTGTATTCGAGCACCATCTCACCACGCTGATTCGTTCCAACTGAATGCACATACACCACGCCGGTTTTGCCGTCTTTGTTTTGGCGGAGGCCGATGACGGTTGAGGTGGTCGAAAGGGTATCGCCGGGATAGACGATGGCCCCAAAGCGACCTCCGGCATAGCCGAGATTAGCAATGGCGTTGAGTGAAATATCGGGGACAGTCTTGCCAAACACGATATGAAAAACGAGCAGACTGTCGAGTGGTGCTCGCTCTAAGCCAAGCGCCTGGGCAAACGGTGTCGATGAGGTCAGTGCAAAGCGGGAACCGTAGAGCGATGTGTAGAGTGCCACATCACCCTCGGTGACAGTACGTGGTGTCGCATGCACAATTGTTTGCCCAACACGAAAATCCTCGAAGAAGTTACCGGGATTGGTCTTGACACTCATCCCTTTCTCCTTTTGCACAAGCGCAGCACTAGAAGCCGTATGCCTTCGCCAGTTCGGGGTCTTTTTTCGCAATCATACGTGCCAGATCGACGATCACTTTGGCTTGCTTCCAGGTTGCGTCATCTTGCATCTTGCCGTCGATCATCGCCACCCCTGAACCGTCGGGCATCGCTTCGAGAATCCGTTTGGCAAACAATACTTCATTCACATCGGGGCTAAAGACACGCTTGGCAATTGGAATCTGATTGGGAGCCAGCGACCAGGCGCCGGTGCAGCCGAGCAGGAAAGCGTTGCGGAACTGGGCTTCGCATGCCGCTTCGTCTTTGATGTCGCCAAACGGGCCGTAGAAGGCGCGCAGGCCATGCGAGACGGCGACATCGACCATGCGGGCAATGGTGTAGTGCCACAGGTCTTGCTGGTAGAACGGCCGTTCGGTCTGGCCTTCTTGGGGGTCGGCGAGAACGCCGTAGAAGGGGTGTCCACCACCGACGCGGGTGGTTTTCATACCGCGCGAAGCGGCCAGATCGGCCGGGCCGAGGCTGAAACCGTGCATGCGGGGGCTAGCGCCCGCAATCGCCTCCAGATTGACCATACCCTGGGCGGTTTCGAGCAGAGCATGGATCAGGATCGGTTTCTGGATGTGGTATTTGGCTTCGAGTAAGGCCAAAAATTGATCGACAAAGTGAATATCCCACGGGCCTTCAACTTTCGGGATCATGATCACGTCGAGTTTATTTCCTACCGCAGCGACGATTTCGGTGATGTCGTCGAGCACCCATGGGCTGTTGAGTGCATTCACCCGTACCCAGAGCGCGGTGTCGCCAAAATCGGTATTGCGAACGACCTCGATGAAACCGGCACGGGCTGCTTCTTTAGCGTCTACCGGAATGGCATCTTCAAGATTGCCGCAGAGAACGTCAACCTGTTTGGCGACTTCGGGGATGCGGGCGCGAATCTTTTCCACGTGGGGCGGAAAGAAATGAACGACCCGTTCGGGGCGTACCGGCAATTCTCGAATAGGTTGCGGGGCACCGATGGCGAGTGGATTGTAGAAGTTACGGGGTAATTTGTGCATATTTCCTCCTCATTCATAGTATTATCTTATCGTTGCGCTAGTAGATGAAGTAGTAGTTACCGTCCCTCTGGCCCGGCCACGATGCCTTCATCGTGCAACCGGCCTACTTCGCTTTCACTCAGGCCGAGCACCTCTAGTAAAATCTCATCAGTATGCTCTCCCAGGCGTGGCGCAGGTTGAGCGGGTAGGCGTGGCGCCTGACTGAAATCGAGCGGTGAGGCTGGCATCAGATAGCGACCGATACCGGGCTGTTCAACCATCGCAAACATGGGGTTGTCGGTTGAACAATCGGGGTCTTGGGCAATCGCTTCGCGTACCGTGCGGTACGGCGCCCAAGTCACTTGATGCTGCTCGAATATGCGGCGTACTTCCGCAAGAGTACGGGCGTGGAACCAGGGTTCGAGCAGGGCCGCGATCTCGTGCCGTGCTCGGAAGCGGTCTCCTTCCTCGTCCATGTTGAGGCCGAGCCGTTCGCCCAGCGCCTGAAACGCGGCCGTCAAACCGGTGGCCTTGCCCAGGGCTTTCCATTGCGAACTAGTCAGACCAACTACCATCACCCGCTTCCCGTCGAGGGTCTCGAAATCGCGCCCAAATGCACCGTAGAGGTAGTTCCCCTGCTTGGGACGGTCGGTATCGTTGATCATGACCTCGGCGATCATACCCAGGTGACCGATCATCGCCAGACCGACATCTTTGAGTGCAATTTTGACCAGTTGCCCCTCACCGGTTAAGCGCCGGTGACGTTCGGCAGCCAGCAGCCCGAGCGCGATCATCTGGCCGGTCACAATGTCCCAGGCCGGCAAGACGTGATTCACTACATCGGGTGAAGTGACCGGGCCGGTCATGAAGGGCAGGCCGAGCTGCGGATTGACTGTGTAATCTACTTCCGAACCACCGTCCCGTCGCCCAACCAGGTTGACCATAATGAGATCGGAACGGTGCTGTTTGAGATGGTCGTAGCTGAGCCAGCCACGGGCCGGAAAGTTGGTGATGAACAGACCGGCATTCTCGCCGGGCGCACAGATAAGCTGCGTGAGCAATTCTTGCCCTCGCGGATGGCGGATGTCAATTGCGATTGATCGTTTGCCTTTATTAAGCCCAGCCCAAAACAGGCTATGTTTACCGTCGAGCGTGACCGGCCATCGTTTGTAATCCAGTCCACCACCAATCGGATCGAAGCGAATAACATCGGCCCCTAGTTGTGCCAGGGTCATGCCGCCGAGCGGGGCCGCGACGAAGGCCGAACCTTCAACGACCCGCAAACCGTGCAGAATACCGTTCATTGGTTTTCCTCATCACAGCACGCTGTTATCGTCATACGAATACCTTTGCGACATAGTCGCAAGGACGAGGGTAGATTCGTGCGCAGCCGGGTACGTCGGCTGCGCGTGTACCCGGCTGGGTCGCTCGTTCGCGCACTTCCTCAAATAACCCGCTTCGCCCGCAACTCACCGATCTCCGCCTCGCTCATCCCCAGCCATTCCTTGAGCACCTCTTCCGTGTGTTCGCCGAGTTTCGGGCCGAGCGAGCGAATACTACCGGGCGTCTCAGAGAGCTTCGGTACGACGTTCGGCATGATCAGCGTTTCACCAATGTCTTCGGCATCAATCGCAACCAGATTACGCCGGGCGTGAACGTGGCGATCACCGAAAAAGTCGGCAATGTCGTTAAGCGGCGCTGCCGGCGTGGCCGTCGCGTAACAGCGTTCCAGCACTTCAGCGCGGGTCAGTGAGCTACACCAGTCACGAACAATCTCGTTTACATCACTGGCGTGCGCCAGACGTACTTCCTGGTCGCCGTAGACACTCGATGACGCCAGTTCCGGGCGCCCCATTGCATTCGCCAGGCGCGCAAAGAGCTTGTCGGTCGCACACGAAATTGCGACCCACTTGCCGTCTTTCGTCTGGAAGTGGCCGTGCGGACAGGCGAACTCATTGTAGTGCGATCCGTGGCGCTCGCGCACTTTGCGGTACATGCCGTAAGCCGGCACCAGCTCGTCACTACAGCGGAAGACCGACTCGTATAGCGCAGCATCAACATACTGACCGCAGCCGGTCTGTTCACGGTAGCGCAAGGCCAGCAAGACACCGATACAGCCGTAAAGGCCGGTCATGTAGTCGGCGAGGGTGGTTGAACCCGGTGTTACCGGCGTGCCTCTGGGCATGCCGGCCAGATACGCAATACCGCCCACGGCGTGGGCAATGCGGGCGAAGCCGGGGCGATCACGGTACGGGCCAGTTTGACCATAGCCGGTCACGCGGAGCATGATCAGCCGCGGATTGATCTTGTGCAAGACTTCCCAGCCCAAGCCCCACTTTTCAAGTGTACCCGGACGGAAGTTTTCACAGAGCACATCAGCCTGGGCAACCAGTTCTTTGAACACCCGCGCCCCTTCGGGATGTTGGAGATTAAGCGTCACCGAGCGCTTGTTGCGCGACTCGCTCAGCCAGGTTAAGGTGTCGCCGCGGGATGTGGGGGTACCGAAGCGACGCAGGGCGTCGCCGCCGATTGGATGTTCAACCTTCAAGACATCGGCGCCAAACTCACCGAGCAGTGTGGCGCAAAACGGTGCAGCGATCACCGTTGCCGCATCAATAACCCTGATTCCGGCCAGGGGTAATGTTGTCGTCGTTTCAGCCATTCGTTTCACCTCAGTGTCAGGGTAACCTCATCTGTTTATCGGGGGCGGTTGGGAACCCGCCCCTCTCTCGGCAAGAAATTTTTGCACGCTGTAAGGTGTGACCAGGCTCCGCACCTTCCCCACCACCAGGTCAGCTACCGACGCCGCGTTAAATGATCTTGCGACTGCGCAATTGCTTGATCTCTTCCGCCGAAATATCGAGCAGCTCACGCAGCACCTCGTAAGTAGTATTGCCCAGTGGTGGGCCGAGGTTGGTAATTCGACCCGGCGTCTCGGATAGGGTCGGAATCACATTCGGCACGACGACCTCACCGATACCTTCGGCTTCGATACGGGCAAAGTTGCCACGGGCCTGGAAATGCTCATCGTTGAACATATCGGCAACACTGTTCAACGGGCCAACCGGCACCTCTTTTTCAAGACAGCGCCGCATCACTTCATCACGGGTCAGTGAACCGACCCATTCGATAGTGATCTGGTTCACGATGTCACGGGCGGCCAGGCGCTTCCGTTGATCGCCGTACATCTCCGGTGCGGCCAGCTCTGGTCGTTCCATCGCCTCTGCCAGCCGTTCAAACATCTTATCGGTCGTGCAGGCGATAGCAACCCACTTACCATCTTTGGTGCGGAAGTGACCGTGTGGTACGGCAATAAAGCTGCCTGCGCCCTCACGCTCACGAATCTTGCCGAACAGGCCATACGCCGGGGCAATTTCATCGAGGATGCGGAACACCGCCTCGTAGATACCAACATCGATCAACTGCCCCCGGCCGGTCTTCTCACGGTGACGGAGGGCAATCAGAATCCCAATCGCGCCAAACAGACTGGCGATGTAGTCACCCAGCGGGGCGGTACCCGGCAACACAGGCGTTTCGCCGGGGAACCCGGCCAGGTACGAGAGACCGCTAAAAGCATGGGCGATATGCGCGAAGCCTGAGCGACGGCGGTACGGACCCGTCTGACCATACCCCGACACACGGAGCATCACCAGGCCAGGGTTCGTCGCCTGTAACACCGGCCAGCTCAAGCCCCACTCTTCCATCGTACCGGGGCGAAAGTTCTCGATCAGAATGTCTGATTTCGCCACCAGTTTGAGAAAGAGCGCGACGCCTTCTTTCTGCCGCAGATCAATTGTCACCGACTTCCGATTGCGTGCTTCACTCAGCCAGGCCAGCGTAGCATCGTGGCGGGCGGTGGCGGTGCCGAAACGGCGCATTGGATCGCCACCAATCGGGTGTTCAACCTTGAGTACTTCAGCGCCGAACTCGGCCAGAATTGATGCCGCATACGGGCCGGCCAGGAAATTGCCAACATCGATCACCCGAATCCCACTGAGCGGCAAACGCTCTTGACCGGGTATCGGTAGCGGTTGCGGATCGTGCACCGCTGACGGATGGTCGCTAGCGGCCTGCGCATCGCCTGAATCGGGTTGTGGTGTGGTAAGGGTGGTACTGTCTTCGGTTGGTGTTTCAGTGGTCTGATCGGCTGTTCTGTTCAGGCGTGAACCTTTTGGCATCGTTTTTCCCTCTCCTCACAGCATTGTAAACAGCAAAAAGCCCATTACGCCGCCCTGGCTACAATAAGGCCGCCATGGCCGCCTGTCTTTAGCCCAAGATATGAAATCAAGACTGCGTGTTTATAACATAGCACAAAAGCAAAATCTATGCAATTACCGGTTTGTAAGAGTTAACTGTGAGTTAATATAAGTAAATACTTGCCTCTCCTTGCCGATAAGTAGCGTATTCAAATGGTATAATATACTCATTCCACTGATCAAACGTATCAATATTTGGTGTAAAGGAGGTCAATCGACCATGAGCAGCGCAGACTGGATGGCGTGGATCGGGCGTACCGAGCTGGTAGAAGATGAGATATGTCTGGCGCAGGCATTGGCTGCCGCCGCTACGCTCGAACCGCCATCTGGACCACCAACCGTCGGCAGTCCTCTGCCGCCTCTCTGGCACTGGTTTTACTTTTTACCGCGGGCGCCGCAATCCCAGCTTAGCAGCGATGGTCACCCTCAGCGCGGTGGTTTTATTCCACCGATCCCCTACCCACGACGCATGTTTGCCGGCGCCCGCATTCGTTTTCACCACCCCCTGCTCATTGGCCAGCCGGCGCGCCGCGAGGGAGTGATCCGCAACATTACCCAGAAGAGCGGGCGCAGCGGCCCCCTGGCCTTTGTAACGGTTGGCTACCAGATTTATCAGCACGATACCCTCTGTATCGAAGAGGAGCAAGACATCGTTTACCGCGAGCCGGGACCACCGCTACCGGCGCCGACAGTTAGCGAACTCGCACCAGTTCCCGATGCCATCACCCGCACCATTGTTCCTGATACCCGACTCCTGTTTCGGTTTTCAGCCCTCACCTTCAACGCCCATCGCATTCACTACGACCGGCCCTATGCCCAACAGGAAGAGGGCTACCCTAGCCTGGTCGTGCATGGCCCGCTGGTCGCGGTACTGCTCATGGAGCTGGCCCGCCACCACACCGACCGCCCAATCACCGGTTTCAGCTTCCGCAGCCAGGCCCCGCTATTTGATCTGGCGCCGTTCCGCCTGCTCGCACGGATCGGCGATGGGCAGGTTGAGCTAGAGGCGCAGGGGCCGGATGGCGTCACTGCGCTGAGTGCAACCGCTAAACTAGGAGTGGTATAGAGCGTTACGGCCAGCACCGCCCAGTCTCGCTGATCGCCGTCGCCAGCGCCGCTAACATTGTGGATTGCCGTCGCCGCTTAGCCAGCGCCGCCAGCCACGGCTGTAGCGCTCGCAGATCATCGAGCAACGCCGGGCGCCCCCGTTGCGCAAGGGTGCGCAGCGTTGGCACAAACTGTTCATCGAGCGCAGGAGTTGCTGCCAGGTGGGGGGCGAGCGCGGCCAGCGCTCTGGGGCGAGAAAAATCCCACTCAATCGCCCGTGCGGCGGCGAGGGCGTCGGCGAACAGGTGCGTGGGCAGGTGGGGGGCGAGCGCGGCCAGCGCCCCGGCGCGGGCATCGGCATTGCGGCGGATTGTCCGAGCGGCGGCGAGGGCCTCGGCGAACAGGTGCGTGGGCAGGTGGGGGGCGAGCGCGGCCAGCGCCCGAGATCGCCAGTCCTCGTTGTCAATTGTCCGAGCGGCGGCGAGGGCGTCGGCGTAGACGGCGGGCTGCTGCTCGGCGGGCAGGTGGGGGGCGAGCGCGGCCAGCGC
>Ga0209227_1000418_pt1 | contig 36794 bp, 40 predicted proteins | sample YNPBryantNP2012_FD_185815 | JGI IMG/M metagenome (GOLD analysis project Ga0209227, IMG submission 185815) | Anoxygenic and chlorotrophic microbial mat microbial communities from Yellowstone National Park, USA - YNP Bryant NP 2012 (SPAdes)... ...
GGGGAGGGCCAGAGTGGGGTTACAGGAATGGTTTAGGCCCCCTCATATCAAATCAAGGAGAGGCTGTTATGGAAAACATCAGTGATTACAAAAACGACGAAGGCTTTCTGTTCGAGATCATAAACGCTGTGCCCTCCGGCATCTTCGTCACCGATCTGGAACACAACATTCTGCTCCTCAACAAGAGTGCGGCATCCATAGTAGGTAAGACACCAGGGGAATGCTTTGACCGCAAATGCAATGAGATATTTAATACAAAGATGTGCGGCACGGAGAAATGCGCCTGTCTCATAGCAACAGAAACAGATGAGGTGTGCCACGGCCAGACGGTTCTACACCACAACGGCAAGGACATCCCCATAGAATATGCAGCCCGACCCCTCAAAAACCATGAGGGCAAGATTGTTGGGTGTGTGGAACACTTCGTTGACATATCTGAACGCCTTGAACGGGAACAACTGATTCAAAAGCAACAGGAGGAGCTCCTTCGCAGACAGGAAGAGAATATCCGCCACCTGCAAGACGAGGTGCTGGAACTCTCCACGCCGGTAATAGAACTCTGGGAAGGTGTACTGGCCCTGCCGCTCATCGGCACGCTGGACAGCCATAGGGCGCGCATGGCCATGGAGCGCCTGCTGGAGACCATAGAAAAGACCAGGGCCCCATTTATCATAATCGACATCACCGGTGTTCCAACTGTGGATACGGAGGTGGCAAACCGGCTCCTTCAGACCGTTGACGCCACGAGACTCATGGGAAGCGAGGCCATTCTTACCGGCATCTCGCCTCATATAGCCCTGACCATGGCCCATCTTGGCGTGAATATGACCACCATAACCGTGCGCAGCCGCATGAGCGATGCATTGAAGCTGGCCCTCAGAGAGATACAGAAAAGGAAAAGGGGCATGGATCTCGTGGAAAATGTAGACTAAAGCAGGCTTAAACAACAATGGAACCCTTTTCTATCTTCTCCCTCGGAGATGTCCTACTGGTCTCCATTCAGGAAGAGATCGATGACCAGGGGATAGAACGCCTGCTTAAACACCTGGGCCAACAGGTTGCGAAACACAAGGCCAGGGCGGTTATCATAGACATGCACGACGTGGAGGTCATGGACACCTTTCTTGCCGAACACATCGAAGAGCTTGTCTCCTTTCTGCACATGCTGAGGTCGCGAGTCGTAGTGGCAGGCATTCAGGTACCGGTAGCCCTCACACTGACAGATTTCAACATCCGGCTCAAAAATGTAGAGTTTGCCCTGGATGTGGAGCAGGCGCTTGCGAGATTGCGATGAACAGCCCTGACGCAACCACAGCCCGCCGACGCATATGCGCGGCCGTCACTCCTTCAAACAGCCTCAGCAAGATCAGGACAAAGGCCAGGGCCCTTTTCAACTCCCTGCATATTCGCATACAGCCGGCAACCGAACTGCTGACCATCATAAACGAACTGGGTGGAAACATTCTGAGACACGCCGGCAGAGGCGAAATCTGCCTGGAGGTGCTGACACAGGAAGGGAGGCTGGGTTTCAGGATAGTGGCTACCGACTCAGGCCCAGGCATAGCTGACATCAAAAAGGCCAGCCAGCCGGGATTTTCCGAGGACAATGGGCTTGGTCTGGGGCTTTCGGGCATCACCAATCTATCGGACAAGGTTCAAATCGACAACCTGCTCCCACACGGCACACGAGTCGAGGTCATAAAATGGCTGTCGCCATGACAAACATCACAACAGACAGAATAGACGCAGACCATGTGTCTGAAGGCCGCAAAGGGCAGCAGTTGGAAAACGGCCTGCCTTTCGTATGGTCTGAAATTCCTGTAAGCACGCCCAAGGATGTGGCCATAGCCAGACAGCTTGCGGGTATAGCCGCTGGACAGCTTTTTGCATCTCCTGCCCGCAGACAGGAAACGATCCTCATAGCCAGCGAGCTGGCCCAGAACCACCTGGCACACGCCACGCAAAACGGCATGATACGCATGAGCGGCATGTACCTGAATGGCATTCCTGTCATAACCATAGCGAGCCTTGATGAAGGGCCAGGCATTCCCAATGTGGAAAAGGCCCTGGAAGATGGCTTCAGCACCTCCGGAGGCCTGGGAATAGGCCTTGGCACAGTGAAACGCCTGTCAAACCGGCTCCATATCTGTTCCATGCAATTCGGGCCCTCGCCATGTCCTCGCCCGCCTGTTTATAAAAACTATACCACGATAGTCTCCGCCACAATTGAAGAACAACCCTCGGACATATTCAACAAACCAAAAGGCCCGTCGCTGCATGTCTCTGGCCTTGTTCGGCCCTGCCCTGGTCAGACCCAATCAGGAGACACAATATGCCTGCAAGACGACGGCTCTTTCTGCCGTATGGCCCTCATAGACGCCACAGGCCACGGAGAAACCGCAGCCATCATAGCCCGTGACGCAGCCCGGCTGCTGGAAGACCTGCCGTTGAGCCACGAACCAGATCAGGTCATTGAGGCACTGAATGCAGCATTGTCCGGTTCAAACGGGGCATCCGTGCAAGTGCTATCCATAGATTACAGATTGAAAAAGATACTGGCCGTAGGCGTGGGAAACGCAGCATGCACCATCTATTCTGCCGGTAAGGGCCATATTGTTGTCCCTCGGCCAGGGCTGGTGGGCAACATGCACACACCCCCCGGCCAACATCCCATTCAGATGGCTTCCATCAACGACATCGCAGAAGACCTCCTGATCGTGATGCACTCAGACGGCGTGCTTCACCCACCGGACCTGACGGATTATCTGTCAAATCGCGCATCCGCCGCCATCTGGTCACAGATCCTGTTTCAGCCAAAAAACACACCCATGGACGACTCCTCACTGGCGGTGCTGAGATGGCTATAAACCGGCTGCATGTGCTAACCCTGGTGGTAAAAAGACCGGGGGATATTCCAAAGGTGCGCATGAAGAGCAAGCTGCTGTGCCATATATGTGGTTTGAACCGTATCGCCACCACACAGGTGGCTGTATCCGCATCCGAGATGACCCGCTGGATGGTCCACATGTCCGGAACCGGCACAGTCACGCTGAGTATCCTCTGCTGCAAGGAACATCCAAAAAACAATATGCAGGGCACGCAGGAACAGAGCGGCATCGAACTCCTCTTTCGCAGCGAAAGGCTGTGCAATGCCGCCAATCCGGACGGCGATACATGTCCTTCCGACATGGCGGAACTAAAAAAGACGCCTATCATCAACAGGCTGAAGAGGGTGCTGGATGAGGTCGATATAACCGGTGGAACAGCCGACAGCCCGCTTGAAATCAGGGCCGTCAAATGGGGCATTCAGAAGTCGTGGGACGAAATCCAAAAAAAAGAGGCCTCCTTCAGAAACGAACTCTTTCGAGACACGGAAGAGTCATATCTGGAAAATCTTCGGCTCAAACATGAAGAGGTGCTGCGGCTGCTGGAGCAGACCAGTCTGCAAAACCACCAGCTGGACCGAATGAACGCAGAGCTTCTGCAACTGAGTCAGGACATGGAGGCGATGGCCAGGGAACACACCACCATGCAATTGGCATTACGAATAGCAGACCGCATTCGAAATCCTGTGATGGTGACAGGCGGCCTCATCTCCACTATTTTGAGAAAGGACCCCGCATTAACGGAAAATACCCGCCAAAAACTTGAAGTAATCCAGAAGGCCATTCAGGAACTCTCTGATTTCGTAAAGAACTTCGAGGAGTTGGCCTCAAAAGAGATTCGTTCGTTCACAAAAGAAGACCTCAAAAACATCATCACTGAGGTCGTGGACACATGGCGGCCAGGTCTGGCCAAAAAAGACATAAAACTTGCGATAGACATTTCACAGGAACCCCTGGAGATCATGGCCAACAAACGAGTCCTGAAAACAGCGTTTATTCACATTCTCAGAAATGCGCTGGAGGCATCGCCTGCACACAGCGCCATTCAAATCAAACTGCTGCGTCAGGAGGGAAGGCCGTCTGTCATCATCTGCGACCAGGGTCCGGGCATTCCCCCAGGCATAAAAGAAAAACTCTTTACAATGCCTGTCACCACCAAGCCCAGCGGCACAGGGCTTGGTCTTTTTCTGGTCAAAGAGATACTGGAAGAACACCAGGGGGATATCTCCATTGAAAGCGAGACGGGCAAAGGCACCTGTGTAACCTGCACCTTTCCTGTGAGATGGAAAGAAAAACGTGAGGGCAAGGCGGAAGACAGCCTGCTGCCTTGACAGTAGGCCTGCCGAACCCCATAATGATTTTATGAGTAACCTGAATTTTCTGGAATACATCGCGGAGCAGCGCATTCAGGAGGCCATGCAACGCGGGGAGTTCGACAATCTACAAGGCAAGGGCCGTCCCATTGAATACGAAGACGATTCCTTTGTGCCGCCTGACCTGCGCATGGCCTACAAGATCCTCAAAAACGCCGGTTATCTGCCTCCCGAGCTGGAGACAGCCAGAGAGATTCGCACCACCATGGACATGATAGAACATCTTTCCACAGAGGAAGAACGCTACCGCCAGATCAACAAACTCAATCTGCTTATCACAAAGATGAACCTGATGCGAAGCAGGCCCATCGCCTTGGAGACAGACCAGGTTTACTACCGAAAAATTGTGGAGCGAGTGAAGGTCAGACGCAAGACATCGTAAGGGAATCTCTATGTAAGACGGTAATGGATTATTTTTTCAAGGCACTCGCAAAGCAATCGGAGCAATAGGGTTTTCCGTCATGCAATCTTGTCTTGTGCTCCATCGTGCGCTCATTGCAGCAGGCGCACTCTACGGATTTAACGATACGGGCCTTTGGCGGCAGCTCACATCTGGGCTCAGTCACTTGAAACAACTCAGAAATTGGGGCTGTTAATATGTATTCCTGCCACTCATTGCGATTCATATTCTGTGGCATACCGGCCTTAAAGACCACTCGCACCCCCTTTCCTGTATGTCGGTCAAAGAAGGTAAATGCCATCTTGCCCACATCCCGATAAATGAGATTACCCTTACCGAAGGTACAGCCGGTCAACACCTGCACCGCATCCACGCCGCAGGCATCGTTTTCCGTTACACAGACCAGCTCCTCATCCTGAGAAAAATGGATGTCCATGGCCTGTTTCGCCGCCTCGCAAGCCCTAAAACCTATGGCCAAACCAGGACAGGCATGGCCATGAAACTCCACGCATCTCTGCCAATCCTTCTGCATATGGATCCTCCACATCAGTAGAGGCATGTCTGCACATACCTCTACTCCATCTCATTGTGACTATAATTCAAAAGGCGACTGAAACACCGCAGCCACACCCAGTTCGTTTTCGATCTCCAACAGCCGGTTGTATTTGGCTATGCGCTCGCTTCTGCAGACGGAACCTGTCTTGATCTGGCAGCCATCCATTGCAACAGTGAAATCAGCTATAAAATCGTCCTCTGTTTCACCTGAACGATGGGATATCACAAAGTCCCAGCCTGCGGTCCTGCACATGCGAATGGTGTTGACCGTCTCACTCACCGTGCCGATCTGATTCAGCTTTATGAGCACGGAGTTGGCCGCCCTTTCTATTATGCCGCGCCTTACGAACTCCGTATTGGTGACAAAGATATCGTCTCCCACTACCTGTATCTGGTCCCCGAGCCGTTCAGTCATCAGGGTGAAGCCCTCCCAGTCGTTTTCAGCCAGACCGTCTTCAATGGAAATGATGGGATATTTCTGAATCCACTCCGCCATCAACTCCACCATCTCTTCAGAGGTCTTTTCTCCGCCGCCCGAACGTTCAAGCACGTATCTGCCGTCTTTATAAAAGGAACTGGCCGCAAGATCCAGTGCAATGGCTATATCCTCGCCAGGCACATAACCTGCCTTTTCAATGGCCTGAACAATCAATTCACATGGTTCTTCATTACTTTTTAAATTAGGGGCAAAGCCACCTTCATCCCCAACTGCCGTAGAATAACCCCTTGATTTCAATATGGATTTAAGGGCATGAAAGGTCTCTGAACAGTATCTCAATGCCTCGGCAAAGGTAGGGGCACCAATGGGCATGATCATGAACTCCTGAAAATCCACACTGGAGTCTGCATGTTTGCCACCATTTATGATGTTCATCATGGGCACAGGTAGGCGATTGGCACACGGCCCGCCCAGATAGGCATACAAGGGCAGGCCCGCACTGGCGGCTGCAGCCCTGGCCACTGCCATAGATACCGAGAGAATGGCATTGGCACCTAACTTATTTTTATTAGGCGTGCCGTCCAGATCTATCATAATCATGTCAATCTCCTGCTGAAGCGTGGCATCCATACCCAAAAGCCGCGGGGCTATCACATCCTCTACATTAGAAACGGCCTTCAGGACGCCCTTACCACCATAACGAGACATATCACCGTCCCGCAGTTCCACAGCCTCATTTTCACCTGTGGAGGCGCCGGATGGCACAGAGGCCACACCGACAGCGCCGTCTTCCAGTGTCACATATGTTCTGATAGTGGGATTGCCTCTGGAGTCCAGGATTTCGATGGCTTTGATCTCTGAAATGCTGCTCATGTCTTTCTCCTTTGAAGTCATTTGAAATTATGATTGTAATCAACTTCTTTTCGTGTTCAACTTATTGGGAAACAAGGCCAAGGTCAAGTATAAAGTGAGGTATCAAGTGATGTCTATGCACATGTTCAACTATCCCAAGACAAAAATCGTATGCACCATAGGCCCTGCCTCCAGTTCATTCGACGCCCTGAAACAGCTCATTGAGGCAGGCATGACCATAGCCCGGCTGAACTTCGCCCACGGCTCATTTGAAGACCATGCCGCTATTGTAAGGCACATCCGGCACGCTGCCCATGAGCTTCAAAGAAATGTGGCCATACTCCTGGACCTGCCGGGCCCCAAGATACGACTGGGCAGACTGACTCAGGAACCCCTCATAGTGCATGCCAATGACGAGATATGCATGAGCATCGAACCAACGCCGCCTGAACCCTGCCTGCCCATTCAAATCAATGCCCGCACACGAAACAATCAGGGAAACGCCGCTGACCTCTTCATGAAGGCATTAAAACCAGATCACATCATCTATATCAACGACGGCATGGTTCAATTGGCGGTAAGAGATGTGCAGCCCCCTCTAATTCACTGCAAGGTCCTGGTTGGAGGCGTTCTAATGTCTCATAAGGGGCTAAATCTGCCCGGCGTGGATATGGACATCAGCGCCATTACAGACAGGGATCGCGAGGCCATAGACTTTGCCGCTCAGCACGCAGTGGATGCCGTCAGCCTGTCTTTCGTCCAGAATGCAAAAGACATTCATGAATTGCAAGGCATTCTAACTGGCCTCGGCTATGACCCCTTCATTATAGCCAAGATAGAACGAATGCAGGCTGTGGCTAACATAGAAGACATCCTCGAAAAGGCGGACGGCATAATGGTGGCTCGAGGTGACCTGGGAGTGGAAACACCCATAGAAGAAATGGCCATGGTGCAAAAAAGGCTCATAGCAAAGGCAAATGAGGCAGGAAAACCCGTAATCCTGGCCACACAGATGTTAGAGTCCATGCTGCACAACCGACGGCCCACACGGGCTGAGGCCACTGATGTGGCAAACGCCATTCTGGACGGCGCAGACTGTGTCATGCTTTCAGAGGAAACCGCCATAGGAGAATACCCGGTGGAGGCGGTGAAGATGATGACCGCCATAGCCAAGGCCACAGAAAAGGGATTTTTGATGCACGCAGGGGCAGGCACATCGGCCTGCCATTCTGCCTACTATTCTGATGGACAGGCACGGAGGATTGACCCTACTACAGCCGTGAAGGATATCATCTCCACCAGCGTTAAAAATGCGGTGGCACATCTACAGGTAGCCGTTGTGATGATACCGACGCAAAGCGGCACTACGGTGAGGCGCATCTCCCGTCTCAGGCTGCCGGTATGGCTGGCGGCATTTACAGACTCGGCACAGATATGCCGACACCTGCTCTTCTCATGGGGTGCAGCCCCTTTTTATCTGAAGAAACTGCCGGAAAATTGGCCGGATTATGCGCAGCAACTGGTGAAACAACATGCATTGAAAGGGGAGTTTATGATTCTGGTGCGAGGGCCCGCCATGCTCGCTTTGAGGGAAAGACATGAAGACAAAGGCGGCACGGGACAACATAATTCTCATGCAGACCATGAGACATATCGTTTTGAGGTAATAAGGTTGAGGTCGTGATTCAGCACATCTTCAGCCTTTCATCGCGCCTTGTTCTCGAACGAAGATTCTAATTTTTCACGGCCCCTCTTTGGGAAATTCGTGATATTTTATCTTGCCTTTTTCAACCAGATCGAGATAATAATGCCGAATCTGCTCCATGGCTGGTATCAGGGCGAAGAAGCTCCGGTACAGCCCATAATAGGCGGCCTGTTCCTGCGAGAACCGGACATGCACAAACTGCACCCCCAGGTCGCCTGTACCCTCCTGCTGGTGTTGAATGTAACATTGAAGGGGAATGGCGCCGATTATGGGCAATTCCAGCAAGAAATCGGTGACAATACCCTCGGCAAGGGGCTTCGATGAAAGAATACAGCAGCCGTCCCTGGAGATGTCACGAGTGTAGCCCCAAAGATTATACTCAGGGAAATATACGCGCAGATGTATGGGATATCTTTTGGTGGTTCTTCGTTCAGACATAGGCCGCCCTTTTATTGAAGATTCTTATGAAATATGTTGTATGGCAAATAATATGATATGAACCTGAATAAAAAGCAACATATATTTAACGGGCATGATCTTGTGCGATCACACGAAGACCTGCATGTATTGCGGCTCAGGATTCGGCCGCAAGCAGTGTATTTTTTACGCTTTATTCTTGAGGCCTACGACAATTTATATATAATGACCACCATAGACAGGGATTGTGGCCTCGTGGAGATACGCCATGTTACAGACAGCGAAAAGGACCTGCAAGATATTTTAAAAGAACTGACCGAAATCACAGGAGATTATCAAATTATCACCAGATATGACACCCTCTAAACGCATTCACATAATCACATTCGGCTGCCAGATGAACGAACATGACTCGCAGCGCATATTTCAATTATTATATCCTGCCTATGAGCCCACGGACAACCCGGCAGACGCAGACCTGATACTGCTCAACACCTGTTCCATTCGCGAAAAGGCGGAAAACAAGGTCTATAGCATGGCGGGCAGATTCAGAAAGCTCAAGGAACAGAAAAAAGACCTGATTCTCGGCATAGGCGGCTGTGTGGCGCAGCAGGAAGGGGAACGGCTCCTGCAAAAACTGCCTTACGTGGACCTGGTATTCGGTCCTCAGACCCTCTACAGCCTGCCATCCTTACTGCAAGAGGCTGAAAAAGGCCACAGGGTTTGCCGCACGGAACTCAGGCAGGATTTTCACATCCCCACTCTGACCACCCCCATACCTAATGCCCACCCGTTTCAAAGGTTCATCACTATAATGCAGGGCTGCGACAACTTCTGTTCTTATTGTGTGGTGCCCTATGTAAGGGGTAGGGAGATCAGCCGTCCTATGGAGGATATATTAGCCGAGGTAAAGGAGGCCGTTCGGCAAGGGGTAAAAGAGATCACGCTTTTGGGGCAGAATGTCAACTCCTATGGGAAAAAAGAGGGAAGAGCTAATTTTGCACAGCTGCTCAGAGCAGTGGCGGATTGCGGAGTGGAACGACTGAGATTCATGACCAGCCATCCCAAAGACCTGACCGAGGAACTCATGAGGTGTTTTGTGGAGATTCCCTGCCTTTGTGAACACCTGCACCTTCCGGTGCAATCGGGTTCCACTCGCATTCTAAAGGCCATGAACCGCAGATACACCAGGGAGGAATACATTGGCAAGGTCCACAGATTACGGGAGCTTTGTCCTGAAATCTCTCTCACAACGGATCTGATAGTGGGATTCCCAAGTGAAACCGAAGAGGATTTTCAGGAAACCTTGTCCCTTTTACAGGAAGTCCAGTATGAACAGCTCTTTGTCTTCAACTATTCACCAAGACCCTTCACTACCGCGGCCAGGCTGCCTCATCAGCTCCCCCTTGAACTCAAAACCGCCAGACTCACACAGATAGTGGAGATGCAGCATGAAATAAGCCGCAAAAGGCATGAGCGTTTGTTGGGCAAGACAGTCGAGGTATTGGTCGACGGCGTCAGCTCAAAAGATATATCGGAAATGGCAGGTAGAACCAGAGGCAATCATGTGGTAAACTTCAAAACCGCAGACGATTTGACAGGTCAGACCATTAACATAACGATCACAGAGGCATTCTGCCATTCCTTGCGAGGCGAGTTACAGATCAAAGGCTGAATTGCAAAACAAAAACTGCGAGTTTCATAGATAGGGACGCACTCTGCGCGTCCGATACCGTACAGGGCACGTTGCAACGTGCCCCAACCGATCAGGAGAGCCCAATGCATCGAATACCCGTATATGTACAGTCCATCACACTGGATCCAGACTCCAATTCCCCGGTACTGCTTCTGCAGGAACTGAACGGGACCCGCACCCTGCCCATCTGGATCGGTGTCATGGAGGCCACAGCGATAGCCTCGGAACTGGAACGGCTCCAGTTTACCCGGCCCATGACACACGATCTGCTGGTCACCTTCGCCCAAAAAATGGGAATAGAAATCCTGGAGGTAGAGATCTCTGAAATGAAAAATGATACCTTTTATGCCGTTATTACAGCCAAAAATCACGATCTCGTCTCAACAATCGATGCCCGGCCCAGTGATGCAGTGGCCATTGCCCTGAAGACCAAGGCCCCCATCTATGTAAACGAGCGAGTGATGCGAGTGATACAGCTGGAAAATGCCCTAAATGGTACATCACAGCAGCAAAACCTGAATCAGGTACTGGAAGAATTGGGTCCTGAGCACTTCAAATACAAGATGTGAGGTGATTATGATAGATTTGCACTGTCACAGCATATTCAGTGACGGAGAGCTGCTGCCGTCAGAATTGGTAAGAAGGGTGGAGATATTGGGTTACAAGGCCATTGCCATCACAGACCATGCCGATGCCTCCAACCTGGAGCACATCCTGTGCAATCTCTTAAAGACCCTGGAAGATATCAATCAATATAGCGCCACTCGGCTGCTGCCAGGCGTGGAGCTCACTCATGTGCGGCCGGCTGTCATTCCACGCCTGACAGAGGAGGCCCGAAGATTGGGGGCCAGGCTCGTGGTCTGCCACGGAGAAACCATCGTAGAACCAGTATGCCCTGGCACGAACAGGGCCGCCATCGAGGCAGGAGTGGACATACTGGCACACCCAGGCCTGATCAGCCCTGAAGATGTGCAAAAGGCCGCTCAAAAGAGGGTATTTCTGGAATTATCCGGCAGAAAAGGGCACTCCCTCACCAACGGCCATGTGGCTCGACTGGCAGTGGAATACGGGGCGCCACTGGTCATCAATTCGGACGGACACGCACCTTCTGACTTCATGACCAAGGAATTTGCAAGAAAGGTAGGCCTGGGGGCAGGGCTTTCCATGTCACAGATAGATGAACTCTATGCAGCTGTTGAAACACATTTTTTATAATATTCACTCAACCAGGCTTGTTTTTTATGGATTTTTTGGTTATCTAATGAAAATTATTGTCAACATAAACAAAACAGGAGAGTGGAATGGATGCAAAGATCATAAATCCCTTTCTGGAAGCAGCCGTAAATGTGATTAAGACCATGGCCATGGTGGAAGTTGTACCAGGCAAACCCTTCTTGAAAAAAGACCAGACAGCCATCGGCGATGCATCTGGCATCATAGGCATCACAGGTGAGGCACAGGGGTCCATGTCCATTTCCTTTTCCACTCCATGTATCTGCGCCATTGTCTCAAATCTGTTTGGCTCCCCTGTCACAGAGCTCAATGAAGAGGTCAAGGACGCTGTGGGTGAATTGACCAACATGATCTGCGGGGATGCAAGAAGAAGACTGGAGGCGGCAGGTATAGTGCTGCAAGCAGGGACACCCACCGTGATATCAGGCCAAGGCCATACCATAAAGCACATCAGCAAAGGGCCGTGTGTGGCCATGCCATTTACCACACCGAACGGCGACTTCACCATTGAGCTTGCCTTCAATTAAAACAACCTACGCCTGATTAAGGTCACTGACACACGGCCTTCACTCTTAGGCTTGCATTAAGGTGTGAAGAGATGCTTTCATGGTCTTTCACAGACCACCACTCCGTTTTTGGTCTGGCATACCGTTCCATCACTGCCTATGATGGCGGTGCCCACCTTTTTATAAACCTTGCCGTCTGAGACCTTTACCTCGTCTCCTTTCTGCTCATATACCTTTCCTGTGGAGCTGATGGTGGTATTGCCGATATGCTCATACACCACGCCATCAGAGCGTATGGTCTTGTCTCCCTTATGCTCATAAGTGGTCCCATCGGAACAGACAGTGGTATTGCCTATGCGTTCGCATTTGACATCCGCTTCCACACCAGCCGACAAGGCAACCAAGACAAGAGAAAGACAACAAAAGGCGATGGTTTGCTTTTCCATGGCGATTCTTTCCTTTCGGCAATTTCACACAAAGATGCAATGAATTTTTTTAACAATAACCTCTCCGCTTTAAAAAACAATCATCAAAATAAAAAAGCGGGAAAGGCCTTTTTCGCCTATCCCGCTTCATCTTTGAATTTATAATGGGTTAATGTCTAATTACGCCACATCCATTCACCTTTGAGTTCGAGTTTTTTATCCTCACTGAAGAAGAGGACCTCGTTGCCATCGAACTCACCGAACGGCACATACCAGAGCTTGACGGACACAGTCATCTCGTCCTTGGCCAGCTCCCTGTAAGGCTTGCCGTCCTTGGTGGTATCCACATATGGGAATGGTATCTCGAAGGTCTCCTTTACAGGACGAAGAGGCGGCAGACTCGTCTCCCTCAACAGGCCGCTCTTTTCATAAGGACCACGGCCCATCTCCTCTCCCCGGCCCAAACGGCCTGGAAACGGCATATATATCTTCTGTTCCTTGTATATCTCTTTTCCATCGTTGGTTTTGGCGGTCACTTCCAGGACCACTCTATTAGGAGTAGGTCACCCATCCGGAATGACGTGCCCAGCCTTGTTCAAAAGCTCCACGTTGATAATACCCATGGGCACCACGCCTTCCTTCTTGTTCTTTCTCCAGAACAAAGCCCTGCCGTCCACCTCGGCCTTGACGGCCATCTTTCTCATGGCCTCGCTGCGATAGGCCTCCATGTCATGACCCAAACCTGATTTTTTCATATGACACTGCTGACAGCTCTCATGCCCGCCCTCAGGCACATAGGCAAAGAGATAGCTGCCATAGAGTGTGGCGCACTGTGAGGGCTCATCCAACTCGAAGTTCGGGCCTGAACCATGGCACTGGCCGCAAAAGATGGACTCACCCAGGGCCGGGGCCTTGGCCATCTTGTCAAATTTGGGGTGTTCATGCTTGCCTGCCTTGGAACCATAGACGGTATCGGGCTGTGGATAGCCGTCCGCCCACTTGTGAATGATGGCCTTCTTGTTGTGACAGACCATACAGCCGATATTTACGCTGGAGATCTTTTTTTCCAACTCCTCTCTCTTGGCGTCATTTTCCTCTTTCTGCCAGGCCCTGATGGTAGCGATGATCTCCCTCACCACCTCGTCACTTGCCTCATCTATCTGGGGCAGGTGACACTTGGCGCAGAGCATAAAGTGTCTCACCTCCATGTCCTTGTCTTCCTTCACGCCAGAGTATGGGAACTTCTTGATACCCATATCAATGGCCGTGAGAATGGTGGGAGCGGTGCGACCCGTACCCAAAAGGGAACGGGCATGAATGGACTTCTGCCACTGCTCATACACATCCGGATGGCATTCCTCACACGACTTGGAGTCGTACTTGGCCGCCAGTTCCGCCATGGTCTTGGCCTTGGCCGGCTTGGCAGGCTCTGACTTGGCTGCGCCATAGGCGGCAGACGCCAAAAGGCAGCCGCACAGGCACAACAAACCCAACTGTTTGAACTTCATAGGCTTCCTCCTAAATAAAAGTTTAATAATGTCATTCTAGAAAGAAGACTATTGGAATTGTCAATGCCAAATGGCATATTGATTTGCTATATCATCTATATGCCAAAAACAGTCTTAATGAGCAAAAGTTGAATAATTGACTATTATCTTCTTGTCATTGCTACAGAAACTAAACAACAATGGGTGATTGTTATTCAAAAAATAGAAAATGAACGATTCCCATTCTCTTATAAATTTGAATATGCCAAATCAAAGCAAATCTGATGTCCAATGATTGAGTGCGAATAGCCGATATGGGAGTTGAGATTCGAGCTATTTGGTAAAGAGGTGTTTCTCCACCAGGTCACACAGGATATGAATCCAAAGCCCGTGAATCTCCTGAATGCGAGGGGTATCAGAAGAGGGTGCGCGCAGCATCAACACATCCTGCTGTTGAGCGAGTCTGCCTCCTGAGGCGCCAGTCAAGGCCACAAGACCTGCTCCAATCTGTCTGCCTTGTTCAAAGGCCTGCAACACATTGGCGGAATTGCCGCTGGTGGTAATGCCTATGAGCACATCACCCCTTTGGGCCAAGGCCTGAACCTGGCGGGCAAAGACTTGCTCAAAACCGTAATCATTGGCCACAGCCGTCAAAATGGAGGTGTCTGTGGTCAGGGCGATGGCAGGCAGGCCCTTGCGCTCCATTTTGAAGCGCCCCACCAGTTCAGCAGCCAGGTGCTGGGCATCCGCGGCACTGCCTCCGTTTCCAAAGACCAACACCTTGCCCCCTTGCTGCAGGGCATTCCCAATATGAACAGCCACTTGGGCCAGTTGTTCAGCAGCCGAGCGCGCCACGGAAACGGCCTTCAAATGCGCCTCAACTGCCTGGTCTATGGTTTGTATCAGCTCTTTCATGCCTTCACCTCTTATTCACTTCTGTTTGAGTGCACCCGTGGTCTTTCAGCAAGGTAACATTTATGGATTCCTTGAAAAACAAACCATTACCATCTTATAAGATGTACAGCACCTATGGCAAGGTCTTTGAGACAGCCACTTCACCTGCCTTATTCACCTCCACCGTAATGGTGCCATTCAGTTCTGTGCTCAAAAGCCTGCTTCCAACTTCCTCATAACGGCGCAGCACCGTCTTGTGAGGCTGATGAAACGGGTTGGCCCTGCCCACAGAAAAGATCACCACATCAGGTCTGGCCGCCTGCACGAAAGCGAGTGAATTGGAGGACCTGCTGCCGTGGTGGGGTGCAACCAGGACATCTATGTGAGAGAGCCCATTGGCTATACAGGCCTCCCTCTGGGCATCCATGTCACCTGTCAACAGTATTGAGCGGCCCTGGTACAAGAGCAGCAGCACCAAGGAACGGGCATTGCGTGTGGCCAGCCCCTCACATTCCTGAAGCTTAAGGGGGCGTATCACAAGACCGTTTATTTCAAGGCTGCTTTCCTCCTTCGGTGTCCGCATACCAAGCCCTTTTTCATTAAGCGCTGCTTGAAGCCTGAGCCATGTCTCGCCCTCTCCTTCATCGCCGTTGGCCCAAAAGGCCCTTACTGGAAAATGTCCTATCAGATAGGGAAGCCCTCCCATGTGATCATATTCAGGATGACTCATCACCAACAGGTCAATGCCTCTATACCCTAAATATCGAATAAAGGGGGCAACCAGCCTTTCACCCGTATCGAAATCCGGACTAGCCACCAGGCCACCTGCATCCATGACCATCAAAAAACCCTTGGGGCCCTCCACCACCTGGGCCAGGCCCTGCCCCACATCCAGGACATGAAGCCGCAGCGTGGTATTCCTGGCCAACATGGCACTGCGATACCAAAAACCACTCAAGCACACCAGCACAAGCACACAGGAGAGTGTGAGCCATCCCTTTAGCCAGGGCCTGTGATGAACGGCCAGCACCAGGCACAAAAGCGCAAGCACTGCCATGACCACCTGCCACAGCCATGGCTTGATGCACCAAAACGAGGCATACTCCCATTGGCTTGCCCACTGCAAACCAGTTAGACACAGGGTGAGAAGACAGTCCATGACTCGCCAGATGCCAAAGGATAGCTCCGGCGAAAAGGGCAGCGCCAATGCCCCAAGCACAAGGCCAGGCAACAAAAGAAAGTCGGTCAATGGCACGGCAAGGAGATTTATAGGCAGGGCCAACAGGGAAAACCTCTGAAAATGCCATGCAATAAAGGGAGCAGTGGCCAAAAGGGCCACAGACCCTGCTACAAACAGGGAGACAAAATGATGTTTCAATCGCTTCAAGACAGGCCTATTCTTGTCAAAATCGGTTGCTTTTTCAAATTGTTGCAAAAAAGGCGTGGCCAGGGCGCACAAAAAGAAGACGGCAGCAAAGGACAACTGAAAGGATGGGCTGAAAAGCTGAAGCGGCTGAGACAGCAACAGGGCCAGACCAGCCAGGGCCAGTGCGTTCAAAAGGCCTTGTGGCCGATTCAGGACAAAGGCTGATGAGACAGCGATGGTCATCAGCACAGCCCGCATGGCTGAAACAGAAAAACCCGCCATTCCGGCATATACCAAAACAGCCAGCACAGCCACACCTGCCGCTATGCGCCGCACTGAAGTTCTCAAGGCAAGAAACTGCCAGCGAATGAGGAGACGATACACTACCCAGCCGGCCAGAAGGCTCACCAGAGTCATATTGGTGCCTGAAACCGCCAGCAGATGGCTGATGCCTGTGGCCTGAGCCACCTCCAGCACATTCATGTCCATGCCCACTGCCTCGCCCAGCAGCAGGCCCACCGCAAGGCTACGGGTGTCATTGACAGGAAATGCCTGATGTAATGCCCTGACAAGCCGCATTCTGGCCGTTTCCAGCACATATCGCCAGTAAGGCAGCACAGGCGAAGAGGGAAAATGGCCTATCACAGCCCACTTGAGGGGGCTAACCACGCTTGCCGTTGCATGAATGCCCTGAATCTCCATCCAAAGCCTGGAATCAAAGGCCCCGGGCACAGCAAACCCCTTAGGCTCCCGCAGCCTCACTGCAAAACGCAAGACATCGCCAGGCGGCACATCTCCTATTCGCAGACCCTTCACATGCAAAAATATATCGCCCTTCAAAGGCGACTGGCCCGATGGTTCGGCCAGGGCCAACAGGCCGATGTGCAGACGCGTATCGCCTCTGCTGTTAAAAACAGGCATGCGAATCACCTGCCCCACCAGCACCACCTCTTCATTTTTTTGCGCCATATCCCAGAGGGGCCGCCCCGCGTCAAAATAGTCCTTTTCATAAAACCTGACATTCAAACCCCCCATGCCTAAAAACAAAAGTGCCACAAAAAGGCAGGACACCAGGCATCTGGAGATATGCAAAGACCCTTCTACACCCTGCCTCTTTTGCCGCACAAACAGCACCAACTGCCACACAAGCCCGAAGCCGCCCAAAAGGACACAAGACCAGCCCATGAGCAGCCAGGCTGCATCACTTTGAATGGCCTGAAGAAAAAGCGGTGAGTAACGGGAGGAGACTATGATGCCGAGGCAGAAGGAGAAAATGGCTGTTATGAATAGAAAATGGTGCAAGGCAAGGGGCTCAGGCGTATGTGTCGATGGTCATGCCAGGTGACACAGACCACCTGACCGCCATGCCCTTGTTCTTTTCATACTGCAACCGAACCAGTTGAGCCTGGGCCTGAGCGGCTATCATGGCGGCCTTGGCTGCCACTGCCAGGTCCTGAGGGGATGGATCCGGCGGCGCGAGGGCGGCGCGCTGGACCACTGCCATCTTCTGCACCGTGGCCCGTGGGTCCCTTTCGGGCGAGACATCTATGGACACCTCGCCTGCCACTGCATATCTATTGCCGTCAGGTCCTACTTTATACGAATAGGACGCTGCCTTGGAGACATAGCTGCCGCCGGCGGCTATGTGGGCGGCCTCGTGCTGGCGCACCTGTTGATCCGTCTTTTTAAGCTCCAGAAGCACCGCCATCTCTTGGGCTGTGAGTTCCTGCTTAGAGGCATTGGAGGATTGGGAAAATGCAGTGCGGCCCTTCTGGCCCGTTTTCTCGTCTGTGGCCTTGAATCTGCCCTGGCCATCGGGCTGGACCAGAGAGGATGCCGTATTATCGGCTACAGATGGAGGTAAAACCTGGGTCTGCAAGGGATTTGGCAATCCCCCAGGAACAGCCATGCTTTGCGATGATATACCGGCTATAGGCATACAACTCACTCCATCATCGGCTCAAAAAATATGCCTCTACACCCTTCTTCCTGCCTATGCCTTGCACGCATACAGCTATGTGAGCATTTTTCACCGACGAGCAACACAGTGATCGGGCCAGGCAGTTTTAGAGGTTTATATAAATATAACCTTATTTTGTACAATGGCCAGCATCGGTTAACATTTCACTTGTTTTTTTCGCACGCCTCATTTATATTCAAGATTCATATTGGCGATGGGGTTCGCCCTTAACCGCACCTGCTTTCATAAGCAGCGGCTAATGACTCCTATCCTTAAAATTTTAATTTTTAAGGATAGGAGTTTTTTTATGCCTATCCGAAAGGAGAGTAGTTATGCATGAGGTCTGGGGTATAGCGGCGCTATGGTTGGGTCTTGCCTTGATTGCCACTCTGCTTTCCCTCTGGTTTCGTATAGCCACCGCACTTTCCGAAATTGTAGTGGGTACGGTGGCACAGCTCCTAATCGGCGCCTTTTTCGGGCGGTCATTAAGTGCGGGTGAGCCGTGGATCGTGTTTTTGTCAGGCGCAGGGGCCATAGTGCTCACATTTCTGGCAGGCGCGGAGCTGGATCCGGATGTCTTCAAGGTCAAGTGGAAAGAGGCCACGGTCATCGGCATAATCGCCTTTTTTGCACCCTTTTTGGGGTGTGCGGCCCTGGCCTATTATCTCCTTGGCTGGTCGAGCCAGGCAAGCTGGCTTGCAGGGGTGGCGCTTTCAACCACCTCTGTCGCGGTCGTCTATGCGGTCATGCTGGAACTCGGGCTAAACAAGACTGATTTTGGCAAGGCCGTTTTAGCCGCATGTTTTATAAATGACCTCGGAACAGTCATTGCTCTGGGCCTGATATTTGCGCCATTTACCATCAAAACAGTCATCTTTATTGTATCCACCATAGTGGTACTCGTCTTTCTCTACTATATTACCCCGAGATTTTTCAAAAGATACGGAAACCGCCCGTCTGAACTGGAGGCCAAATTTCTGCTGCTGGCCCTTTTCGGCCTGGGCTCCCTGGCCATTTGGTCTGAAAGCGAGGCGGTCCTTCCGGCATATCTCGTGGGCATGGTGCTTGCCGGAACAGTGGGCAAAGACCATGCGCTTATCAGGAGATTGAGGACCCTCACATTCGGCCTTCTGACACCCTTCTATTTCATAAGGGCGGGGTCTTATGTGTCCGTCTCGGCCCTCTTCGCCGCGCCCTTCGCCCTCTTCGTCCTCTTTATGGGCAAGATGCTTACCAAGGGCATAGGTGTCTATCCAGCCACAAAACTCTATAAATATGCCCAAAAGGAGGCGGTTTATACCACCCTTCTCATGTCCACAGGCCTGACCTTCGGCTCCATATCGGCCCTTTTCGGCCTGAACCATGGTATAATCACTCAAGCGCAATACTCCATTTTGGTAGCAGTGGTCATAGGAAGCGCTGTAGTGCCAACGCTCATTGCCAACGCCTTTTTTATTCCTCACTACCTCTTGCCCGAGGGAAAGGATGAGGACAAAAAATAAAAGGGAACTTCTAAAAATCCATGTTTTGTCATTCCTGCGCAGGCGGGAATCCATCGCTCCCCTAAGGGGGATTAAATAGGGAGGTTATCCCGCTTTCGCGGGAATGATGAATTTTTAGAGATACCCAAAAACAAAAGGAGACAGATATGCTTAAAAAGATTCTCGTCGCATTTGATGGCTCCAACCAGTCCCACAAGGCCTTTGACTTCGCGCTTGAACTGGCCAGGCGCTGTGCTGGTGCAGAAGAAGGGCCTGAGGTCACAGTCATTTCTGTAGCCCAGCCGCCTGAACTAAGTGAAATCGTGGAGATGGATGCAGTCATCGACAACGCAACCAACTATTACAAAGGGCTTCATGCGGAGCTTGTGAAAAAGGCGGCAGAAAAGGGCATTAAAATAGAAACAGACATACTTGTAGGCCACCCTGCCGACCAACTCATTCGATGCGCCAGTGAAAAGAAGGCAGATATGATTGTCATGGGCCAGAGGGGCAAGTCTGGCATCTCCGGCTGGCTCATGGGCTCTGTATCCAAAAGGGTGACCACCTATGCGCCATGTACCGTCACCGTGGTGAAATAAAAAGGGCAATAAGTGCAAGAAAAAAAGACGGTTATTGAATCCTTCAGGGGATTCAATAAAAATGTGGTCATCACGGGCCTTGTGAGTTTTTTCATGGACCTGAGTTCAGAGATGGTCTATCCCCTTGTGCCCCTGTTTCTGGCCAATGTCCTTGGCGCAGACAAGGCGGTCATAGGCCTTATCGAGGGCATTGCGGAATCCACCGCCAGCATCCTGAAGGTCTTTTCCGGATGGCTCTCCGACCGCATCGGCAGCAGAAAGTGGCTCATGGCAGCGGGATATGGCCTGGCGGTCTTGAGCAGGCCCATAATGGCCATGTCCGTCTCGTGGCGTGAAGTCCTGGCCTCAAGGTTCGTAGATCGGCTGGGGAAAGGGATGAGAACCGCCCCACGAGACGCCATACTGGCCGAGTCCACAGAGACGGCCTATCTTGCCAGGGCATTCAGCCTGCACCGTTCCATGGATACCCTGGGCGCAGTGGTGGGGCCGCTTACGGCCTTTTTCATTCTGGGACTTTTTCAGAACAATTACAGGCTGGTCTTCTGGATGTCCATAATCCCAGGGATTATCGCTGTTCTGCTCATCATATTTTTTATCACGGAAAAGGGAAAGGAAAGGACCCTGGCAGCCCAAAGGCCCCGTCTCACTCTCAGGCATTTCAACTGGAGATTCAGGCTCTTCATAGTAATCGCCGCCATATTCGCCTTTGGCAATTCAAGCGACGCATTTCTGATATTAAAGGCGCAACAGACAGGGATTCAGCCCACGCTCATTCCCATCGTCTATCTCACATTCAACCTGCTCTATGCCCTCTCAGCCATTCCCGCGGGTATGGCCGCTGACAGATTTGGGAAAAGACGCATCATCCTCCTGGGTTTTATTTTGTTTAGCCTCGTCTATTATGGTTTTGCAGTCACTGAAGACAGCCGTGGCATCTGGGGCCTGTTTGTCCTGTATGGTATCTTCATGGGGCTTACCGAGGGCATTCAGAAGGCATACCTTGCCACCATCATACCCCCGGACTTCAAGGCCACTGCATTCGGCGTTTACAACACCGTTGTGGGCCTCGCCACACTTCCGGCAAGCATCATCGGAGGCTGGCTCTGGGATGCTTTCTCTTCGTCTGCGACCTTCTATTTTGGCTCGGCCATGGCGGCCGTTGCGGCGGTGCTCTTTGTGGCGCTTATTTCCACAGCAAAGGGGCAAAAGGCCTGATAGCGGAATTTGGTGGCTTGTTCTATCTTGCATTTTGGCCGCAATGTGACTACTATCGTTAACCTATGTTTAAGTCTTCCTCTGCACAGAACAGCCCCAAGACCAAACAGCAGATCTTCTGGGAGTATGCCCAGTCCATTATTATCGCCCTGTTGTTGGCCATGCTCATTCGCACCTTTGTGGTGCAGGCATTTAAGATTCCATCGGGTTCCATGTTAAACACCCTGCTCATAGGCGATCACCTCTTTGTAAATAAAATGGCCTATGGCATTCGCAACCCCTTTACCAAGGCCGTTTGGATTGCGGGAGAAAACCCAAGGCACGGGGATGTCATAGTCTTCATATATCCGGTGGATCCCTCAAAGGACTTCATCAAACGCGTAATCGGTGTGCCGGGGGATGTGGTAGAGATTCGAGACAAAAAGCTCTTTGTAAACGGCAAACCCTTTCCAGACCCACCCACTGCCCAGTGGACAGACTCGCGCATCTTGCCCGCCAATGTGCAGCCGCGAGACAACTTCGGCCCTATTACGGTGCCCAAGGATTCACTTTTTGTCATGGGAGACAATCGGGACCACAGCTATGACAGCCGTTTTTGGGGATTTGTGCCCATACAGGATGTAAAAGGCAAGGCCCTTTTCATCTATTGGTCATGGGATAGTGAAAACTTTAGACCACGATTTGAAAGAATCGGTAAGATAATCCACTAAATTCCAACTCATGGAGGGCAACATGAAAAAGGCCTTGATTCTGGCAATGGCACTGATGGTTCTCTTTCTCAATGGCCTGGCGGTAAATGCCTATGAGTGGTGGGCGGATTACCCCTACAGCCCTGATAAAAGTGAGGTCATAGACCGCTTCAGTTGGGATGGCAGAAACCATGTCACCATCACATGGAACAACTCTGCCTACACGGCATCCGCAGTGGAAATGGACCCAGATGGAGTGCCCGTAGTCCATTGGTGGGCAAAGGTCTATTCCACTTACTATGACCTCTACTATTCCTACAATGGCCAGGATTGGTATTATTATGGATATGCCTATTATTGATTCTGACCGCCCACCTTCTGCCTTATAAAGAGGCCCAATCTTTCCTTGAGCCTCTCCGCCTTCTCCTCCGAAATTTGCGCATGGGAGGGAGGCGGCCCCTCATGGACAATGCCAGGGGGAAGGCCGGATTCCGACCTCTGTAGCAAAAAAGGCGGTAAAGGGCCTTTTTGGCCCTTCTGTTCATTTTGTGAACTTGGCATGTCTGGGCCTGCCTTTACTGGCTTGTGTATCTCCGCATCCCTTTGAACAACAGGTGTAGGGATGGAAGGCCGCTGGTCTTTCTGAAGAAAAAGCCAGTAAAAGGCCATGAGCAAGCTGGCTATCAAGAAAAATAGGATATATCTCATCGCCATAGGCTAATTACTTACCTCTTTGAGTTGTTGGCCTAATATAGCCAGGACTGCATCTATCTGGTCTTCAGTGGTGGTCCTGCCCAAGGAAAAACGCACTGTCCCCTGTGCCACCTCCTGGCCCACTCCCATGGCAGCCAGCACATGGGAGATGCGCACAGACCTGTCATGACAGGCAGCACCAGTGGAGGCACAGAACTCCTTTTCACAACGGGCCAAAAGCCCTGTGGCATTCACTCCCACAAAGGACACACTTAGAGTATTGGGCAAGGTGGCCTGACCCTGGCCATGGCGACGAAGATGAGGCCATATCTGCTGTAGGCCTTGCCAGAGCCGTTCTTTCAATGCCTCCTGGCGCTTCATCTCTCGGTCTATGTCCTTTGAGAGCAGCTCGCAGGCACGGCCCAACCCCGCGGCCAGGGCCACTGCCTCTGTTCCAGCCCTGCGGCCCTTTTCTTGGCCGCCGCCCAGTAAAAATGGTGTAAAGGGTGCGTCTTTGGCCACAAAAAGGGCGCCTATGCCCTTGGGGGCATATAACTTATGGCCAGCCAGAGTGAGATAGTCCACTTGCAGCTCCCTCACATTTACGGGAATCTTGCCCAGGGCCTGGGCTGCATCCGTGTGCACCAAGATTCCCCTGGGCTTGACCAATCTGGCTATCTCTGAAACAGGCTGCATAACACCTGTCTCATTGTTGGCCAACATCACGGAGACCAATGCCGTATTTGGCCGCAAAAGCCTTTGAATCTCCTCACATGTCACCACACCTGCTGAATTCACTCGCGCAAAGTCCACTGAAACACCCTGTTCCATCAGGCGAATGGCGGCATTTAACACAGAGGGATGCTCTATCTCGCTTACTATCAAATGTCTGCCCATTGAAGCCGACAAGCCCAGCAGATTAAAAAGCACGGTATTATTGGATTCGGTTCCGCCGCTGGTGAAGATGAGCTCATCAGAAGAGGCATTCATCAATGAGGCCACTCGCATTCGTGCCTCCTCCAGACATGCCTTGGCCCTTAGGCCCATCAAATGGGAGCTGCTGGCATTGCCCCAATGATTGCGCCACACCTCTACCATGGCGTCTATGACCTCTGGCAGGCATGGCGTGGTGGCATTGAAATCTAAGTAGATAGGATACATAATAGTCCTCGAAAACAATCGAAAAAATCTTTATGATATGTTACAACAAAATCTGCAAAAATACAGGGAACCTTTAATGTAAAACGCTAATGGTTTATTTTTCAAGGAACCCTTCAGGAAATCCCCTTGTCAACAGACAATTCATGAAAAAACACTATAAAAATAGGGTGATTTGGTTGCTGAGTGCCTGCTATCTAAGTGGCAGCCTTTTTGCATGTGCCAAGGCCAAGGCACCTGTGGCACCCAGGGGTTATGCCCCTCCGCCCTACAAGGTCCCTGCCACTCAACGACCGTACACTGTAAACGGCAAGACATACTATCCCCTGCCTTCAGCAGAGGGTTTTGTGGAGGAGGGCTACGCCTCCTGGTATGGCAGGGATTTTCACAACAAAAACACGGCCAACGGCGAGAGGTTCGATATGTATGGTATCAGCGCTGCCCACAAGATACTGCCCATAAACACCATGGTGCGGGTCACTAACCTGGAAAACGGCAAGGAGATCCTTTGTCGTATCAATGACAGGGGACCCTTTGTAAAAGACCGCATTCTGGACCTGAGTTATGGCGCAGCCCAGCAATTGGGCATGGTTGGCAAAGGCCTGGCCCGTGTACGGATCGAGGCCTTGAGCGAAGGCTCCATGATAGGCAATCGCATCACATACGTAAATCGGCCAGATATAAGGCATGGCAGATTCTATGTACAGGTGGGCGCATTCCTGGAAAGGGACCGGGCCTATGCCTTTAGAGACAGCTTGAGCAGGGAGTACAAGACCGTCGAGGTAACCGAAGGAACCGTGGGTGCACAGACCTTCTACAGGGTTCAGATATTTGTGTCCAATGACTATGATGAGGCGCAGAGACTGGAAAAACAGATAGAACAGCGCATAAATCCCAATGCCTTTTTGATTGCAAAATAATGGGTTGTCTATATAATCAGTTTATTAACATACAGGAGGTTCTTCAACTGTGATATTTAGTAATTTTAAGCAAGCTGATCAGCAAAAAGGCCATCTGTGGCATGAGAAGGGCTTTACCCTCATAGAGCTTTTGGTCGTGGTCATTATCATAGGTCTATTGGCCTCTTTGGTGGCCCCAAAATTCTTTGGAAAGCTCGGGGCGAGTAAACAGAAAACTGCCAAGGCCCAGATAGAACTCTTTGGCTCAGCCCTGGATTCCTTCAGGCTGGATGTGGGACGCTATCCCACCACCGAGGAAGGTCTCAATGCCCTGCGCGAAAAACCATCTTCAGTGGAGAAGTGGCAGGGGCCATATCTACCCAAGGCCATTCCCAAGGACCCCTGGGGCAGGGATTATGTCTATAAATGCCCTGGTGAACACGGGGAGTACGACATCATAAGCTATGGACTGGACGGCCAGCCAGGTGGTGAAGGAGAAAATGCAGATGTCACCAGCTGGGAGTAGAATCAGGGCATGAATGAGCTACTTGCAACACAAGGGCTGTCCAACAACCAAATAGACATGACCACAGCCCATTCACCTCTGACACTTCAGGAGCAAGAAGGCATGGCTGACAAGGTCATATCTGCCTCAGATTTCCCTGAGAAACCACCATCCATCAACATCGAAGCTCTCACTCCTCGGCTCATGAAACAATGGCGCCTTATCCCCCTTGAGAGCACGCCTGATTGCCTGAAGGTTGCCATGGCAAATCCCCATGACCTCTATGCCCTTGAGGCCCTTGAGGCCCTTTACGGCACTCGCGTGTTACCATTGAAGGCCAATGAAGACGACATTATGGCCGCCATATATCGCTGGTATGAGGCGGACATGGACCTGGCAGCCAGCGACACAGACCAGGATGAGCGTAACGAAGAAGGTCTGTGGGATGACCCGGAGCAGCTCAAGGACATGGCGTCCGAGGCCCCTGTTATCCGTCTGGTAAATCATATCATCAGCCAGGCCATAGAGGTCGGGGCATCTGATATCCATTTTGAGCCATTTCGTGACCACCTGAAGGTGCGCTACCGAATAGACGGCGTACTGCACGAGATGGAGACCATTGCTAAACGCCTACAGCCGGCCATCACATCCCGTGTAAAACTCATGTCCAAAATGAACATAGCAGAGATGCGTCTTCCCCAGGACGGCCGCATAAAGGTCAAGGAGCGCTCTCGTGAGATAGACATCCGTGTCTCCTCCCTTCCCACCCTTTTTGGCGAAAGCTTGGTCCTGCGTCTCTTGAACAGGGACGAGGTAAAATTAGACTTAGAAAGCCTGGGACTTTCAGAAGAGATGCTCAAAAAATTCGACAGTGTTATCACGCGTCCTTATGGCATGATTTTAGTCACAGGCCCCACAGGAAGCGGTAAGACCACCACCCTCTATGCAGTCATGAACCGCATAAACTCACCTGACAAAAAGATCGTGACAGTGGAAGACCCTGTGGAATATCAGCTGGACGGCATCAATCAGATACACGTCAAGACCAATATCGGCCTCACCTTCGCCTCTGCCCTGCGCACTATTTTGCGTCAGGACCCTGATGTGATTTTGGTGGGAGAGATTCGAGACAGCGAGACTGCTGAGATAGCCATACAATCCGCATTGACAGGCCATCTGGTCTTTTCCACACTTCATACCAATGACGCCCCAAGCGCCATCACCCGGCTTCAGGAAATGGGCGTAGAGTCCTATCTGCTCTCCTCGTGTCTGCTGGCAGTGGTGGCACAGCGCCTGGTTCGGCGCATCTGCCTTCATTGTAAAACAGAAGTGCCTGTCAATGATGCCTTGTGGGAGGAGATGCGTCATCTGGCTGGCAATGTGATTCCAGAAAGGCCACAGGTCATCTGGAAGGGACAGGGCTGCAGTCACTGTGCCGGCACAGGCTACTCAGGCCGCATTGGCATCTATGAATTCATGGAGATATCTCCTGAAATACACAGGCTCATTATGCAAGGTGCTGACAGCTCCACTATTATGTCTCAGGCAAGAAAAGAGGGCATGCGCACTCTGCGGGAAGACGGAATGCTGCATGTATTACATGGCATGACCACGTTGGAAGAGGTCATTCGCGTCACAAACAACTGACATGCCCTCGCTAAATCTTATTTCACGACTTATCTCATCTGGAAATCCCAATGAAACAGCCAGCAACTTGGCTGGCCCAAAAGGGAAAATAGGTGGCCATAGCAAGACACCAGGGCAGACAAAATTCTTCTATGAGGCTGTAAACGCAGCCGGTACAAGGGTTCGTGGCACAGAAGGAGCTGCAAACGAACAGGCCCTTGTCACTAAACTAATCAGTACAGGTCTGCAGCCCATAAAGATCAAAAAACAGCACAGCCTTGAAGGCCTGCTCAATCTGTATGTAAGACCCAAACTGACTCAGGAAGACCTACTTTTTTTTACACGGGAGCTGGCGGATCTATTGGAGGCCGGAGTCCCCTTGGAGCGCTCCATGACGGTCATAGCGGACTCCACAGACAAACCGGCGGTAAAAGAGCTGGTCACCACCATCCGCAGAGATATTCAGGGCGGTAAAGGGCTTTCCGGGGCACTGTCCAATCATCCTGCGCTTTTTGATAAATTATATGTCAATATGGTAACTGTAGGGGAAATGGGCGGTGTTTTGCCCGAGGTATTGCGCAGACTCGGCACATTTTTGGAACGCTCACGCCAGATCCGAAGATTCATATTGACCTCATCCATATATCCTGGAATGCTACTTTTAGTGGGCATTTTATCCATTACCATTCTTGTGACCTTTGTGGTGCCAAAATTCGGTCAGATATTTAAGGATTTAAACCAGCCTATGCCTCTGGCAACAGAACTGATAGTTAACGCCAGTTCCTTTATAAAGGATTGGTGGTGGCTGATTACCCTGTTTATCGCCACATTAGGCATCGGCCTATACACCTCCTTTCGTACACCCAACAGCAAGATATGGTGGGATAAGACCCTATTGCATCTTCCAATAGTGGGCGGTATGTTGCTGCGCATGGAACTGGCACGTTTAACCCGTACCTTGGGTACCCTCCTGGAGAGTGGCGTCCCCATCTTGTCATCCATTTCTCTTGCATCCGATGTGCTGAAAAATAGTCAGATTAGGGCCCAGATGGAATTGATGTATAAGGGGGTAAGACAGGGCAAGACATTAAGTCAGATCATGAAACAGTCCAGTTTGTTTCCAGCCCTTGTGGTACACCTGGTATCCATAGGAGAAGAAACTGGCGACATGGGTAAAATGCTGCTCAAGGTAGCGGACGACCTGGAAGAAAAGATTCAGCACGACACAAAACTCTATCTCTCCATGGTGGAGCCTGTCACCATAGTGGTCATGGGGTTGCTAATCGGCGGTATCATCCTATCTATGTTGCTGGCTATATTCGGAATCAATGATGTCTCCCTCTAATCCTCCAAATGGTTTTACCCTGATGGAACTTATAGTGGTCATGGTCATAGTGGGCCTTATGAGTTCCCTTGTCTTTGTAGCCGTCGGCAGTGGCATTTTAAGGTCTGAGGATAGCCGTTTCGAGGCCGCTTTTTTGCGTGCCTTAAAGCATGCAAGGACAACTGCCATAGGCAGGGGACAGGCCGTAAGATTCATTATAGATGCAGAAAATCGACACATAGTTGTAGAAGGCGACAAACCCATTAGCATTCCTGAAACGGTCCAGATCGAAGGCAGCGATGTAATAACCCTTTCTTCTGGTGGAGCTTATGCCATTATCTTCTTTGCAGACGGCAGTTCTACTGGTGCCGAACTGGATCTCAAATACAACAACACCATAAGACAAATACGTATCAATAAACTGTTTGGCACAGTGGAGGTGGAAACACCCACATGAACCCCAGCAATGCTGAAAAGGGTTTTACGCTCATGGAAGTACTCATAGCCACTGCCATCACAGGTATTGCCCTGGGGGTGATTCTATCCATCATCAGCCAAGGACATCGGGAATTTTTTCGAGGCGTCATGGCGGAACAAGCCGGTAATATTGTTAACCAATTGATACTAAAACTCTCTTCATCTGAAACATGGGAAGGCGGCAGTGGTTCGTTGGACACACACCCTGGCTGGTCTTACGAAATAATTCCATTAGATGAGGTTATAGTGCGTGACCTGGTACCTGGCATGGGAGAACGGGAAATCAAGACAGATGATCTGCTGGCCGCTGAGATCATCATAAATGCCCCGCTGTCAGCAGGCAGTTTCAGTTTTTACGCATATTATCCCAAAACAGTCAGACAGGATACCATAACAACAAGCGATTCCGGCAAAACTCAAGGGAAAGGTCCCGGTGCCAGCTCAACCAGTAACCCCTTTACATCTGCTGTACCAGCTCCTTTCCCTTTTGGAAGATAAAAACAAAACAACTTACCTTGACATTTTTCCGCAGATATTTTATAAAAGGAACTCACTCAAGCGCGGGCGGGTAGCTCAGCGGGAGAGCATCGGCCTTACAAGCCGAGGGTCACAGGTTCAATCCCTGTTCCGCCTACCATTTTGTATTTTGTATTGTGGTCTTTCTTCTTTTTGTTAATGTGGGGTCGTAGTTCAGCCGGTTAGAACGCTGGCCTGTCACGCCAGAGGTCGCGAGTTCGAGCCTCGTCGGCCCCGCCATTAAATAAGCTCAAAAATATTTGCATCCCGTCCTTTATCACTCCTGATGTCCACAGCACGGCAGCTGATCTCTATTTTTATATACCTTTTGTATATACCTTGTGGATTGAGAGGTCAGGTTTGCCCCATCCTCATAGCATGACTATTAATTTTAGATTTTTATCCAACGACAAAAGAAATGAATTGCCATTCAGTGAAAGATGTGGTATGTATCTTTTCCCAATAAAGGCCTTGCGGTCAAGGTTTGACTTGACAAAATATTTCCTTTGTAGTATCAAAAAAAGGTTAGTTTGTAGTCGTTCAAAAAACAAAAACTTATCAGGAGGAATGTCATGGCAACAATAGAGTTCAGGGGTAAGACTTATGAGGTCGATGAAGATGGTTTCTTGACAAAAGGCATGGAGCAATGGGACGAGAATTGGGTCGAGTATGTAAAGACTCAGGAGGGTATTTCCGAGCTTACTGACGAACACAGAAAGCTAATCGAGGTTCTTCAGGATTACTTCAAGAAAAACGGTATCGCCCCCATGGTCAGAATCCTTTCCAAGACCACAGGGTTCCCGCTCAAGAAGATTTACGAGCTGTTCCCATCGGGCCCTGGCAAGGGAGCCTGTAAGATGGCTGGTCTTCCAAAGCCGACCGGTTGCGTGTAATCTTTCGCACAACCTTTACATCTTTTCACTAAAAGAGGCCGTGACTCATTCTTTGAGCACGGCCTCTTTGCTTTTTGAGTTGTATGGCAGTCTTTGGGTCGATGTATGGAATTCTTATCGGCAGAAATGCCCACACACAGCCTGTGTGGAGGTTGTTGGTGCTTTCATGCTTTTTGCACCTTTTTCTGCGGCCTTTCTGGCTTTTTTAAAAGGATTTTCTCTGCATGGTGGGCAGGTAGTTGTTTAGGACCTCCTGCACCAGACGGGTGTTAAGGCCCTTCTGAATGCAGAGTATGCCGTCCATGACCATTCTTTTGTGTATCTCTTCCTCAAGGCTCCGTCGTTTGAGTTTGTCTGCAATGGGAAGAAAGATCAGGTGGGCCAGCAATGCCCCATAAAGTGTGGTCAGAAGTGCTACCGCCAGCCCTGGGCCCACCTTGGACGGGTCATGCAGATTCGCCATCATGGAGACCAGGCCCACCAGGGTGCCCAGCATACCGAATGCAGGCGAGGCCTCTCCCATGGCGATGAAGATGTTTCTGCCCACAGTATGGCGCTCCAAGGTCATATCGATTTCTGTTTCAAGCGTATATTTAATGAAATCAGCCGAATGGCCATCTGCACACATGAGGGCCGCCCTTTTCAGAAAAGGGTCGTGAATAACGAAGTGTTCCATCTGCAGGATGCCCTCCTTGCGTGTGAAATTGGAGAGCGCCAGGATCTCCTTGACGAGGTCGTCAATGGGGGTTGTCCTAAGGGTGAAGGCCTTGGCCGCTATCTTGAAGGCGTTCAGAATGTCCTCCAGGTTGAAACGGATGAAGGTGGTGGCGATGGTGCCGCCGAAGACGATCAGGGCCGCGGGCAGATCAACATACATGCCCACATTGCCGCCCATGAGAATGGCGGATGCTATGAGCAAAAGCCCGAATAATAACCCTCCGATAGTGCCTCTATCCATGTTTTTTGTCCATAATGATGGTTGATGCCTGCGTTGGAAGTGGAATCGGCTATGGAATAGACAGTGCGGTGTATTTTAAGGATATCGGGGCGGATTTGATTCCCGCCCCGATCATATATTAGTTATATGCCGGTCGGGAACTTGGGCAGGTCCCTCAATGCCTCTGCAATCTTCTCCTCAGGGTATTCGTAATCCACCAATTTGCCCTCCAGATAATCGTCATAGGCCGCCAGATCAAAATGACCATGGCCGCTGAAGCAGAAGAGGATACATTTTTCTTCGCCGGTCTCTTTGCACTTCAATGCCTCATCTATGGCACCCTTGATGACGTGTGAGGTCTCTGGTGCAGGAACAATACCCTCAGTGCGGGCAAAGAGCAGGGCCGCCTCAAATACAGGGTTTTGGGTATATGCCCTGGCCGTTATAAGACCCGAGTGCACCAGGTTGCAAAGCACAGGGGCATCCCCATGATAGCGCAGGCCTCCAGCATGAATGCCAGGCGGCTCAAAAGAATGCCCCAGCGTGTGCATGAGCAACAGAGGGGTCATACCTGCCGTATCTCCGTAATCGTAACGATATTGCCCCTTGGTCAGAGTGGGACAGGATGCAGGTTCGATGCCGATGAGCTCTACATTGCTCTTGCCTTTGATCTTGTCCCTGGCGAATGGAAGGGCGATGCCGCCGAAATTGGAGCCGCCTCCTACGCAACCCAGGACTATGTCCGCCTTGTCCTCGGCCAGGGCCAACTGTTTCTGTGCCTCAAGCCCGATGACCGTCTGGTGCAGAAGCACGTGGTTAAGTACGCTGCCCAGGGCGTAATTGGTGTCCTCGTGAGTGGCTGCGTCCTCCACGGCCTCTGAAATGGCCATTCCCAGACTGCCTTTGGTATCTGGGTTTTTGGCCAGGGCAGCCCGGCCTGCGTTGGTCCTGTCGGTGGGAGATGGATAGACCTCGCCGTCCCACACGTGCATCAGAATACGCCTATACGGCTTTTGATAGTAGCTCACCTTCACCATATAGACCGTGCACTGAATGCCGAAAAGCTTACAGGCAAAGGACAGGGCGCTTCCCCACTGGCCTGCACCTGTTTCCGTGGCAAGGCGTTTAACCCCTGCCTTTTTGTTATAATATGCCTGGGCCACAGCGGTATTGGGTTTGTGGCTGCCGGGAGGGCTGACGCTTTCATTTTTGTAATAGATGCGGGCTGGTGTACCCAAGGCCTTTTCCAGGTTTCTTGCGCGATGCAGGGGCGAAGGCCTCCAGAGTTTGTATATCTCCTTTACCTCGCTGGGTATCTCTATCCAGGTTTCAGAGGACATCTCCTGTGCAATCAATGCATCCGGAAAGATGGGCTTCAGGTCGTCGGGTGTGACTGGTTTTCCAGTAGCCGGGTGTAAGGGCGGCGCCAGGGGTGTTGGAAGCTCAGGCAGTATGTTATACCAGGCATCGGGCATCTCTTTTTCGCTTAAATGAATCTTGTAGCTTTCATTCATGTAACTATCTCCTGTCTATTTAATTTAATGTGGCCAGGCTGCCTTTTTGGCATAAGGCACTTCGCCTGGCAGAAGTCATTTCAGTAAAGGATAAGGCATTCAAGAGTGTTATTTAAAGGAATATACGAAGGTGCACCAGACATTCTGGCCTTCGGGTTTGTTCTTGGCCTCGAATTCCCATTGGCTGCGCAGAGTGAACATCATGTTTTTATATTGGTACCAGACGCCGGGACCAAGGGCCCAGACCTGAGACTGGTCGCCTTCCATGGCCTGAAGGGCAGCCTTAAGCGGTGCAGGAAAGCGGTTTAGGCCGTGATAGTCATCGTTTTTGACCTGTCTGTAGTAGTAGCCGCTCATGCCCAGCCGCAGCTCGGGCAAAATGGCGTAGGAGGCATTGAAGTCCACATGAAATTCATCTCCGGGCGTGCGGTCAAAGCTTACAGGTGCGCCGGATATGTAGTTGTCCTGCCGTGTGTTGAAATCGTACATGAACTTGGCGGAGAGCTCCAATTCCTTTGTGGGAAGCCAGGTGGCTGCCAGCACCGGCTCAAAGGTCCAAAAGTTTCTGCCCATGGCAGCCAGGTTGCGTTCGCTTTCATTGGAGAAAGGCACATAGATATCTGTGCCGAATACCATGTGCAGCCGGCCTTCCAGCAGGTGCCAGGTAAGAATAAAGGGGTCATAGATGAGATAGGGCGTATCCACCGAGGAATAATGCCTTTTACCCTGCGGCCCTACCGGCACATTGAAATCCATAATACGGTCAGTTGCCAATAAAAAGAGATGCTGGCCATAGTTGGCGCCCAAAAGCTGATAATTGGAGATCCAGATGAGGCGCAGGACCTCTGCATAGACGGATGCCTCATTCAAAAGCCCTGAGTCATGGCCTCTGGCGTCCTTGAGCTCGTCTGCATTGTAATAATAGAGATAATCCACCAGATGAATGCCTGGCGGAGGCGCGGCACCGGCAAAAAAGGACTCGGCGCCGTTTGGATATGTCTCGCCGCCGCCCGCATCAGCGTCGCAGACAATGCCAACGCAGGTCAGCATTGCAGCCATACAGCCCACTAAACCCCTCAAAAACCCTTCTTTCATGTCTCCTCTCCTTTCTTTTTGCGATAAATGTCTTTTAATACAGTATTTGAGATTATTGTTCAATATAGATATGTAAAAGGTCGAGCATAAGGGAACCTCAAAATGAATATACGGCTTTTGGCGCTGTTATGCCTTTTTTGTCTTCTGCACCTGGCTGGTTCTTTGGCACTGGCCGAAGACCGCATCGTTATCGACAAAAATCGGCGCCTCTTGACCCTTTTTCGCGATGACAAAAGGCTTATGCACTGCCCTGTCTCCATAGGCATCAACACGGTTACCGCCAAGACAAGTGTCCTGGATTATGCCACCCCAGAGGGGGATTACCGCATTTTATATAAGAAAAACAGCAAATTATATGGTTGGTTTCTGGGCATATCATATCCCGAAACAACCGATGCCTGGCTTGCCTTTTTTTATGGCCGTATCGACGCAAAGACATTGCAGCGCATAGTTACAGCAGCTAAAAACAGGCGGTTTCCCCCTCAAGATACGCCCTTGGGTGGGGCACTGGGCATACATGGAGGAGGGGTCTTCAGAAAGGATGAAAACGGCGCTGCAAGGGACTGGACCCGAGGCTGCGTGGCATTGAATGATGAGGATATGGCCAAGCTCTACAGACTTGCAAGAATGGGGACCACAGTGCGCATCTTTGACAGCTCCAGGGGCTTTTTTGCCATGTTGCAGCCGTTTATGCAGCCTGAGATGGGGTTTCCTATCCAAATGCCCCTTGAACGCTGGTCAGGGTTGTTGTTACTGAAAACCCATCTGGGGTATGTGGAGTTGCGGCTGTGGGAGGACCCTCAGATGGTCAGAGGGATCGGGCTTTCGGTGTTGGACCAGACTGGCCGGTCTATTTTGCATATCAGCGATACCAACGCGGATGAAAATTTGGATGACCTGGATGAGGTGGCCTGTTTTGACCAACAGGAATGTCTTGATCTGCAACAGAAATTGGGGCTGGCAGGCCAGAAAGCAGATATAAATTGGCATGGAATCTATATGGCCTTGAGAAAGATGGTCGTTGATATCTATTTTATGCAGTAAAAAGAGATACAAAGACAGCAACCATGGGAAGCAACAAAAAGATCGAAAAAGGGGATTGGCAGGCCCGGGGACTGGGACACAGGCAGCGACTGCGCGAGAAGTATCTGCAATACTCCATTTCAGCCCTTACCGATGAGGAAATAGTGGAGTTGTTGCTGTCCTTCGGCACACCTCGGCAGGACTGCAAACTCCAGGCGCGTGAGGCATTGAGGCGTTTTGGCTCCTTGGCAGGGGTGCTGGAGGCCGATTCAAAGGCATTGGAGGAGATAGATGGTATAGGGCCAAAAAACGCCTTTGCGGTGCGATTTGTCCATGATGTAGCCAGAAAATTCCTGAAACAGAGACCCTTGGGGAAAAATTATGTGCACTCAGCGCAGGAGGTGGTGGAATATCTCTGGCACAGCCTTTCAGGCCTGGACAGGGAGGTCTTTGTGTGTATCTTTCTGGACAATCAGCACGGTGTGCTGGGGATAGAAGAGCTTTTTCATGGAACGCTCAATTCCTCTGCCGTCTATGCCCGAGAGGTCATCAAGAAGGCCCTACAATATGGGGCGGCCGCCCTGGTCTTTGCGCACAATCATCCTTCCGGCGTGACCACCCCGTCCAATGCCGATCGCACCGTTACAAAGAAGCTCCTGCTTGCAGCGAGGCTTCTGGAGATAGATGTGCTGGACCACATCATTGTGGGTTCCAGGGGGTCTTATTACAGTTTTGCCGAGCATGGGGAGATGGAGGTCATTAAAAACGGGGCATTGGTGTAGGCTCCCAACAGTTTTTTCTTCAAGGAAATGCCTTTTAGCCCCCATGGCGTCTGCGTTACCGTTCGAACAGGTTGCCGAGCCCTCCCAGAATGGAACCCTCATCCCTGCCTGCGAAGCCCCCTGACTTGTTCTGGGGAGCGGCCTCGTGAATGCGTCCTGCAAGCCTTGAGAAGGGCAGGGATTGCAGCCAGACATGGCCTGGTCCTGTGAGTGTGGCATAAAAGAACCCTTCGCCTCCAAAGATGGCCGACTTTACATTGCCCACGAACTGAATATCGTAGTTCACGGTCTGAGTCAGGGCCACCAGACAGCCTGTATCCACGCGCAGGGTCTGGCCAGGGTCGAGCTGTTTTTCGATTATGGTGCCGCCTGCATGGACAAAGACCATGCCGTCACCCTCAAGTTTCTGCATGATAAAGCCCTCCCCTCCAAAAAGGGCCACTCCGATCTTGCGCTGAAAGGCTATGCCTATGGAGACGCCCTTGGCGGCGCAGAGGAAGGCGTCTTTCTGACAGATCAGGCGTCCATCGAGTTTTTTCAGGTCAAGGGGAATGATCTTGCCTGGATAGGGGCTTGCAAACGCCACCTTTTTCTTGCCTATGCCTTTGTTGGTGAAGATGGTGCAAAACAGGCCTTCACCGGTTATGAGCCGTTTACCTGCTGAAAAGAGCTTGTCCATCAGAGTGCCGGTCTCGCTGGCGTGAGAGCCATCGCCAAATACGGTGTCGAGCTGTATGCCGTCTTCCATGTACATCATGGCCCCTGCCTCGGCCACCACGCTTTCATTGGGATCCAGTTCGATCTCCACAAATTGCATCTCGTGGCCGAATATCTCGAAGTCTATCTCGTGGGCCATTTGGCCTGAAGGCGGTGGAACAGGAGGCATGATGGGCCTGTTTTGCGAAGACGCACTGAGTTCCGGTACCCGACCGGCGGGTGTCCAGGTGGTGAGCCCCTGCCTCCAGACCAGCGTGTCCTGATGAAATCTGCCTGATGCAAGGCCGTCCAGCAGTTCCTGTTGAGAAATAGGGCCGATGGTGTTGCCGTTTTCCACTACATGCCATTCGTTCATGTTTTTCTCCTGAGTATCCTTTTTTAACTTCAAGCTGATGCATCATATATAATCTGAAAATTTTTGCAAACTTTTTTATGATTTTTTGTGGTTGACTCCAGGG
>Ga0209227_1000421_pt1 | contig 36587 bp, 30 predicted proteins | sample YNPBryantNP2012_FD_185815 | JGI IMG/M metagenome (GOLD analysis project Ga0209227, IMG submission 185815) | Anoxygenic and chlorotrophic microbial mat microbial communities from Yellowstone National Park, USA - YNP Bryant NP 2012 (SPAdes)... ...
TGGTGGGCCCGCAAGTCTGCGTACTCCGGTGCTGGGATGGACGCAGCGAAGCGCGCCGGTGGCCTGCTGCCACGGATCTCTGTCGTTGCCGTTGTCTGGGCGGCAATCTGCGGCTGCTCAAATCAACATCCGTCCGCGCCCTCACTGCCGGCCCGACCGGTGGTGCTCGTCGTGGCACCGGTGCTGAATTTCAGCGGGACAGAGGACTTTGATCCGCTGAAAGTGACGGACCTGTTGGCATCGGAATTTGTGGCCGCCGGCGACGTCGCCGTCATTCCGGTCAATCGGGTGTTGGCGGAACTGGGCCAGCGGGGCAAAACGACCGCCGAGACGCCTGCGGACGCGGTGGAACTGGCCCGAACGTTTGGGGCGGACGCAACGGTGGTTATGGCCGTTACGGAGTACAACCCGTATGACCCGCCCGTGATCGGCGTGATCGTCCAGTGGTACGACGCCCTGCCCGAGCACTCCAGCCGCGGCGGATTATCGGCAGACGGCGCCCCGGCGCCGCGCTGGCAAGTGCAGCGCGTCTTCAACGCGGCAGATGAGGAGGTTGTAAAGCAGCTGAAGGAATTTGCGCGCCATCGCGACGGGGGGCGGAGCCCGTATGGCTGGCAGCGCTGGATGAAGAGCCAGGAACTGTATGTCCGTTTCTGTAGTGCCATGCTGATCCGGACGATCAAACAGTTGAACGCGAAGGCCCGGGATACGGCCGAGCCGCACGAGGCATCATCATGAGTCCGGCGCAGCGTCGTTTAACTCTGACCAAGGGGCAACACCGCTACGTGTTCCAGTATGCGGAGGGGCGGGAGTCGGAGTTGCTGGCCAGTCTCGTCGCGCTCGCCGCCGATCCCCGCAGCGAGTTCGACTGGCTCGATGCGGCGGTCTTGTCGTATCAGATGGGTCAGCAGCTTTCGCGTGAGTTTGACGCGGTCGCCCAGATGGAGTGAGGGCAGGATGTGGAACATACAGCCGGCCGGCACGGGCCCGGAAACGAAGACCATCGCCGATGTGGATGAGCAACATATGAGCGATCAGGCCAGCCTTGTGCAGCAGTTCATCAACTACCTCCGCGCGGAGCGGCACTTCTCCCCGCACACGGCCAAGTGCTACGCCGCGGATCTGCAACAGTTCTGCGGCTACCTGTGCCTGTTGTGTCCGCGGTACCAGCCGGCGGGAGCGGCGCCGCGTTCCAATGGAAACAACGGCCAGGGGTTGGAGCTGGCCAAACTGGCCCCTCCGGCCGAGGTCTCCGGCGACGAAGTGAATCGCCGGCTATTGGCTGTCGAGACCGATGACGTGCGCGCCTTCATGTCGCTGCTGCGCGACCACAACTACTGCAAGAGCACGGTCGCCCGCAAGCTTGCCACGCTGCGGAGTTTCTACAAGTTCCTGGTGCGGCGGGAATACCTCAAGAGCAATCCGGTCGCACCGATCCGCACGCCCAAGCAGGAGAAACGGCTACCGAAGTACCTTGAGGTGGAACAGATCGAGAAGCTGCTGTCGAACCCGGACACGTCCACGCTGCTGGGTGCCCGGGATCGCGCGATGCTGGAAACGCTCTACTCGACCGGCATGCGCGTCAGCGAGCTGATCGCTCTGAACATCAGCGACGTGGACCTCAACGCCAGCGTGGTACGGATCAGCGGCAAAGGCAAGAAGCGTCGGGTGGTGCCGCTCGGCCCCGGCGCGGTGCAGACGATCGTGCAGTTTCTGGACCTGCGGCGGAACGACCCGCGGGCCAGCACCTTCGATCCGGAGCCGCTGTTCATCAACAAGCATGGCAAGCGCCTGAGCACGCGCAGCGTCCGGCGCAAGCTGGACAAGTATTTGCTGGAGGCGGGCCTGGATCTGTCGGTCAGCCCGCACACGCTGCGACACAGTTTCGCGACGCACATGTTGCAGCGCGGCGCGGACCTGCGCAGCGTCCAGGAAATGCTGGGCCACCAGAGCCTCAGCACCACGCAGATCTACACCCACCTGACGGGTCAGAACGTCAAGGAGGCGTACGACAAGTCGCATCCGCGCGCATAATCGACAGGTCGGGATGAGCGCGGTGACCCGCCGGCCGGGACGGACTCGCGGCGTCCCGGCGGCGGGTCGCGCCTTGCGCTACGTTTTCTCAGCACGCGGTGCTGCCGCCGGCAACATCGTCTCCGGCATCAGCACGGCGACAACCTGCCCGCGGGCCCGCACTTCACCCGCTGCCTGAACCGTCACGTCCACCACCACCTTCCGCGGCTTGACCTCCACGATCCGCCCGCGCGCTTCCAGCGGCACGCCCATCGGCGTCGGCCGCACGTAATCCACCCTCAGCGCCGCCGTCACAAACCGCAGCGGCGGCAAGGTGTGCGGCGCGCGGCCGGCGGCACGGTACGCGGCCAGGGCGGCGGACCCGGTCCCGTGGCAGTCGATCAACGAGGCAATCAGACCGCCATACACATAGCCGGGAATGGCGGTATGCCAGGGCTGCGGCACAAGAACGGCGACCGTCTCGTCGCCGTCCCAGGCGCTGCGGATGTGCAGGCCGTGCTGGTTGAGGCGCCCGCAGCCGTAACAGTGCGCCAGGTCATCCGGATAGAAGTCCTGCACAGCCTCCGACGGCATGGTAGCGCTCTCCTTGGGGGCCAGCGATCACTTGGACGCGCGTACATATTCCAGCGCGCGGATGACCTCGGGCACGTGCGTGAACGTCGGGCCGCCCTGCATCATCACCGCCACGCCGGCGGCTTCGAGAATCTGTTCGGGCGTGGCGCCGGCCGCCAGACATTTTTCGACGTGCAGATTGATGCACGGTACGCAGCGCACCGCCAGGCCGATGCCCAGCGCGATCAGCTCTTTCTCCCGCACCGTCAAAGCGCCGTCCTTCATGACGGCCTGGAACAAGCCTCCGAACCCGCGCAGGATGTCGGGGGCCATTTCCTTCATCTTGTTCTGATCCGTGCTCCACTGCTCAAAGAACTTCGCAGTCTCCGTACTCATAGGCTCCTCACGTGCTCAAGAAACCAGCGTCCAAGGCCTCCGCCGGCCTTGGGGACAGCCGATCGGGTTACAACGCAGTCCGCTCTCAGCCGGTCGCGCGTGGCACCGGTCGCCACGTGCGCGCGTCGACCGCCGGCGCGCAGACGCCCCCCGGCGCCCGGCTCAGCGCAGCCGCGCCAACACGCTCGCATCCGTGATGCGCGCGACGGGGTACACATTCTGGCGCTCGTCGGCGTACTTCGAACGCCGATAGAAGAAATCCAGTCGCTGGCCGGCGCTGCGCGCAAACTCGGCGTCGCGGGCGAGTCGCTCCTCGAACTCTGCCCGCAACGCCGGGTCCCCGGCGAGCATTTCCCGCGCCAGCGGCTCCATGACGTACGCTTCGGCGTACTCCTTCGGTTCGAAAATCGTGTTGAAGAAGCCCCACGCGACGAACGAATCCGGGCCGTCCGGCTCCAGAAGCTGCACCAGCAGCCGGGCCCGTGGCTGGTCGGTCGGGATCAGCGCTGTTCCGGGTGCGAACGTGCGCGCCTCGGTCACCGGCACGCACGTATAGCGCGCAAGCTGTCGCCCCTCCTGGGGCCGCTCCGCAAACGTCACGTCGCGAAAGCGGAAAGACTCGACGAGCACGGTGCAGGCTTCCCTCAGCCGCGAAAACCGCACGCCGTGCCATTCCAGGCGGGCCAGCACATCCTCCCACTGCGGGGGGACGAGGTACGCCAGTGGCGGCGACACCGAAGCGGTCACGCGAATCCGGTCGAACAGGGGGATCTCCAGATCGACCGGCTCCGATGTGTACTCGATCACCGCATCGCCGGTGATCTCGCTGTTGCGCAGCCCTTGACGGTATCCGCGATAAATGATCGGGCGGGACTCCTGTGTGTGCTCGAAGGCCAGCGGCACGCGACCGTCCGACCCGGCGCCGCGGGCGGCAGCGCAGCCGGCGTCGGCGGCGCGGCTCAAGGCCCGCAGCTCATCCGCGCGCTGGTTCACGGCGGCCAGCGTATGTCGCAGGAAGTCGTACGTGGCGCGCACCCGCCGGGCGTACGGGTGGCGCGCGTACGCCTCGATCAGAACCGCCGCCCGGTTGCAGGCCGCCGCGTACCCCGTCGAAAACCGCGGCAGCATCGCCCAGGCGCCGACGAAGCCCTCCTGCGGCGCCCGACGATTCCGTAGTCCGCCGTAGGGCAGCAGGTGGTACCCGTCTCCGGTCAGGCGCGCGAGCACGGGCGGCAGCAGGTGCGTGCGCATCCACTCGGCGACGGGGGCCGGCGTTTCGGGCCCCTCGGTCGCCGAGTAAAAGAGGTCGTAGCGGTGCACTTCGCCATCGGTCGTGTGCGTGTCCAAGAACAGGTCTGGCTGCCAGTCGTTCCAGAGTCGCAGCCAAGCCTGCATCTCCCGGCTGTCGGCTTTCGTGTAGTCGCGGTTGAGGTTCAGGTTGGTGGCGGTCGTCCGCCAGCCGACCAGGCGCGGGCCGTTCTGATTGATGCGGCTGTAAGGGCTGCGGCGTTCATGCCCGTCGATGTTGAAAATCGGGATCACCAGCAGGTTGATGCGCTCCAGCAGCGCGGCCTGCGTGCCGGTCACCACCATGTCGCGCAGCAGTGCCAGACACGCGTCCTTGCCTTCACATTCCCCGGCGTGGATGCAGTTCTGGATGAGAATCAGCGGCCGCTCGCTGCGGCGCGCGGCGGCTGGCGTGAAGGCGCGCTCGGTGGAGAGCACCAACAGCGGCAATTCGCGCCCTTCCGCGCTCGTGCCGAACGTCGCGTAGCGGACATAGGGCGACGCGGCCGCCAGCCGCCGGCAGAACTCCAGCGCCTGCTCCGCCGTGCCGGTTTCCTCATAGTTGCTGCGCTCGGCCTGCGTGCGCCAGTCGTCCGGCAGGTGGTCCGGATCGACATACCGCCCGCGTGCCGCGCAGCCGACCGCGCCACACAAGACCATACCGATCAGCAGGCGCCAGACGGCGCGAGACGCAGGATCGGGTCGGCGCACTTGGAACGCGAGAGAGGCGGGCATGCGGCCAGCACTCACGGAACAGCCCGCAACTCGCCAGCGGGCGTCAGGCCGATGAACTCGGCCATGAAGACCTGTGGCGCCGGAATACCGCCGCGGCGTGAGGTCCACAAAAGAAATCGCCCGTCGGGGGAGAAAGTCGGCAGACCATCGAAGGCCGCGTCCGAAGTGACCTGGTGGGTCTCCGAGCCGTCGTCGCGCACGATGTACAGGTCGAAGTTGGGACGGTTCCGGAAGTCCGCGCGGGTAAAGATCAGCCACTTGCCCGAAGGATGCCAGTAGGGGGCCCAGTTAAAGACGTCGTTCCCGGTAATCGCCCGCTCGTCGGTGCCTTCGGTATTGTTAATGAAGATTTGCAGGTTATCGTTACCCACCCGGTCCGAGCGGTAGCAGATGCGTTTGCCGTCGGGGCTGAAGAAGGGGCCGCCGTTCTTGCCCCCCGCGCGGGTAATCTGTCGCGTGTGGTTCCCGTCCGCGTCACAGATGAAGATTTCCTGATTGCCGGTCCGGAGGCTGCTGAAGACGATCCACTTTCCATCGGGGGAATATGCGCATTCGGCATCGTACCCGTCCACGGCGACGATCCGGCGCAGCTTGCCCGTGGCGAATGTGTACTCGAAGATGTCCATACCGGGGTAGTACGTCCAGGCGTAGGGACTGCCGGCGCTGTGGGGATGGCCGACCCCGTGGGGGGGATAGGCCGGGCGCGACGTGGCCGGGTCGCTGTCGCCGGCCGGTCGGGGCCGCATGGGCTCGACCTCGCTGGGCTTCTCGGGCGGGCGCTGGTCCAGGTGATTCGAGGCGAAGATCAGCTTCTCCCCGCTGGGGTGGAAGAACGAGCAGGTCGTGGCCCCCTCGCCCGTGCTGACCATCTGAAGCCCCGTGCCGTCGACGTTCATGACGAAGATCTGGTAGTCCTGCTTACCGGTCGGCCAGGCCTGGAAGCTGATGCGTTTGCCGTCCGGGGAGAAGTATGCCTCGCCGGAGCGGTCGAGCCCCATCTCGGGAAACGTGAGCTGTCGCACGTTGCGCAGCCAGCGGGACTCGTCGTGCACCGGCTGAGAGGCGGGTGGTTCGGCAGCCTCGCTCCCCAAAGCCATCAGAACAGGAACGGAAAGGCCGGCGGCTATCAAAACGCTGCGCATGAAACGACCTCGAACGAGCCCATCGTGGAAATCTGCCCTGTCCGTGTGCGGGATTATAGTCGGCTGCCGTGGAAACGGGGGCGGCCGCCTCACGGCCCGTCGAAATTGATCCGTTCCCGCTCCACGACCAGCGGTCGCTTACGAACCTGAAAGTGGATCGCGCTAATGTACTCGCCCAGCACTCCGAAAAAGAACAGTTGCACACCGGAGAAGAAGAAGATGGCCACGATCAGCGTCGGAATGCCAGGCGGCGCCAGTTGGCGGTAGTACAGGAGATTGATCGCCAGGTTGACCACCGCCCACAGCAGACTCAGCACCGACAGCACCAGCCCCCCAAACAGGCACAGCCGCATCGGAACGTTCGTAAACGAAATCAGCCCGTTGAGCCCCTGGTCCACCAGGTGGTACCAGCGGTTGCGGGAACGCCCGTGCCTTCGGGCACGCCAGGTGTACGGCACTCCCGTTGCCCGAAAGCCGCAACTGGCAATCAGGCCGCGAATGTACGGATAGTAATCCTCGCATCGCCGCAGCGCCGCCACCACGGCCTTGTCGATCAGTTGGAAATCCCCCACGTCCGGCGGGATGTGGATGTCCGCGAAACGGTTCACCAGCCGGTAGTAGAACTTCCGGATGGCGCGCATCAGCCAGCCTTCCTCCCGGTTCGCGCGGATCCCGTACACCACCTCGTGCCCCGCCGCCCACTGGCGCACGAACTCGATCAGCACCTCCGGCGGGTCCTGAAGATCGACCGGTAACAGCGGGACGACGGCATCGCCCGTGGAAGCGAGAACCCCGTTGAAGGCCGAACGTGAGGGGCCGAAGTTGCGTGCGTTCAGGATTACCTTCACGTGGCGGTCCCGGGCGGCCAGCTCCCGCAACAGCGGGATGGTCCCGTCGGTGGAGGCGTTGTCGCAGAAGATGTGCTCATAGTCGTAGTCCGCCAGTTCGCCCGTGAACAGTTGCCGAACGGCTTCGTAGCAGGCCAGGACGTTGTCCTGTTCGTTCCAGACCGGCGTGACGATGCTGATCCGCCTGCGGGGAGCCGTAGTCATGACGGTGGTCCGCTGAAAGCCGAGCGGCGCTCATGATACTCACCGCGGCGGGACGGCGACACCGTCGCGAGCGGGCAGGATACCCTTGCGGATGTAGATGGGGCGGATCAGCGGTCTGAGACGGGGCAGCCGGAGAGCGAACAGCAGGCCGCCGGCCGCACAGCAGGCGCCGCCGACCATGATGGCAAGCGGCGCGCCGCAGCGCTGCGCCAGACTGCCAGCGATCATGCTGCCCAGCGGCGTCATGCCGAGGAACGCCAGGGTGTACAGGCTCATGACGCGGCCACGCTTGTCGTCATCCACGATCGTTTGGAGCATCGTGTTCGTGGACGCGATCTGGAGCATCATGCCCAGCCCGACGAAGACCATCAGGATCAGGGCCGGCAGCAGATGACGAGCGAACGACAGCCCGACCAGGCAGGAACCGAACAGGCTCGCGCCCAGCGCGATCAGCCGCCCCAGACCCAGCACGGTCGGACGTGACGCCAGGTAGAGCGCCCCGGCGAGGGCGCCCAGTCCGGTCGCGCCCATCAGAAAGCCGAACGCGTCGGCCCGTGCTGCCAGAACATCGCGCACAAACACCGGCATCAGCGTTCCGTACGACATGCCCATTAGACTCGACAGCGCCAGCAATAGCAGCAGCGTGCGAATCGGAGCAAAGCCGAACGCGTACACGCATCCTTCCCACAAGCCACGACCCACCGACGTGGCCCGGACGGGGTGCGGACGCGGCGGCAGGCGCATGGCCAGCAGCGCTGCGATGACCGCCACGTAAGTGAGGCCGTTGAACAGAAAACACAGTCCTTCGCCGAGCGCCTCGATCAACAGGCCTGCCAACGCCGGTCCCACCAGCCGGCTCGCATTCATCAGCGAGGAATTTAGGGCGATGGCGTTCTGCAAGTCGTCCGGGCGCTCGATCATCTGCGGAACGAACGCCTGCCGGGTCGGCATGTCAAAGGCGTTGATGATCCCCAGCACGACGCTCAACGCGAAAACGTGCCAGACCGCGATCAGACCGCTCAGCGTCAGGCCCGCCAGCAGCAGCGCCTGGACGCACGCCGCCGTCTGGGTCAGGACGAGCGTCCGGCGGAGGTTCCACCGGTCGGCCAATACGCCCGCGACGGGGGCGAAAAGCAGGGTCGGGACCTGGCTGACAAGCCCCAGCGTGCCAAGGATGAATGCGGAGCCCGTCAGCCGATACACGAGCCAGGCGACGGCCAGTTGCTGCATCCACGTCCCGATCAGCGAGATGCCCTGGCCGACAAAGAAGAGCCGATAGTTGCGCGAACGCAAGGCGCGCACCAGAAGTGCGGCCCGCCGCATTGCAGCCGGCGGGGTCGTCTCCGCGCGAGACCCGGCTCCTTGCGCGTCCACGCTGGCTTCCTGTGGAATCCGCCCTGGCAGGGCGGCAGCAGGGAGATCATAGCGGCGACGCTGACACCGTCGACTCGCCGTGGTGGTACACGCGCAGTGCCCCGCGCTTGCCGCCCGCGTCCGCGGGTTTATCAGACGTCGCCCCAGCGCGGAACAGAGCCATCGGCGGAAGGCGGCGCGCGCCGCGTGCCGATAAGCGCTGTGGTCAGCGGCACACCCCGGGGCTCAAGGCCAACGTGCCGCACGAGACAGGAGACGAGCGTGACGCGGGCGGCCAGCATGCGCCTGCGCGTGGACGAGCGTACGCTGGAAACCTGCCTGGACCGACTGGACCGGCAGACGCAGCCGCGTGCCGGCCTCGAGCTGCGCCGCGCGCCCCGCTATGCGTACCGCGCTCGACCGTTGACAGTCGAACTGGTCACCGGCGAAGCGACAACGGTGTGCTGCGCGGCAGCCGCCCGAAACCTGAGTCGCGACGGTATCGGGCTGCTCGTCGGGCAATTCATCTGGCCCGGCACGGAATGCCGACTCGCGCTGCGCAGCCTGTGGGAAAACGAGACGACCCTGGGCGGTCGCGTTCGACGGTGCCGGTACATCCCCGGCACGGGGGTGCTGTACGAAATCGGCGTGCGCTTCGATCGTCCCGTGAACGTGGCGCTGTTCGTGCCTCGCCGTCGGCCGCTGCGGATTCTGCTAGTTGACGAATCGCCGCAGCGGCAGGAGCTGGTGCGCGGTTTTCTGGACGGTCTGCAAGTTGAACTGATCGGTGCCACGACCGCACCCCGGGCAGGTTGGGGGCCGCCGCAGGGCGAGTTCGATCTCATCCTCCTGGACCTGGATAGCCCCAGCTTCGACGCCTTTCTGGTCACCAAGGAACTGCGGAGCGCGGGCTACCTGGGGCCGATCGTCGGACTGGCCTGTCAAACCGGGCGGACGTTGAGTGCGCGCTGCGAGGCGGCCGGCTGCACCGGCTACCTGAGCAAACCGCTGACGCGCGAGGGGCTGCGGGAACTTTTGGCTTCCCTGGATGGTGAGCCGCTGCACAGCACGCTCGCCGGCGACGTGCAGCTCGCCCCGTTGGTCAACCGCTTCGTACGGGAACTCCGCACGCTGGCCCGGCAGTTGTCCGTCGCCTTCGAGATCGGCGACCACGAGACGCTGCGAAACCTCGCCCAACGCCTCCAGGCCGACGGGGGAGCCTATGGTTTCGATCCGATCAGCGACGAGGCCCGGCACGTGCAGGTTCTATTGGACCTCGAAGCCCCGCCCGCGCGCCTGCGTCGCAGCGTGTACGAACTGATTCACGTGTGCTTGACGGCGCAACCGGCCACGTGGGACGAGGATGTGAAAGACCCCGACGGTCGCGGGAGCACGCCCTTCGCACCGGAAGATTCCACCTGACAGGGCGCATCGCTGGACGGCCGCGGCAACGGACCGTCAAGCGTCAGGCGTGCCCGCCTCCGGGGGCTGTGCTTGCCACTCGACGCGCGGGGCGTCGCCCCACAGTCCGTCCAGGTCGTAGTACGCGCGGTGCTCCTCGTCGAAGATGTGCACCACCACGTCAATATAGTCGGCCAACAGCCAGCTCGTATGCGCCCGATCCGTGGTCGAAAAGGGCCGCCGACCCACGCTGCGGGCATGCTCCTCGATCGCGTCCAGCACGGCCCGCGCCTGGCGATCCGAGGTCCCCGTTCCGATCACGAAGAAATCCGTCAGCGCGCTGAGCCCGCGGAGATCGAGCACCGCCACATCGGCCGTCTTCAGGTCCGCCGCCAGCCGCGCGACGGCGATGGCGAACCGCAGCCCGTCTTCGCTGTCCGCGGAGCCGCGCGCGGTCCCGCCCGCCTGCGACACAGTCGGGTTTTCACGCATAGCCTCATTCTACGAGCGGCGACGCCGCGGGGAAACGGCCCCCGTAGCTTCGTCGCCCCCGTTGCCGCGAACGCGCCTTGCGACGGACGACCTCGCAGGCGATAACGCTACGTGTGACCACCGAGCCCCCCATCGACGCGTTGGATTCCGGAGCAGGCACTCGCCCGTGGGCGCGCCGCGCGGCGCTGGCCGCGGCCACCGTCATCCTGGTGCTGATCGCGGGCAGCCCTGGGCTCGACGCCCCCTGGTTGCCCGGTGATGAGTACATATTCATCGTCGATAACGCTGACGTGAATCCGGCGGTCGAGCCCGTCACAGCCGTCCGTCCGCTGGCGCAGCGGCTCGTCGCCATCTTCACCAAAGTGCACGATGACCTGTATCAGCCGATTCCGATCGCGACCTACGCCCTGGAGTGGGCGCTCACCGGCGGCGAGCCGCTCAGCTTTCGCCGTACGGACCTCCTGATCCATGCGCTCAATGCACTGCTGCTGTGGTGGGTTCTGCACGCGCTTCTGACCGCCGGCCCCCCCGCAACACCTCGCGGAGTCGCGCTGCGGGCGTGGACTCTGGCCACCCTCTGGGCCCTGCACCCGATGCTGGTCACCACCTGGGCGGCCGACATGGGACGGACCCACCTCCTTTCGGCCACCTGCGCTCTACTCGCGCTGCGACTGTACCTTAAGTGGCTACAAAATCGCCGCGTCATCGCGCTGGCCGGCGCACTCGCCCTGCTGATTGCTGCGATGCTCTGCAAGCCCATCCCGGGCTGGGTGCTGCTGGGACTGGCGCTGGAAGCCGCGCGCCGCGGATGGCGGCAGGCTGCGCGACAGCCGGCCGTCTGGATCGTGGCCGTGATCTGCGGCGGCTTTGCCGCGCTGACCTATTGGACGAGCCGCACATCGGGCCTGATGGAGGACGCGTCGCAGGGTCTCTTCGGCGATCCGCTGGCCCGCAGCGCGTTGGCAGTCTGGCTCTACTTTCGCAACCTCGTGGCGCCACTGTGGCTGTCGTTCTGGTACCTGCCCGACCCCCGCACCGGCTGGACCTGCCCGCTGGTCTGGCTTGGGCTGATATTGGCGACAGCGAGCGTGCTCCATGCTGTCCGTGCTTGGAAGCACGCGGAGATGCGGTCGGCCGCGATCGGCTGGGCATGGTGCTGGGCACTGCTGCTACCCGTCATTGGGGTGGTCGGCGCCCGGGAGTCGGCCGCCGTTGATCGCTATCTGTATCAGCCGCTGATGGGTATCGCACTGGTCGTCGGAGCGCTGCTGTGCCGCGTGCTATCGGCCCGGGGGTCCGTCGGACTTGCGCGTGTAGTCGTCCCCGTCACCCTGCTCGCCGCCGTCGCTCTTGTGCTGTTCGACATGGCGCAGGTCGGTGTCGCCCGCAGCCCCGTTCGACGAGCGCGACGCCTGGTCGAGCTCAATCGCGGGGATCCGCGCGCACTCGAAGCGCTAGCCGTCGCCTGCGACTTCGCCCGGCACCATCCGCTTTCGCAGTCCGACGCAAGCTTGGTGCCGCCCGGTGAGAGTCAGGTCGCCCATTTCACGTCGCTGGCGCATGCGGCTTTGAGCGAGGCCGCCGCGACGCCCGGATTGGAGCGCTTCTTCCCGGGGCCCGCCGACCGCGGCCCCTTCCATCGTCGACTGGCGTACCGGTTCCTGCTGCTGGGCGACGCCCCGGCCTCGCTCGCGCAGGCCGAGCAGGCTCGTCAGCTTCTGCCTGGTGACTTTCTCACCTGGCGCCGGCTGGCGCATGCCTACCAGGCCCTGGGACGATACGACGACGCGGTCGCCGCCTACCAGCAGTGTGAAGGCCTCCTCGCCACGCAGGAGCCGGCGACGCGTGCGGCGCACTTCACGGACTACGGCACACTGCTGATGTACGAACTGGAGCGCGACCAGGAAGCCTGCCCACAGTTCGAGAACGCGCTGGAGACGGGTAAGGCTCCGCTGGAAGCGAAACTGGGATGGGCGGTGTGCCAGGTCCGATACGGGGAGGGCGCGACGGGTTTCCGACTCATTGTCGAGATCCTCGAAACCATTCGCCGACGCGGTGCCCACCCGATCGTGCAGCTTCGAGCCGGGCTTGCCCTCGGTGAGTATCGGCTTCGCAGTCACCACTGGGACGAAGCGTATGGCGTGTACAAATCGCTGCTTCAAGACAACCCGACGGAGTACGCGGTGCTGCGCGGCTTCCACGAGGCATGCTTTCAGTCGGGCCGCATCGCCGATGCGGTAACCGCGTGGCGGGACGCGGTCCTGAAAGCTCCGGGCAGGCGGGAGTTTGAGTCGTTTCTAGTCTGGGCGCTGGCTCTGCGTGGCGACGAAGCGGCCAGTCCAGCCGCGGAGGACCTCATCGCGCGTGATCCCGATAACCCATTGGCGTGTTTAGGACTTGCGATCGTCGAACTGCGGTCCGGTCGGGTGCAGCAGTCCGTCGAGCTCATTGAGCGCGCAGCGCGCGGAAATCCGATTCCCAAGGCGCGCGCCCACGAAAGGGCGGCGGCAGCGCTTCAGGTTCTGTCGGAACGTGGCGAGCTTCCGACTGAAGCCGTGGTTGCTCTGGCAGCCGTTTACGCAACAGGGGAATTTTCGACCGAAACCAGGGCGGCGTGTATTGAGTTATTGGACGTTTATATGAAACAGAACTTGGAAGAACCGGTGCGTAAAATCGCGCAGAAAGTCCGCGACAAGCTATCGGACTTGGTCAACAATTCGGCAGAAAAAACAGAATCTTGACGGGATTTACGTGTCGTCCGTGTTGAAACTCGCGCGCCGCTTGTTATACTAGTAGGTGGCGGTAGATCGTCAGGGGAGAGACCTAACCGCCGGAAGGGCGTAATCGCTTTTCCTCGAAAAACTTGCTTCCACTCGCTGCGGCACCCTCAGACCGCGCCAATACCCACAGGGTGCCGCACGCCTTTTAATGTGGGCTATCCGGATTCGAACCGAACTTCTCGTTACTTCGCGTTGACACTGCCCGCGACGTGAACGCTTTCGGCTCGCGTCGACACCACACACGCGCGGCGAAGTTCTGCTATCGAAGACCGGTATAATCCGTCTCTGTGAACACACGACCCGGGCGCCGCGAAACTGTCAAGCTTCGCTATCCGTGGCTATTCGCATTGCCCGATGGGGAGCTGCCCCGCACCGTCAAGTGTGCAGGTGGAACATACCAACTGGTGCAGGTTTTCAAGCACGACTTCTTCGCGGCCACGGGGCTGTACTCCGGGCCCGAAGGTCCCGCCGTACTGAAACTCGGGCGCACAAATCCGCTGCTGACCCTGCCGATGGACTGGGCGGGTCGCTTTCTGGCGCGCCGCGAGCTGCGGCTTTACGAGCAACTGCGGGACGTACCTGGAGTCCCGCGTGTGATCGGCCCCGCGGGCAAGACCGGCTTTATGCACGTGTACGTGCCGGGGCATCCGCTGGGCCGGCGCGAACAGGTCTCTGATGCGTTCTTCGACCAGCTCGCGGCGCTGCTGAATGCCTTGCACGCGCGCCACATCGCGTATGTCGACCTCAACAAACGCGAGAACATCCTGGTCGGGGACGATGGGCAGCCCTACCTGATCGACTTCCAGATTTCGCTCTGGCTGCCGCCGATAGGCTGGCGTGCCGGGTGGCCTGTGCAATGGATCCTGCGTCGCTTTCAAGATGCGGATCGGTACCACTTTTTGAAGCACAAGCGGCGGTTGCGGCCTGATTTGTTGACCCCCGCGGAACGGCAGGCCGCGGCGCGGGTGGGAGGCTGGATTCGCCTGCACCGCTGGCTGACGCGGCCGCTGACGGAACTGCGTCGGCGGGTGTTGCGGCGTCTGCGGGCCGCCGAAACGCGCCCGGTAGCCGGCTCCTCCGCCCGCTAGGAACCGCGCGCCGGAGAGGCCCCGTTGCTGGCACGATGCGGACGGTCTTTGTACACTGTCGGAACCTCGCAAGCAGCGTTTGCTGGCGCGGCGCGATGATGGGAACAAAGGCTTTCTGGCGAGGATACAGCATGAAGGCGATCATGACTGGCGGATTCGTGCTGTTGTGCGGACTGATCGTGTGCAGCACGGGCTGCGCACACAACGCGCGGTTCGGCAACAGCGGGCAGTGGACTGGGGTCTTCTTCGGTGACGTCGGGATCGTCGGCCACGGAAACGTCGTGACCATTCAACGCGGGTCACGCGTCTGGAAACTCTCCATCCAGGGCGACAACAACACGGTCACCGTCGAAGAGGGCGTCACCCTGAACCGCATCGAGTTCTGGGGCAACGGCAACATCGTCAGCATCCCGGACAACCTGATCGTGCGTACCACGGAGGTCGGTGGGAATCAGATCATCCGGCGACCCGTCGAGCGGCGTCCGCCGGAAGAGTATCTGCCCGGTGAAGTGCTCCCGCCCGAGCCGGCCCCGGCGCCGGCGAAGCCGGCCCCGGCGCCCACACCGGCTCCTCCGCCCCCGGCACCCGTGTCGCCGCCCCCGGTCGAAGAACCCCCGCTGAAGTAGACGGTCGGGAAGCGCGACCGGCGGCGGGAGCGTACGTGCGGCAGCGCACACAAACCGCTAACTGGTAATCCGGAGTTCGGGCAACGGCTTCGCACCGGCTTCATTCTGCTGAAGCCGATCGACCAGTCGCGTGATGAAATCTTCCAGCGCGGCGATCACGGCCGGGTCCGCATCGGTGAAATACGCGAGCGGCCGGCCGGCGTCGCCGTGCGCGCGAATGGCGTTGTGCAGCGGGATGGCGCCGAGGAAGGGGACGCCGAGTTCGGTGGCGGCTTTCCGGGCACCGTCGTGACTGAAGATTTCGTCGCGATGCCCGCAATGCGGACAGACGTAGTAGCTCATGTTCTCGACGATGCCGAGTGGTTCGACGCCGAGGCGCTGGTACATATGCAGGGCCCGCACGGCGTCCATGACGGCCAGCTCCTGGGGCGTGCAGACGACGATCGCCCCGGTCAGCGGAATCGTCTGCGCCAGTGTGAGGGGAATGTCGCCTGTACCGGGGGGCAGATCGACGATCAGGTAGTCGAGCGGGCCCCAGTCCGTCGCGTCCAGCATCTCCTTCACGTATTTCTGCGCCATGGGGCCACGCCAGATCACCGCCTGGTCGCGGCTCATGAGGTGTCCCATGCTGACGACCTTCAGTCCGTCCACCTGCGGCGGAACCAGTCGGCCGGCCGCGTTGAGTTCCGGTTTGAGGTTCTCCGTCCCGGTCAGCCGGGGCAGCGACGGGCCGTAAACATCGCCATCGAGCAGGGCGGCGGCGAATCCGCGACGCAACAGGCCGACCGCGGTCAGCAGTGCGATCGTGCTCTTGCCGACGCCGCCTTTGCCGGCTCCAACCGCGATGACGTGGCGGACGCCAGGGAGTGGATGGGCGGCGTGCAGGGTCGGGGTCGAATCAGGCATGCGCTTCTCCGCTGCCGGGAAACAATGGAATCGACACGCGGCGGCCAGCCGCGCGTGTCGCAGGACTCCCGGTAGGAGAGAGGATAGAGCGCTGCGGGTCCCAAGACCACCCCGCGGGTGGGGAAGGCGGAGGTAGTTGCGCCCGCCGGCGCACTAGAGCAGCGGCGTACCCCACTTGAAGTCGTACGCTTCGTCGTTGATGACGGCGAAATAGCCCTGCTCGTCGGAGTCGATATCGTAGACCGCGTCGCTGATGCCGCGGGCGGCGAAGTAGAAATAGACCGCATCGCGAAGCTGCCGCTCGTCGACATCGTGCGGGAGCGGCAAGTCGATGGTGCGCACCTCGGTGTTCTCGTATCCGTAGCGCGGCACGCAGCGAAGCATCAGGGCGGTCCGTTTCATGGCTTCTTTCCTGCCGCGGGGCGCTGCCCCGCCCTACGTAAAGCATTCCATATCCGCGCTTATTATACGGGGCGGCCAAGTGCGTTGTTCAAGGAGCGACGGTTTTGCGGACGCGCAGCGACGGCCGCGGCGCCGGCCGCAAATTGATTGGGGGCCGGGATCAGCCGCGGGCTGCGGGCAGGGCGGCAATCACCTGTTCGATTTCCTCGCGGGAGTTATAGAAGTGCGGGCTGGCGCGCAAGCGTCCCTGACGCAGCGCCAACACGATCTTGAACTCTTCCCGCAGGTGTTTCTGCAAGGCCGGCAGGTCGTGCTTATCAGACGAGAAGGAGACGATACCGCTCCACTCGGCGGCGCTGCGCGGGCTGTGCACGCGCCACCCCTTGCGGTGCAATCCGTCCACCAAGAGGTCCGTCAGTTGCTTGACCTGCCACTGGATCTCATCGATGCCCACCTCCAACAGCAGGTCCAGCGACGCGCCCAGCGCGCAGATGCCGCCCACGTTGTACGCCCCGCTGTCGAACCGCCGGGCATCGTCGCGGAAGTCGATCTTGCGCTCCGGACTGTCCCAGTGATGCTTCATGCCGAGGTAGCCGATCTCCGTCGGACGCAGATGGCCCAGCAGCTCCCGGCGGCAGTAGAAGATGCCCGCGCCTTCCGGTCCGCACAGCCACTTGTGCCCGTCGGCGGCAAGGAAGTCGATGTTCATCGCGCGCACGTCGATCGGATGCACCCCCAGCGCCTGAATGGCGTCCACGAACAGCAGCACGCCGCGCTCCTGACACAGCTCCCCCAGTCGCACCAGGTCCATGCGGAAACCGTTGCTCCACTGGACCGCCGACACGGCCACAATGCGCGTGCGCTGGTCGATGCGGGCCGCCAGCCGGTCGAACGGGATCCGTCCGTCCTCCTCCGGCACGCTGCGCAAGTGCACGCCCCGCTGCTCCAGATTCAGCCACGGGTAGACGTTGGCCGGGAACTCCATGCCGGTGGAGACGACGTTATCGCCCGTGACCCACGGGATGCCGTTGGCGACCCAGTTGATGCCTTCGCAGGTGTTCTTGATGAAGGTGATTTCGTCGGCGTGGGCGTGGATGAGCCGGGCGGCGGCCTGGCGCACGTGCTCCAAGGTGCGGTACAGGGTGCCGCCGACGTACGAAGCCTCCGACTGCTCGCGGGCATAGGCGATCAGCGCCTCGGCCGCGGGCAGCGACAGCGGGGCCACGCCGGCATGGTCCAGAAAGTTGAAGCGGCGCGTGATCGGAAACTGCGCGCGAATCTCTTCCAGGTTCATGGCAGCCTTTCCCTGCGGAGTCGGACAGAGCAGTGCTATTCTACCCGCCTACAACCGTCCCGTCTGCGGACCGGCAGTTTGGAAGCCGGGCCTGCGGCGCGCTATGATGCTGCGGCGACGGGACAAAGCGGGGGCGCGCACCGAGGTGCACAGCCCATGAACGACCTGACTCCCCGACAGATCGTACGGGCGCTGGACCGCTACATCATCGGGCAGGAAGAGGCCAAGCGGGCGGTGGCGGTCGCGATCCGCAACCGCTGGCGGCGGCTGCATCTGCCGCCCGAGATGCGTGACGACGTCTGCCCGAAGAACATTCTGATGATCGGGCCGACCGGCGTGGGCAAGACGGAGATCGCCCGACGACTCGCCCAACTGATCGACGCGCCGTTCGTGAAGGTGGAAGCCACGAAGTTCACGGAGGTCGGCTACGTGGGACGCGACGTGGATAGCATCGTCCGGGATCTGGTGGAACGCGCGCTGGTGCAGGAGCGGGAACGTCTGGCCCACAGCGTCCGCGCTAAGGCGTTGCGGAACGCTCAGGAGCGGATCCTGGACCAGTTGCTGCCGGGCGGGCTGACGACCGAGCCGCCGGACAGCGAGCAGGCCCAACGACGCGCCCGGACGCGCGAGAAACTCCGTCAGCAGCTCGAAGCGGGCGGACTGAAGGAGCATCTGGTCGAGGTGACCATCGAAGAGCGCGCCGTGCCACGGCACGTGATGGCCACCATGGGTCTGGACCAGATGGGCCCCGAGTTCGAGCAATTCATGGAACGCATCATGCCCCCGCGCGGCAAACGCCGCCGCGTGCCGGTGCCCGAGGCGCTCGACATCCTGACGCAGCAGGAGATCGACCGACTGGTCGATCAGGACGCGTTGCAGCAGGCGGCCCTGCGGCGGGCGCAAGAGACGGGGATCGTCTTTCTGGATGAGATCGACAAGATCTGTGGCAGCGGTCTGACGGAGGGCAGCGGGCCGGAGGTGTCGCGGAGCGGAGTGCAGCGCGACCTGCTGCCGCTGGTCGAGGGGACCAGCGTGAGCACGCGGTACGGAATGGTGCGGACGGATCACATTCTGTTCATCGCGGCCGGGGCGTTTACGCAGTCGCGTCCCAGCGACCTGATGCCGGAATTGCAGGGCCGGTTTCCGCTGCGGGTGGAACTGCACGATCTGAACGCGGAGGACTACTACCGGATTCTGACCGAGCCGGAGAACGCCTTGATCAAACAGCAGGTCGCGCTGCTGGCCACGGAAGGGGTGCGGCTGGAGTTCACGAACGAGGCGATCGTGGAAATGGCCCAGATGGCGTATCGCGCCAACCAGATTCTGGAGAACATCGGAGCCCGCCGGCTGTACACGATCGTGGAAAAAGTGGTCGAGGAAATCGCATTCAACGCGTCCGACGCGATCAACAAGGATGTGGTGATCGACGTGGACTACGTGCGCATGCGGCTGGCGGACATTCTGGCCGACGAGGAGCGCAGCCAGTATCAGTTGTAGCGCCGCGGACCCGGGACGCCAGCGGCGCCGACGGCGGGGTCACGCCAGGCCGCCGCGCAGCCGCTCGCGCAGGGCGCGGTAGTCGGTCTTGCCCGTTCCGAGCACCGGAATCTGGTCGACCTGGACGACGCGCGCCACGTTGTGCAGGGCGGACAGCCCAGCGGCCCGGATCTGCCGATTGACGGTCGCGCGGTCCACCGGGCGGGTGGTGAAAAGCACGATCTCGGGGTGTTCGTCGCCGGGCGTGGCCTCGACGGCGATGGTGGGGCCTTCGTCCGTGTCGGCGAGGTAATGCGGCTCGAGCGCCGCCTCGATAGCGGGCAGCGAGATCATCTCCCCCCCCAGCTTCACGAACCGTTTGAGCCGACCGCGGAAGGTGAGCACGCCCTGCGCGTCTTCGCTGACCAGGTCCCCGGTCCGGTACCAGCGCCGGCCGTCCCACTCGACGAACGCCGCAACGCCGGGTTCTCCGAGGTAACCGGAAAACACGCCTGGGCCGCGGACCAGGAGCATGCCGACCTGCCCGGGGGAAACCAGGCGACCGCTCTCCTCGTCCACCACGGCATACTCGAACGACGGCAGCACGCGGCCGATCGTTCCCGGCCGCGGGTCGTCCTCCCGGTTCACCGCCACCACCGGCGAACATTCGGTGACGCCATAGCCCTCCAGCACGACTGCTTGGGGACAGCGTTCCGCAAGCAGTTGATAGACGCGGGGCGGGCAGGCTTCGGCCCCGGTCACGATGAGGCGAAGGGAGGAGAGCATCTCCCGGCTACCGGCGCGCGCCACGCCGGCCAGAAACGTCGGTGTGCCGCACACGAGCGTCGCGCGATACGCTTGCACGAGGCGTGCCAGCAGTCCGGCTTCGGTCGGGTTCGGGTGATAGATGACCCGGACACCGGTCAGCAGCGGAAGCACCAGCGTGACGGTCAGACCGAACGAATGAAAGGGTGGCAGAAAGCCCAGCAGGCAGTCGTCTTCGCGGACTGTGAAGACGGTCAGGATATCGCGGATGTTGGCTAGCAGGTTGGCATGGGTGAGCGGTACTGCCTTGGGAACGGTCTCGGACCCGCTGGTGAGCAGCACCGCCGCGGTCGGCGCGATCGCGGCCCGCGCCAGCGCGGACCAGGTGCCGCGGGCGCGCAGCGCGGCCAGGGCGCGCCGATGCCAGCGCAAGTTCGCGACGAGTTGCTCCACGAACACGAATCGCTCGCGTAAGCTGCCGAATTCCACGCCCCGTGCTTCCAGGCGCGATACCAGCGCAGCCGACGTAAGCACGCGCTGCACGCCGGTCACGTCGAGGGCGTGCGCGATGTTTCGCCGCCCCAGTGTCCAGTTGAGCAGCACCGGCACACGGCCGGCAAACAGCGTGGCGAGGTAGGCGGCGCTGGCCGCGACCGAGGCCGGCAACATCAACCCCACGCGTTCGCCGGCCAGCCGGGCGATCGGCGGCCGCAAAACAAACACCGCCGTAACGAGGTCACGATAGCGGCGCGGCCCGCGAACCTGGTCGGCAATGACAATTCGATTCGGGTCGCGCGACGCCTGTGCCAGAAATACCGCCGGAATGGTCGCGCCCATCGGCAGGTCCGCGCGACGAGCGGACCGGCCGGCGAACCAGGCCGGCGGCGGCGGACGCAGCTCCACCGGCCGCGAGACGACCGCCTGCCCCCGCGCCGCCAGCAAAACGTCCGCGACCGTTTGCAGCGCGTCAACGTCGTCCGACGGAAACCCGAACTCTCGCCCCAGCCACAGCACGAGTTCGGCTTTCGCCAGACTGTCGAGTCCCAAGTCCTGGGCCAGCCGCTGCTCGGGGCGGAGCTCCGACAGCCCTGTCATTTCCCGCAGACGAGCGAGTACAAGCTGCTGCGTCGCCGGCGGCACCGCCGCCGCGAGCCCCTCCAGACGGCCCCAGTCCGGCTCGGGCATTTCGCGGGCCCTGCCGCCTTCCCAGCGCGTATACGGCACGTACACCGCGGGTGGCGCGTCCACGTTGTAGAAGTGCTCCAGAAACGCATTGATGGTGTGGCGATCGGCGGTGCGTGGAAAGTCCCGTAGTTCGCAAAGCTCGATCTCAACCGCGCGCCGTGGCGTAAAGAACAGCGCATTGGCGAGCAGATACCCTGCGCAGCGCCACAAGAACCGACCGATGTGCGGAACCCGACCAGAGGCCAGACTGAAACCACTGCCCCACAGTCCCCGCGTGCGCACCAGGACAACCCGCACGTCGGGCACGGCACGGAGGATACGCTCGACTGCACTGTTCCCGCGCAGATCCTCGTACCGGCTACGATAGAGGTGCCCGGACGGGTAAAGGAGCACGTTCTCACCCCGTCGCAGATCCTCGATGCACTCGCTCAGGCGCTGCTGTGCCTGGACCCGCGCGGCGGGACCATATCTTCGAAGGTCCGGTAGGGGGCGGACGCCGCTGCGCCGGGCCAGCCACCGGATGAAGAACCGATCGATCTGGTCCTGGTCGGCCAAGGCCCGGGGGGCGAAGGGTTCGTGCAGCCAGGCCATCACGATGATCGGGTCAATCAGAGCGGGGTGGTTGGGCAGGAACAGGATTCCGCGTTTACCGCGGGCTGCCACGGCCGCCACGCCGCGGATGCGGACGCGGTACCGCAGTCCGAGGAGCAGCTTCACGAAGTGCCGCAGAATCGCGTCGAGCATACGTTTCAGCAGCTTATCGGCACACACAAACGCCGCCGGCGCCGGGGATGATACCGAGCGGTCAGCCCCGTTCGGAGGTCAAAGGGGCTTTTTGGCCGTTGGCTGGAAGCACCGACAGGCGGCGCTATACTCACAACGGCGAGCAAAGTTTGGGCCGAACCACCCGGGAGCTGCCTGGGAGGTGCCTGCGACTTATCAAACGGGAAACGCGGGCACGCCACACTCAATTGTCGTGTCGAGGTGCGGTATGCGACTCGGACGCGCAGTCTCATATGCCGTGTTGGCAACGGTGCATCTGGCGGAGAACGCCAACGGGCGCCCGATCCAGGGGCGAGACATCGCGGAAGCGTGCGGTTTACCGGCGGGGCATCTGCTCAAGATTCTCCAACAGCTCGTACGGGCGCAGATTCTGTCCAGCGAGCGCGGGCCGGCGGGCGGGTTCGTGCTGCGAAAGCCGCCGAACGAGATTACGCTCCTGGAGATCGTCGAGGCCATTGACGGACCGATCACGGGCGATTTGCCGCTCCGCCAAGTTTCCCCCGCGAAGGAATCGGCCCGTGCACGTTTGGAGCAAGCGTGCCGGGAGGTGGCACAGCACGCCCGGACGGTGCTTGCACAGACCGTAGTTTCGGAGTTGGTTCGTGGCCAGCCTGAGGCTGTCGGTGTGCCCCGGTAGCGTCTTCATTTCCCATAACCTGCCGTCGAAGCGCCACTTTTCGTTGAACGGACGGCTGGCAATCGTCAGAATGGGGGTAGCGCTGGTTCCCATCCGTCCAGAGGCAAGTTCGGGAAAGGAGACATGAGCATGCGTAGGCCGATGGTCGCCTTGGCCGTGATCAGCCTGTTGTTCGGCACTCCGTTACAGGCCGGCGAGGTACTCGTGAAGAACGACTCGATTCAGAACAACGGACAGGCGGTGATCGTGGGGAACTTCATCGCGGGGGAGCAGGCGGGCGTGCGCCTCACCTCGCCGTGCAATGGGGCGATCGTCGCGGTGCAGATTCTGTGGCTGGAGGGGACACCGGGGCACCCGCCGAGCCTGGAGGACGCGATCCACATTTATGCCGGCGCGACCTTTCCGACGCCCGGCGCGGAACTCGCGCTGCTGGAGGGACCGGTGCTGACGCCCGGGTATTGGAACGAGTTCCGGTACCTTGATGAGGCGGGCACGATTCCCCTGAATGTCCCGGTCACAGCGGGGCAGCAGTTCTATGTGACGCTGCAATTCTACAACCCGACTGACGTGGGCAACGGCGGGCCCAGCGTCGTGCGCGACGTCGACGGCTGTCAGAACGGGAAGAACGTCATCTACGCCATTCCGGGCGGCTGGTGGAACTCCTGTCTGTTGGGTGTAGCGGGCGATTTCGCCATCCGCGCGATTGTGAACTGCCCCGACCCGACCGGCGCCTGTTGCTACGCCGACGGAACGTGCGCCAATGGCGTTACGCAGGCGGACTGCACCGCCGAGTACGGCGCGGCCTGGTACGACGGGCAAAGCTGCGGGCAGGTGACTTGTACGCCGCGCGGGGCGTGCTGCCGCGCCGGCGGGTGTCTGCCGCTGGTGAGCCCGGCGAACTGCGCCGCGATCGGCGGGACGTATGCGGGACATGGGACCAATTGCGCGGACAACGTGTGTGTGGCGGGTGCGTGTTGTCAGATCGACGGCAGTTGCGTGCAGAACTTCGGTTTTCAATGTGCTGCGCTGGGCGGGACGTTTCAGGGGCCGGGCACGAGCTGCGCGCCCAACCCGTGTCCGCAACCCGTGGGCGCCTGCTGCTTCGGGACGTTCTGCATCCCCGGGCAGACCAACGCGGATTGCACGGGTGCGGGCGGGACGTGGGCCGGGGCCTTCACGACGTGCGAGCCGGTGAATCCCTGCCTGCCGCCAGCGGGCTGTGCGGGCGACACCAACTGCGACGGCGAAATCACCTTCGCGGACATCGACTCGTTCGTCGAAGCGCTGTCGGGCCCTGAAAACTGGCCACACGATCCGTGTCCGTGGAGCAATGCGGACACCAATGGCGACGGGGACGTCACCTTCGCCGACATCGATTCGTTCGTGGCGCTGATCGGGACGAGCTGTCCGTAAAAGCGCCTGATTGAACCGCATACCCCCTGGGCAGCGAGGTGGCCCGCCACGGACGCGGCGGGCCCTTTCAGCGGCTCTGAACCCGTACCGCGCGGCCCGGGGCCCGGTGGAGGACTTGCGCGCCGAATGACTTGGCGTTCGACGCGTGCGGACGTACACTGCGCTTCGTGTCCGAGGGCGTAGCGGCCGATGGCTGGCGTTGCGGGGTCGTGTCCACAAGCCGTCGTCGCAGCAGGGGAGCAGGATGATGATCTTCGGCGAGGAGGACTCGAAACCGATGGAACCACACCCTCACCCGCCGGCCCAGCTCCGGCTGGATACGACGGACATGCAGACCCTGTACGCGAACTTCTTCGCGCTGGCCGGGTCGCAGGACGAGATCGTCTTGTACCTGGGCGCGACCTCGCCGCTGCCCAACGTCCCGCAACCCGCGCTGAAGGTCTCCCACCGTGTGATGATGATGCCGGCGAACGCGAAACGACTGATGCTGGCCCTCCAGCAGGCCATCAAGGCACACGAGGAACGCTTCGGGCCCATCGAGTTGCCACCGCCGCGGCGTCCGGAGGGCGGAGCGCCGTGAGCTTCCGGGCCAGTAGGTGATTGTCTGGGATGGGATTCAAGAAGTGCACCGCCCGCACTGCGTGACCCGTCATCTGTACATCCTGCACGATCCGCCGCTCGACGGTCCCACCAATATGGCCCGGGACGAACACCTGCTGTACAGCGGCACCTGGCGTCCGGCCGTCCTGCGCTTCTACACGTGGACCCCGCCGACCCTCAGTCTCGGCTACTTTCAGCGCTACGCCGAGCTCGCCACCCTGCCGCCAGAAGTCCGCGCCCTGCCCGTCGTGCGCCGCATAACCGGCGGGGGCGCGATCCTGCACGATCGGGAGCTGACGTACTGCCTGGTGCTGGACGCAACGGTACCCATCGCCCGCCAGCCTCCTTTGGCCTTGTACGAGCTGGTGCACGAATGCTGGCGCCAGGCGGTGGGGCGCGACTGTCCCGCCATTGCGACCGCTCCGCCCGATCTTCCTTTGCCCACCCCGCGAACCGGCCCCTTCTTCTGCTTCCAGAAACCCGGGCGCACGGACCTTCTGGTCGAGGGCCGCAAGGTCCTGGGCAGTGCGCAGCGCCGCCTGCGCGACCGCGTGCTCCAGCACGGCTCGCTGCTGTTGGGCCGGCGCTTCGAAGCGCACCCGGGAGCCCATCTGGGCGAACCTCCCGCCCAGCGCGTCGCGGAGTGGCAAACCGCGTTCACCGACAGATTGGCGGCTGCCCTGAACCTCACCGCATGCTCCGCGAGCTGGGAAGCGGCGCAGCTCGAAGACGTCGCCCGACGTCGGGAGCGCTATGCCGGGGACGCCTGGACCCGCCAATTCTGACCGGCGGACAGGACGCCCTCGGATCGGGCCATGATGGTGTTCAGGCTCGTCTCCCAGACCGGCTCGGCCTATGATGCAGCCGCGATGATGGCCGAAATCTACCTCGGTATGCGTCCCGGACATCGACCCCGGATGGTGAGCGTCGCGGCCGCCACGCTCGTCGCCGCCCTGGCCGTGGCCTGGACCCAGGTCCGCAGTGCGCGGGCGCTCGCGCCGGCGCAGTCTGTCCCCGGCACGCCGTTGAAAGTGCGCGTCCCAGTCGGATGGCACCCGGCACCGGACGATCCACAGACTTTCCTGTCGCCGACGCGGGAAGGCGAGCGCCGCAAGCTCTTCGAGTTTGAACGCCGGGTCCGGTTCAAGTATCTCGTCCTGCCGCAGTTCGAGCCCCTGGAGCGCCTGTTGCCGCGTCTGGGGCTGGGGAACGCCTCGGAACTCACGGCGGCCCGCATCGGGCACTATCCGGCGGTCCAAGTGCGACGATTCGAGCCGCGCAGCCGTGGCCGATATCGGCTGCCGCCCCGGCAGTCGCTGGTGCGCATCGCTGCTCTGCCGCGCGGCCCGGTGATCTTTGTGGCATATGAAACGCTCGTGGAGCTGCGGCCGGCCGACGAGGAAATCCTTGAAGACATCTGTCGGACGATGCAGATCGACGATGCCACCTTGGCGGCCGCACCTGAGGTGTATCTAGAACGCGCCGGGGTGGGGCTTACGCTGGCGGATGGGTGGACCGCCGTCGGCGCACACTTCGCGGAGGTGCCGGGACTGTACGTTGGTGGCGTGGTCGACGGGATGCCCATGTGGGCGGTCGGCATCTTTCGCACCTGGCTGGCTCACGAGCGCACGCCGGCCGATTTGCTGGCGGACGTCGCGGCCCAGGAGTGGCTCCTGTGGGACGGGCAGCTTCGGGTAGCCGAGACGCGGCGACCCGACGGCGCCACCGTCACGACGCTGCGTCATCCGCACTTGGGCATCGTTGACGAGCCGCTCGTGTCCGCACGCGTCGTGTCTTTCTCGCCGACGCAAGCTGCCATGCTCTTCGCCTACGCCGGCCCGCGACACGCCGGGCTGGCCGACGGTGTGGCCGAACAGATCGCCAAGGAACTGACGCTCGCGCCGCTGACCGCCTTCGAGGACCTGGCCAGCGCCGAGCAAGCCGGGGTCACGCTGGCCCAAACCCTCACGCAGCGGGGCGCTTTGCCACGCTGGGGGCGCCGCCGCGTGGAAACAAAATACGAAGAAACGCTCTTCGGGGAGGCGACGGTAACGGTTCTGCGCGAAGCGCGGGGCGGCGACCCGGAGCGCGGATACGAGGGCTTTCAGGTCCGGCGCATGGCCGGGCAGGAAGACGCCATCCGGTGGGTGCTGGACGGACGAGCTCAGACCTACGAGTGGCACGCCGAGTTTCGCTACAACGCGCTGCCGATCCGCGTGCTGGAGCGTCGTCGCCAGGTCGACGGCGACGTGGTGCGTGAGATTGCGATCGCCGGACGAGCGGGCGTCACCTGGACCCATCGCCCCGGGCCGGGGTTCACGCCGCCGCCGGCCGAGTCGGTCGTGGCGGGGTGGGTAGCCCGCAACGAACCCGGTTCCGCAGTGATTGAAGTCTCCTCCCTGTTGGGGCCAGCCACGCACACCGAATGGCTGCGGCAATTGCCGCCGGACGGCGCGCTGCCCCGCGTGCTGGTGCAGCAGGACTTCTGGCCGCTGGGGGCGATTTACGCGTTCGACGACGACCGGGCCGAGACGGAATATGAGCTGTACCCCGGGGCGGTATACCGGCGGGTCACGGATTCCCCCGCCCCGGGCGGGAAGCCGTCGGAGTGACGTCAGCGGGTCATGCGGGGTTGCAGGGCAGGCGGTGAACCCCCCCAAACACTCTTCGCCGAGTGTTGAGGGGACATTTGCGGAGCGCGTACAATCGAGCGGTCAGCGCCGCCCTTTTCGTCGGGCAGCACCGACCGGTGGACCAGGACTACGGCGGACGTGACAACGTCAACTTCTTCCATCAGCACCGCGACCCGTGCCTCGGATGCGGTTCGCGAGCCGGATTCCTTGTGGCGCGGTCGACCCGCTCCGGACCGCAGCCTGGCCGGTTCGGGGGCGGCTGGTGCGAGGGGCAGCGTGCCGATCCAGCGCGCCACATTCGATGGCTGCGCGTGGACTTTCGTCGGTGAGGCCGCAGACTGGCTTGCGAGTGTGCCGGCCCGGGCCTGGGCGGATCCGCGCGGTAGCGGGTGGGAGCTGGTCAAGCACAACGCGCGGCGGGAGGTGTGGCGGGCCGTCATCGGTGGTCGTCCGTGCTACCTGAAGTACCACTTTTACGGCCCGTGGCGCGAGGCCCTGACGCGCTGGTTCCGTCCGTCATCCTGCGCGGCGGAATGGGCCGGGGGGCTGTTCGCTCTGCGGAACGGCATCTCGGCGGTGCGTCCGGTCGCATACACGCGTGGGTTGCAACGTGCCCGCACGCCCGGGACCGGCCGCGCCGGGCGCTGCGCCCTGTTGGTCACCGAGGCGGTGGAGCCCGCGCAACCTCTGAACGAGTTCTGGCTACAGTTGCAATCGGACGAGAACGTGGTGCGGCGGCGGTGCGACACGCGTCAGCTCATCGAAACGCTGGCGGAGCTGATCGCGCGCGCCCACCAGGCGGGCTTTGAACACCTCGACATGCACGCTGCGAACATTCTCGTCCAGACTGTGGCACCGCGGCGCTACCAGGCCGTCTTCGTGGACCTGCAAAGTGCGCGGCTGGGAGTACCGCTCAGCGATCGCGCGGTGGTCCGCAACCTGGCACAGCTCAACCAGTGGTTTCGTCGGCACAGCACCACCATGGATCGCTTGCGCTTCCTGCGGGCGTACCTGCGGTGGCGGAATGAGTTCGAGGACCGCTTCGAGTACAGCCGCCCGCTGGGCCTGTCCTTCGACCAGCTCGTCGCGGCGCTGGCAACCGCCGCGCAGCGCCACGCGAGTCACCTCGGCCGGCAGCGGGACCGACGAGCGTTGCGCGGCGGTCGGTACTTCACGCGGGTGCGCCTGCCCGGCGGGTGGCGCGGGCTGGCCATGCGATGCTGCAAACACCCGCAGGCGGAGTCGCGCGCTTCGCAACTGACCTTCGAACGCCGCTGGTGGGAAACGCAACTGGCCGCCCTGGTCAGCCGGTGGTGTTCGCCTACCGCGGACCCGCCGGGAGAGGCGGCTGCACCGGCCGCGCTCTGCAAAGAGTCGCACTCGGCCGTTGTTGGACGCGCCGTGCTGGAATGTGGCCCAGACCGCATTCCCGTAATCGTGAAGCGGCCTCGGGCGCGGAACTGGCGCCGGCGACTGGCGCAACTGTGGCCGCCCTCGCGCTGCCTGCGCGCCTGGCGAACCGGCTACGCACTGCTGAACCGCGATGTCCCGACCGCGCGGCCGCTGGCCGTGCTGGAACGCCGCTGGGGCCCCTTCGTCCGCGACAGCCTGCTGATCACGGAGGCCATCCCGGGGGCGTCAGATCTGGAGAGCTTTCTGCGCGCCGAGCACGTTCGGCGCACAGCGCGTGAATGGTGGCATCTGAAGCGGGAACTGATCCAGCGGCTGGTCAACCACCTGCGCCGTCTGGAAGAGCGCGGCTTCGTGCATCGGGATTGCAAGGCCGGCAACATCCTCGTTGTGCCCTACCCGGAACTGCGGCTGCTGTGGATCGACCTGGACGGTATCCGTACGTCACGGCGGGTGTCGGACCACGCCCGCCTGCGGGCGCTGGCACGTCTGGAAGTCAGCCTGCGCGATGTTGGCGGGCTGACGCGTACGGACCGCGTGCGCTTCCTGCGGGCGTACTGGGCACGGTTCGGAGCCGCGGAAGACACATGGCGGCGGATGTGGCCCGCGCTGTCCCGCGCGGCCGCGCGCCAGCAGCGCGCCACGGACCGACATCGCGCCTGGAAGCTCGCGCACTACGGACGTCCGTAAAGCGCCGTCCCGCCGAGAGGGCTCACTGCGCTACAGAAACGGGGGCTTCGTCCCGGATGCTGGGGACAAGCAGCTTGGATTCAAGCCCGTGGTTCAACACGTACTCATACATGTAAGGTAATGTTTTGATGACTTCGAGGTCGTCGTGCGTGTCGGTGCCGACGGTCACAAACACGCGATGGTTCGGCACAATCTTGAACCACGGCTCATGCTCGGCCAGGGGAATCAGCTTCGAGTTGACTTCATAGAAAATGCGCGCGTTGGCGATCGTGCGGACCACCTGATCCAGTGACGTATTCGGGAACTGTACGCGCACGTCGCAGTGGGCCAACCCGACCGGGCACGGCCACCGCCGCGCCTGGTTGGCCAGCGTCGTCAGCCCGGCCCAGTCCACGAATTCGAACAGTACATAGTCGATCCCGTTGAGGCAGTTGCGCACCATGTCCAACTGCCCCTTGTTCAGCGGCCAATTGATCTCGCACCCGCACAGAATCTTCAGCTTGCCCGCCCAACGCTGTCGCGCCCGCCGAACCTCCTCCACATAGGCCCGCGCTTCCTTCCCGAAGACCCGGTCGAACTCCTTCTCGCTGTGCACCTCACGCGACGACGGCGTGGCAAAGAGGTGGTCCGTCACACCGATCCCCGCCAGCGGGAAGCCGAGCTTCAGATGCTCCTCGCACAGTTCGTCGATCGTGTACGCACCGTCCGAAAACGGCGTGTGGTTGTGCAGATTGTAGATGGAGACCATCTCTCCTCCCGGCCGCCGTGTTGCTATCTCTGGGTCATGCCTCGCGGCACCCGCCTCGCGCTACAGCAGCGAGCCACCCGCGTCACCCGCTATCCGGCGGAACGTCGGAAATCCGCCTTGATCGGTGCCTGTGTCCCACCAGCACCCGGTCCCGCCCCGGCCGGCCAGCCACCAGGTACCGTCGGCATTCGTGCCTGTCCGGCGCACACGCGCAGACTGGCGACGGCCCGCCACGGCCGCCCAAACGCACCACCAGTATAAGTGTGTATTCGGCGACTGTCTACCCTGTGCTCGCCGCGGCGGCGCTGACAGCGTAGGTCGCGAAGGGCGGGTGCAGTCTGCGCGCGCCCCGGTGAGCGGTGCTCAATCCGAGGTCGATTTCAGCATGCTGCCGAAACCGCAGCACCTGCAACCCTGGGCTCGGGGCAGACACGAAGGACAGTAAGAGTCGTTCTCAAAATGACTTACGGAAATACAGCGATGAACAATGAACCGGATTGTGGGGCTTACGTATGTATTGTTGAAAGCCTCCAGAACTGTGCCTCTCCTCCTCCGATGCCCGAGGCGGCCAGCAAAACCGGCCGCCTCGGGTGTTTTTTCCGCCCGGCGACGCAGCCCGCGCCGGGTTGCTCAAGGCCTCGGAAAAGCCCTATTCTGTCCGCCTGTATGCCCCGCGTTGCGTTGCTGCCGAACTTTGACGCGAAAGCAAACGCCGGCGCTGCGGCACGCTGCCGCGGCTCCGGCGGCGTGCCTGCTATCCTATGCGCCTTGTTGACCTGCTGCACCCTGTGCGCAGGGTCCCCAGTGAACGAGGTCAGCATCTCGGCGGTCAACCCGCAAGCCAGGCAGGTTCGCGTCCGCGGGCCTTCCGACACCTCGCTGTGCCGCGGGACAGAAGTTATTGTCCTAAAAGGAGTTGAACCAATCGCACGTGGCAGCTTGGTCGGCACAAGCGAGGGTGAATCGGTGTTTCACCTTCGGGACGTAGATCCCAATATCATTTCCGACAACAAATTGCGCGCATGGATGCTGCCGCACGATCTGATTGCTGCGGTCCGCAGCGCCTGGCCTGTGGGTGCCGGGCTGTTAGCCGAGATCGACTCGGTAGGCCCCTCAGACCGCTCCCTGTGGCTTCGCGCCGGCCAGGATTTTGGATTACAGGCCGGTGACACCTGTCTGGTGAAAGTCGGGCGCCAACCCGCGGCTCGGATCGACCTGCGATTTGTCGGTCCTGACGTCAGCTTCGGCTGCGTGACCGCCCTGGTCGCCGACCTCAAGCTCACGTCTGGAATGCAGGCCGCGCTGTGGCCCGCGCCGGGGGAGGCACGCAGCGGGCGTGCGACGTCCTTCGTCTCCTTCGTGGAGAAGGCCGGTCGGGACGTTCAGGTGTGGGTTCCAGCGGTACCGCATGTCTCGTGCCCGGACGAGCCCCATCTGGATTACTTTCGGGGGGACCGGCTGATCGGCTCTGGGGTGGTCACGCGACAGGACGACCGCTTCTGGTACGCTTCTTTTCGGGCCGCACCGAGCTGGCAAGCCCCCGGCGCGTTGCGAGGAACCACGCAGCCGTCGTCCCCACTGTCCCCCAGCCCTCCTCTCGCCAGCGTCCCGGCCAGCGCGCCCACCGTGGAAGTCTTGCCACAGGTCGGTGACGCCGTTGTCGTGCGCACGGACGCGGACATCGAGCGGCGGCGGTTCGTGGCGCAGGTATTCGAGGTTACAACGGGGGGCGCGCTGCTGGATGCCGGCGAGAACGATGGGCTTGCGGTGGGGCAGGAGGGCAAAATATATCGCGAAGGGGCCGTTGTCGGACGAATCGAGGTCGTTCGCGCGCAGCCGACCTACGCTGTCATCGTTTCCCGTGCCAAGGACCGCGAGTCGGCCGTCGAGTTACGCCTCGGGGATGAGGTGCGGTTCGGTCCGCCGCCACCCGCTCCGACTGAGGTCGGCACGATCGTTCGCGTCACGGCAAGGGACCTGATTACGGTGCGGCTCACCGTAGCGCAGCCGCCGCTGGGCACGCCGCTGGCAGTCAAGGCGCGCGGCCAAACCGCCGCGGTGGCGCTTCTGATCGTGGCCGAGGACGGACTGGCTGGAGGATTCGTGATTCCCGCGTCGGTAACGGTACCGCCGGCAGCCGGTATGCAACTGGTGCTGGAGGCGGAGGAGTGATCGGCGGATGCGGTGGCCGATCAGCGGGATACTACAACGCGACGTGCGATCAGGGTGAGGGCCCGCGTCGATCCAGACGGAAGATCACGTGGTGTTTGCCCACCGGGATCGCTTCATAGCGACGGGTCAGCTCCGCACCAAGGGCCGCGGTTTCCTCGTCGCCCTGCCATGCGAGCAGATACGCCGCGCAGCCGTGCCTGTTGAGCAACACCTCTTGAAGATCGCGAGTGAAAAAGAGTGGCCGGCGGGAGTAGTACTCGATCTGGGGCATCCACCAGCGACTGGTGACGGACGCGAACTGCTCCGACATTTGCGGGTAAGCGACCGAGGTCATCGCGGGCACGCGTTCGGGGATGAGTTCCGCCAGACGCTCGAAGGCGGCCAGGGTATCGGCCGTATCAGTAGCCGTCTGATGCAGCCACGCCCGCCCGCGAGCGAAGACCGGCAGCAGAAATATGACAAGCAAGGCACTCAGGCCGGCGAGCGAAGGCGCGTGGTGCGACAGCAGCGTGTACGTGCCCACGACGACCGCCGCCAGCGCGACCGCGACGAAGGGGTTGAGCAGGTACTGCCAGTAATCGTGAATCCAGGACTGATTGCGGAACACCACCACGTAGAGCAAGCCTTGGAGGAGAAGGAGCAGAATGGGGACGGCCGCCGACCCGCTCCGCACGATACGCCGATAGTCTGAGGCGGGGCCGGCGCGAGCCAGGATAACCGGCATCATGGCCAGGTACACCGCGGCGGCGATGGCGCCGTACACGGTGACATTGGTTTCGAGATAACCCCACACGCGTACCAGCCACTGGCGCCACGAATAGTCCGGCAGTCCCTCGTGTGGGCCGAAAGTGCGGGAAGAAAGCAATGCCAAGGGCATTCGCCAATCCCAGCCGCAGCCCCACAGCAGGTGCAGGAAGACGCCCGCCAAAGCGGTCGCGGGAATCGCGGCGAGCCAGAAGGCGCGCGCGCGGCCGCCGGCGTGCGGATCGCGGCGCACGAGATGCCAAGCCCAGATCAAGGCAGCCAGGATGGCCACAACCCAGGCGGTCCAGATGCCCAGCACGGTCCCCAGAATGTACGCCAGCCAGCCCTGCCGACGCCGCGAGCGGTCGCCCAACAGGCCGGCCAGGTGCAGGTACCCGTGCAACATCAAGAGACTGAAGAACTGGCCGGGGGGATGATGGTCGATCATGCGGCCAAAGTAGGCGGTGGCAGGAAGCGTAACGTAGAAGAGGCCGGCCAGGACGCCCAGCCCCGGCGAATGCAGCCGCCCGACGACGATCATCAGCAGCCACGCACTGGCGAGCGTGAAAGCGATGGGCACCAGCCGCCCGGCCCACTCGTGATCCCCGAACATCGCCAGCGGGATGGCGGTCCAGACCGCGATCAGCGGCGGATGGCTGACGTACCGAACCGGTTCGGCGGGCGGCTCGGCCGTGTTGCCCCACGTGCAGAACAGCTTCGTGGAGCGCAAGCCCCAGGCCACGTGATTGCGCGCGAAGATGCAGAACTCGGCGCTGTTCCACTCATGATGCCCGGTGAACGGCGCCGCCAGCTTGTAGGACAGCAGCGACAGGCCAATCACGAGCACCACGACCCGGCCTAACGCGACGTTCGTGAACAAAGACCCGCGCCCCGCCACAGGCACGGGCACGACCCCGACCTCTCCGTTCACGACACGTTCTCCGGGACCCGCAGACAGCCGCGTACGCGACCGTCTGAAATGATATGCGTAAACGCCGCCGCCGTTACCGCTCCCCGTACCGATTCAGGCTGAAGATCTCGGCCGGCGGCTTGCGTCGCTCGTCGGGAATGGGATGGTTCAGCTCGGGAGATGCCGGAAAGCCCAGCGGCGTCATGGCCACGACCTTCAGCGAGGGCGGAATGTTCAGCAAACGCTTCACTTCACGCTCATCGAACGCGCCGATCCAGCACGTTCCCAACCCCTCGGCCACAGCGGCGAGCGTAAGGTGATCGAGCGCGATGGCGACGTCGACGTCGACGCTGTTGCCGTAGCCGCCCATGTGCTTATAGGCCTGTTCCGGGTCGCCGCAACCGACAACGATCACCGGAGCTGCGGCCATCCAGGTCTGGCCAAACGAGGCCTGGGCGAGTTGCCGGCGGAGATCCGCGTCCGTGACAAAGATGAAATGCCACGGTTGAAAGTTGCACGCGGACGGCGCATAGCGCAACGCCTGGTGCATCCGCCCGAGGACGTCGTCGGGGATCGGCCGCGACGAATACTCACGCACACTCCGCCGGGTTCGGATCGCGGTCAGGACGTCCATGGCATACCTCCACGCGAAATGCCTGAGAGCGCCCATCGGAACGCGCGCGCCGAGGCGCGGCAGCCTGAGCGCACCCCCGGGCGCTAACCAGGCGGCAGCCCGACGCTTCGACAGCGCGTTTCGTCGGGGGCTCTCAATAAGAAGATAGGGCCGGGTCGCGGTCGAGAAAAGGAGTAATCGGAGGAGATGTATCCGGTGGCAGCGAAGCGTCGGCAATTGTTCTTGGTAATACAAGATAATACAATTATTAAAGAAGCGATGCGGCGGACCGACGGGCCGTGCGACGCGGCCCGCGACACCGCGCTGGGAGTGCACCATGCGACGTGGCTCGAAACAAAAAGAAATCGTCGTCACGTTCAAGGCCGACCCATCTCTGCTCGACGCGCTCAAAACGGTCCGCAACCGTTCGGAGTTCATCCGCACGGCCATCCTCACGGCCCTGGAGAGTTCTTGTCCACTGTGCGGCGGCAGCGGCGTGCTGACACCCAACCAGAAAAAACACTGGAGTGAGTTCGCCTCCCGCCATCCGCTGCGGGAGTGCGGTGAATGCCACGAAGTCCATCTGGTCTGTTCGCAGGAAACGCATGGCGATGAAGCATCAACTGTCCGTTGACTGGCGCACCGATTTGGCAACCCGAGGCACGGGCACGCCGCGCTGTGGGCCGAAAACGCTCGTCGCGCTGCTTGCACTCGGGCTGATGGTGAACAGTGCATCGGCGGAAGCCGCGCCGGCGCGAAAGCTAAAGGTCGTGGTGAGCATTCTGCCACAGGCGTACTTCGTCGAACGCATTGGTGGCGAACGCGTCGAGGTCGAGGTGCTGGTCGGCCCCGGCCAGTCGCCGCACGCGTGGGAACCCACTCCGCGCCAGGTCGAGGGTCTGGCGCGCGCGCACGTGTACTTTCGGATCGGGATCGACTTTGAGAACGCCCTGGTGCCGCGCATCGAGCAGATGTTCAGGCACCTGCGCATCGTGGACACCCGCCGAAATGTGCCGCTGCGCAGCATGACGGCCGACGAGCTGGCGGCGGCGGAGGCCGACGGCGCACACGAACATAGCGAGGCTTGCGTACACGGGAGCGGATCGACAACAGCGCCAACCGGTCCGCCGGACCCGCACATCTGGCTCAGCCCGCTCCTTGCGAAGATTCAGGCGCAGACGATCTGCGACGCGCTGGTCGAACTCGATCCGGAGCACGCGGAGGAATACCGGAGCAACCTCGCCGCGTTTCATAGCGATCTGGACCGGGTGCATGCCCGGATCGCCGAAGTTCTAGCCCCCCTGAAGGGCCGCCCGGTGTTCGTGTATCACCCGGCGTTCGGATACTTCACGGACGCGTACGGACTGCGCCAGGTGCCGGTCGAGATGGGCGGCAAGGAGCCCACCGCTCGTCAACTGGCGGCGCTGATCGAGAAAGCCAAAGCCACCGGCGCCAAGGTGATCTTCGTCCAGCCGCAGTTCCCGACCAAGTCGGCGACTGCGGTGGCGCAGGCGATCGGCGGCGCGGTCGTGCCGATCGACGACCTGGCACGCGATTACTTGCGCAACCTCGAGGAGTTGGCGGACAGGATCAAGGCCGCCGTGGCGCCATGACCGCGGCGGTGCACGGCCAGCCCGCGAGGTGAGCGCCGGGTCTGGCCGGCGGGAGTGCGACGTTGGACGCGGATATCGTCATCCAACTCGAAAGCGTCTCCTTCTCCTACCCGCTGACGCCCGTGCTGCGCGACGTGACACTGGCCATTCGACAGCGCGACTTCGTGTGCGTCGTGGGCCCCAACGGCGGAGGCAAGACGACACTGTTGCGGCTGATTCTGGGGTTGCTGACGCCTGAGCGGGGCTGGATACGGGTTTTCGGGCGGCCGCCGGCCGAGGTACGCCGGCGGATCGGGTACATGCCGCAATACGCGCAGCTTGATCCGCAGTTTCCGGTGCGGGCGATCGATGTGGTCCGCATGGGCTGCCTGGGGCGCGACGGGTACGGACTGGCGCGCTGGCGACACGACCGGGCGCGGGCATGGCAGGCGCTGGAGGAAGTCGGTCTGACGGCGTACGCCAAGCGCTCCTTCGCCGCTTTGTCCGGGGGGCAGCGACAGCGGGTCCTGATCGCGCGCGCGCTGGCCTGCGAGCCCGAGATCCTCGTGATGGATGAGCCGACCGCCAGCCTGGATCCGCTGGTCCAGGACGAAATTGTCGATCTGCTGCGGCGGTTGAACGAACGGCTGACCATCATTCTCGTGTCGCACGACGT
>Ga0209227_1000423_pt1 | contig 36546 bp, 30 predicted proteins | sample YNPBryantNP2012_FD_185815 | JGI IMG/M metagenome (GOLD analysis project Ga0209227, IMG submission 185815) | Anoxygenic and chlorotrophic microbial mat microbial communities from Yellowstone National Park, USA - YNP Bryant NP 2012 (SPAdes)... ...
GAGGCACAATATCACCAGGTGGCCGGGTTTCACCTGTGCGATCGGCTGGGCTGGGCCTGCGCGGTGCTGGAAAGCCAGCCGGCCCTCTTCGGCAGCCTGTGGCCGGCGCCGGATGTGTGGGTCTATCGGCGGGTGGGGAGGTGACGATGCGCACGTTGATCGTGGGGCTGGGAAGCATCGGTATGCGTCACCTGGCTAACCTGAAGCGCATTGATCCCACCGGCTTTGTCGTGGCCTGGCGCCTGCACTCGCAGGCGCAATCACCCTTTCCTGTAGACCACACTGTTTACAACCTGGAGGACGCGCTGGATGCAAAGCCCGACGTTGCCCTGATCACCTCTCCGGCGACGCGGCACGTTGAGATCGGCCTGGCGTTGGCCCGGCGCGGCGTGCATTTGTTCATCGAGAAACCCTTGTCGAACACACTGGATGGTGTTGACGAACTGTTGAGCGTCTGCCGTGAGAAAAACCTTGTGCTGATGGTGGGATACAATTTTCGCTTCTATCCCCCGCTCCAGGCGCTGCGCCAGGCGTTGCATGACGGGCGTATCGGACGTCCCCTGGCGCTGCGCGCAGAGGCTGGTCAATACTTGCCGGATTGGCGGCCGGGCCGCGACTACCGGCAGTGTGTCAGTGCCAGGCGTGATCTGGGCGGTGGTGCGGTGTTGGAGCTGAGCCACGAGTTGGACTATGTGCGTTGGCTGATGGGAGAAATCACGGCAGTCAGCGCCCAGATCGGCCATCTCAGTGACCTGGAAATAGATGTCGAGGACACCGCCGAGATTATCCTGCAATTCGAAAGCGGTGCCATCGGCAGTGTCCATATGGATATGGTCCAGCGGCCGGCCACCCGCATGTGTCGCATCGTTGGTGCAGAGGGCACGCTGACGTGGGATGGGATGACCCATCATGTGCGGCTGTTCTCAGCGGCGACGCAGGTGTGGGCCGATGTGCATCCGGTGCGGGAGATCCCCCGCGACGAGATGTATATAGCCGAGCTGCGTCACTTCCTGGATTGTGTGACCGGACAACAGACGCCTGTGGTGTCTGGTGAAGATGGACGGCGTGTCTTGGAAATTGCCCTCGCTGTTAAACGCGCCTCAGAGGAGAAGCGGGTGATCGAGGTATGAAACCTTACGTCGTGGGGTGTATTTTTGCCCGCGGTGGCTCGAAAGGTGTGCCCCGTAAGAATGTGCGACTGTTGGCTGGCCGGCCGTTGATCGCCTATGCCATCGAGACAGCCCGCGCCAGCCGGTGGATCGCTCGGGCCGTCGTCTCGACGGACGACGAGGAAATCGCTGCCATAGCTCAGCAGTACGGAGCCGAGGTACCCTTCATGCGACCTGCGGAGCTGGCGCGCGACGATTCGCCCGAATGGCTGGCCTGGCAGCATGCGATTCGGGCACTTGGCAAGATGGATATCTTTGTCAGCATCCCGCCTACCTCGCCGTTACGAGCGGTCGAGGACGTGGACGCCTGTATCCAGATGCTCCTGGAGGATACCGCCGATGCGGTGATCACGGTCTGTCCTGCCCATCGTAACCCATACTTCAACATGGTCACGCTGGACAGCGCTGGCTATGCTCATTTGATGATTCAACCCGACCGCCCTGTTCACTGCCGCCAGGATGCGCCCGCAGCCTATGACATGACAACCGTGGCCTATGCTGCCCGGCCCGAATTCGTGCTGCGTGCTCAATCACTGTTCGAGGGTAAATTGAAGGCGGTGATCGTGCCCGCCGAGCGGGCGCTGGATATTGACACAGAACTGGATTTCAAGTTTGCCGAGTTCCTGCTGCAGGAGCGGTGTTGATGGTAGAGGATCGCAAATGAAATCACTCCGAGAATTGATGGATTTGCACGGGCGCGTGGCGCTGATTACCGGTGGCGCCGGTCATATCGGCGCAACGGCAGGCGAGGCGCTGGCCGAGTTGGGGGCAGCCGTCGTCGTGCTCGACGTGGCCGAGACGGCCTGTGTGGCCACAGCGGAACGGCTCCACGAGATGTATGGGACGCCGACCATGCCACTGGTCGTAGACCTGGCCGACGAACAGCGCGTGCGTGATGTAGCCAAAGTCGTGCAGGACCATTGGGGACGGCTGGATATCCTGATCAACTGCGCCGCGTTAGGGGGAACGTCGCCGTTACAAGGCTGGATAGCCCCGTTTGCCGGGCAGAGTGTCGCGACCTGGCGCATGGCACTGGAAGTAAATCTGACGGCCGCGTTTGTGTTGACTCAGGCGTGCGCGGAAATGCTGCGCACGTCGGGGCACGGTTCGGTGATCAACATCAGCTCGATCTATGGCATGGTCGGGCCGGATATGCGCCTGTATGAGGGAACCGCGATGGGCAACCCCGCTGCCTACGCAGTCAGCAAAGGCGGCCTCCTCCAGCTCACCCGCTGGCTGGCGACGGTGTTGGCCCCGGCAGTACGAGTCAACGCGATCTCGCCCGGCGGGGTGTGGCGCGATCAACCCGAGGCCTTTCACACACGCTATGTCGCTCGCACCCCGTTAGGACGGATGGCGACCGAGGAGGATTTGAAGGGCGCAGTAGCATACCTGGCAAGCGACCTTTCCGCCTACGTGACCGGACATAACCTGGTCGTGGATGGCGGGTGGACAGTCTGGTGAAGAAGGAGCTATGGATCGCAAACGGTACTGGAACGAACAATACCTGCACTACTGGCGGGAGCGCACCTCGGCCAGGGGCGCTCAGGTAATCCGCGGGGATTCCGCGCCGGCGGACGTAAAGCTTTTTGAGCATTACCTGGAACAACTCAGGTTGCGGCCTGGAGAGAGGGTGCTTGAGGTCGGCATCGGGTTTGGGCGTCTTGTTCCCTCGCTGCTGAAGTACGGCGTAGATATCTACGGCATAGATATTTCCCCCCAGATGATCGCGGAGGCGAGAAGGGAATGGATGGGACAGGTGGCTGATCTCCAGGAGGCTGAAGCAGAGGATATCCCTTACCAGGATGCTTTCTTTGATGCGGTCGTGTGCTGGGCTGTCTTTGACGCGTGCTTCCAGGAAGAGGCTCTGGCGGAGATGGCCCGCGTGCTCAGGGTTGGTGGGCGGTTGCTGTTGACTGGCAAGCACGATGATTATTGGGACGACGACGAGCTGGCCTATACAGCCGAGGTCAATGCACGGGCAAAGGGCCATCCCAACTACTTCACCCATTTTCCGGCACTGGCTGCTGCCTTGCCTGAACTGGGACTGCAGTTGGAACGAGCCTTCTATTTTGAGCGGCGGGGAGACCTGGCCATCAATCGTTACCTGCTGGCACCGCCGCCGCACTTTTACGAATACGTGGCGATTGTCAGAAAATGCGCTCATCTTGTCCCGGCGAATAAGTTTACGCTGGCGCACGAGTCTAGCGCGATCTTCATCAGGAGAGCGCAGGCTACTTCCACATAGTGGGTATCTTGTGAGCGGCAAACTTTACGTCGTATTTGCAATCGACGCCGAGGGGCCTGCTTTTGACCCCCGGCAGCCGGAGATACTCTCGACCTGGGATGCGGTCGACGAGTTCCTTGCCAGGATTTTCAGTCCGGACTTTCGCACCCGGGTCACAGATAGCGAGGGCGGGTGGTTGATCATCAGTTGGTTCATCATGTCCTGGACCGGGTTTACCACGAACCCGGTGCGCCGCGATTTCGGGTATCACAAGATTTACGACCATTATATGGAGCGCTGGGGAGCCAGGATGAGAGAGTATCGCGATGGCGTCTATTGGCATTATCACCATCAGGCTCCCAGCGGTGTGGGTAATGAGTGGGGCAAGGACTGGTCGGCGAATCAGGAGTATTATAACATTTTAAATCGCCTGATCACTGATCGCGGCTACTTTCCCGCCGTTTTTCGAGCCGGTGGCACAATCGAGACCAATGAGTCTTCCGCCTGGCTGGAGCGTTGGATTCCGTTCGATTACTCGAACCGGGCGGGCGATCTGGACTGGGATAGGCAGGAAGGCCCTCATCTTCTGCGTGAGCTGTGTGATTGGAGCCGGGCACCGGCGGATTGGTCCCCGTATCACCCCAGCCCTGAGGACTACCAAAGGCCAGGCAATATGAAACGCGTTATTCTGCGCTGTCCGGAGCTGCTCACAAATCACCACGGACTGGAAGAAGCGGACATTGCGATGGCCTTCGAGCGCGCTGCGGCGGGGCAGGATACGGTCCTGGCAACCTTTGATCACGACTATAGAGATCGCGCCGAGATTTTTGTTGAGCGTTTGTTGGAACCTCTCGCACGAGTCGCCCGCCGTTATCCCACGGTTCACTGGCAGTACGCCAGTGCGCTCAAAGCTGCACAGTCGGCTTTGGGCTACCCCAGCTTAAAAGGTCCTGAGTTCGCCATACACGGTGATCCAGACAAAAAGGCTTTTGTCATCACAGCAAATTGTCCCTTGTTTGGCCCCCGCCCTTACGTGGTCTGCCAATATTCGGACAGCGGGGAGTATATCTACGAGGAAGTCCAGCCAATTGCGGAGCGCGCCTGGCTGCTGTCTGTAGATGAGACGAAACGAGCACGGCTCATTGGTATCGCCAGCAGCGACACCTTTGGCAACGTCGGGGTGAAGTTATTTTTCTGGGATGGCAGGCATCTCGAGGCGCTCACTGTGCCGGGGGGAGAGCCGTGGAAAACGTGACGAAAGGTAGTCTGAGCATTGGTCCGAATTTCCCCTGCTTCATCATCGCCGAGGCCGGCGTCAACCACAACGGCGACCTGGAACTGGCCAGGCGGCTGGTGGATGTTGCCGCCGAGGCCGGAGCCGATGCGGTCAAGTTCCAGACCTTTCGCGCCGACCGGCTGGTCAGCCCGACCGCGCCCAAAGCAGCATACCAGCGGCAAACGACGGGCGCCGGCGAGTCGCAACTGGACATGCTCCGGCGGCTGGAGCTTTCCCCTGCTGCCCATCGCGAACTTAACGATTACTGCCGCCAGCGTGGCCTGATCTTCCTCTCCACTCCGTTCGACGAGGAGAGCGCCGACCTGCTGGAGGAGTTGGACGTGCCGGTCTTCAAGATCGGCTCCGGCGAGGTGACCAACCACCCGTTCCTGGATTACGTGGCCCGCAAGGGAAGGCCGATCATCCTCTCGACCGGCATGTCATACCTGAGCGAGGTGGATGAGGCCGTGCGGGTGCTCCGCGGCGCCGGATGTGAGCAGTTGGTCCTCCTGCACTGCGTCTCCAGCTACCCGGCCGCTCCCGCCGACGCCAACCTGCGGGCGATGAAGACCATGGCGGTAGCTTTCGACCTCCCCGTCGGCTACTCCGACCACACGCCCGGCATCGAGGTCGCCCTGGCGGCGGTGGCGTTGGGCGCGTGCGTGATCGAGAAACACTTCACGCTTGATCGCACCCTGCCTGGGCCAGACCACCGCGCCTCGCTCGAGCCACACGAACTGCGCGCTTTGATCGCCGGTGTGCGCACAGTCGAGCACGCGCTGGGTGACGGGATCAAGGGCCCGCTGCCCGCCGAGGCCGACACCCGCGCTGTAGCCCGCAGGAGCCTGGTCGCGCGTGTAGAAATCCCGGCCGGCGCCACTGTGGAGGCCGGCATGCTCACTGCACTTCGTCCGGCCGGTGGCATCCCCCCCAGCCTGGTAGCACAAGTCATCGGACGACGCACACGCCGCCCGTTGAGCGCCGGGCAGTTCCTGGACTGGAGTGATCTGGAATGAGAACGATCGGTGTCGTCACCGTTGCCCGCTCCGACTACGGCCTCTACCTGCCGGTGCTGCGGCGCATCCGGGCCGAGTCAGACCTGCGCCTCCACCTGATCGTCGCCGGCACCCATCTCTCGCCGGACTTCGGCCTGACCGTGCGCGAGATCGAACGAAGTGGCTTCCCGATCGGTGAACGGGTGGAGATGTTGCTCTCGTCGGATACGCCGGAGGGGATCGCCAAGTCTATGGGGCTGGGCACGATCGGCTTCGCTCAGGCGTATGCCCGTTTCCGCCCCGACATTCTCCTGGTATTGGGTGACCGCTTCGAGATGCACGCGGCAGTGGTGGCGGCGCTGCCGTTCGGTATCCCTGTGGCTCACATCCACGGCGGAGAGCTGACATTGGGAGCAATAGACGATGCCCTGCGCCATTCCATCACCAAGATGAGCCACCTCCACTTTGTCGCCACAGAGGAGTACGCCCGGCGGGTGATCCAGATGGGCGAGGAGCCGTGGCGGGTGACAGTCAGCGGTTCACCTGGCCTGGACGGCCTGCTCAGCACCCGCCCGTTCAGCCGCGAGGAACTGGAGCGGCGCTTCCGACTTGACCTCTCCGCACCATTCCTTCTCGTCACCTACCATCCGGTAACGCTCGAGATCGAACAGCTCGAGACGCAGATGAGAGAGTTGCTGGCAGCACTGGACGAAGTTGGCATGGTGACGGTCTTCACCTATCCCAACGCCGATGCTCGCAGCCGCCTGATCATCCAGATGACCCGCGAGTACGCTGCTACCCGCCCACATGTCCAGGTGGTGGTCAATCTGGGGACGCCAGGGTATGTCAGCGCGATGCGATTGGCCGCTGCAATGGTCGGCAACTCCTCCAGTGGGATCATCGAGGCGGCCTCATTCAGGCTGCCGGTGGTTAACATCGGCACCCGCCAGCAGGGCCGGACGCGCGGGAAGAACGTGATTGACGTCGGATACGGGCGAGACGAGATTATCGCGGGCATCCGTAAGGCCACCTCGCCGGAATTTCGTGCCGGGCTGGCCGACCTGGTCAACCCATATGGTGATGGGCATGCAGCAGAGCGGATCGTTCAGCGGCTGAAGGAAGTGGAGCTGAACGATCGGTTGCTGCGTAAACGGTTCTACGAAACCTGAGCATGCGTGTTGTTGGCATCGGTGCGGGTGGACATGCCCGCGTGGTCATTGAGATCCTCTGCCTTAGCAGAGGGTATGAGCTGACCGGCCTGCTCGATCCACGGCGTGAGCTATGGGGAGACCGGGTGCTCGGTGTGCCGGTGCTGGGCAACGATGATTTATTGCCCGGGCTGTACGCGCAGGGCGTGCATCATGCCTTCATCGGCCTGGGTGGTACAGGAGATACACGCCCCCGCCGGCGACTCTACGAGCTGGCCCGTGGTCTGGGCTTCGAGATCGTTGCTGCGCTCCACCCGCAGGCGGTCATCTCCCCGTCGGCAAAGCTCGGACACGGGCCAACGGTAATGGCCGGGGCGATTATCAACGCGTCCGCCCGCCTGGGCGATAATGTGATCGTGAATACCGGGGCCATCGTTGAGCACGACTGCGTCATCGGTAACCACGTCCACATCGCCACCGGCGCAAAGCTGGCCGGCGGCGTGACTGTCGCCGATGGTGCGCACATAGGGATCGGTGCGACCATCCGCCAGTGCATCCGTATCGGGCAGGGTGCGCTCGTGGGCGCCGGGGCCGTGGTCGTGGAGGACGTGCCAGACGGCGTGGTCGTGGCGGGCGTGCCAGCACGTGTCATAAGGAGAGTAGATGGCTGATCTGGAGCATATCCTCGTGCTGCCCACGCACACCGTGCGCATGGTTATGGCGGCCATTGACCGTGGCGCGAAAGGGATCGCGCTGGTCGTGGACGAAGAACGTCGTCTCCTGGGCACCGTGACCGACGGCGATATACGTCGTCTCATCCTTGGTGGGGGCAGTCTGGATGCACCGGTAAGCGAATTGCTGGCCCGTAAGGCCGGGACACTTTACCCCCGTCCTGTCACTGCGCACCCTGGTGCCTCGCCCGATGAGCTTTTGCAGACGATGCGCAAGCATAAGATCCGTCAATTGCCGGTGGTGGATGGTGGCGGGCACGTTGTAGACCTGGTCACCATGGAAGATCTGCTCCCGGAACAAACGTTGCCGCTGCAGGCTGTGATCATGGCTGGGGGCTTTGGCAAGCGTCTGCGCCCGATTACCGAGGAGCTACCCAAGCCCATGCTGCCCATAGGTGACCGGCCATTGATGGAGTTGATCATCGAACAACTGCGCCAGGCCGGCATCCGCCGTGCCAGCATAATGACGCATTATCTGGCAGATAAAATCACCTCCTACTTCGGCGATGGGCGCGCATTCGGTATAGAAATCGACTATGTCAACGAAGAACACCCGTTGGGAACGGCTGGCGCGTTGAGCCTGATGGAAGCCCCGCAGGAGCCAATACTGGTGATCAACGGCGACATTCTGACCCGCGTGGACTTCCGGGCCATGCTGGCGTACCATCGTGAACAGAGCGCCGACCTGACCGTGGGTGTCCGCCATTACGATATGCAGGTGCCCTATGGCGTCGTAGAGTGCGAGGGGCCGCGCGTGCATCGGCTGCGCGAAAAGCCCCGGCTCAGCTTCCTGGTCAACGCCGGAATCTACCTGCTGGAACCGGAGGTGCATCAGTACATACCGCAGGGTCAAAGGTTTGACATGACCGACCTCATCGAGAAGCTCCTGGAAGAAAAGCGTAAAGTGGTTGCCTTCCCTATCGTCGAGTACTGGATAGACATTGGCCAACTGGAGGACTACGAGAAAGCTCAGGAGGACGTCAGAGCCGGGCGATTGACACCGCGGTGACCGGTCTTTCGCAGCATGCGAGACTCCGGCAATCCGGTACCAACCGTAACCTGGCTGCTGCAATCGGGAGGTTGAACATGAACGTAGAAGCCTTATCTGCTGCCCGTGATGGTGGCCTCCGTACCAGCGCCTCTGGTATACCCCTGCAGCCTGTCTACACCCCTGCCGAAGTCCAGGTGGATTACCTGTCCGCATTGGGTTTTCCAGGCCAGTACCCGTTCACACGGGGAATATATCCAACCATGTACCGGGGGCGTCTGTGGACGATGCGTCAATACGCCGGGTACGCCACTGCCGAAGAATCAAACGCTCGCTACAGATACCTCCTTGAGCAGGGGCAGACCGGTCTCTCTGTCGCATTTGACCTGCCCACACAGATCGGCTACGATGCAGATGATCCTGTGGCAACAGGGGAAGTAGGCCGTGTCGGCGTTTCCGTCAGCTCGCTTGACGATATGCGCACCCTCTTCGCTTCCATTCCCCTGGAGCAGGTCTCCACCTCCATGACGATCAACGCACCTGCTGCCATCATCCTTGCCATGTACATAGCCGTGGCCAGGGAACAGGGGGTGGCCCCGGAACAATTGCGTGGTACAGTGCAAAATGATATTCTTAAAGAGTACGTCGCGCGTGGTACTTACATCTTCCCACCCCGCCCTTCGATGCGTCTTACCACAGACCTTTTTAGCTACTGTGTGAGCAGGATGCCCAGATGGCATCCCATCAGCATCAGCGGCTACCATATACGTGAGGCGGGCGCGACCGCAGTCCAGGAAGTGGCCTTCACACTTGCCGATGGGATCGCCTATGTGCAGGCTGCCACCGATGCCGGGCTTGAGGTGGACTCTTTTGCCCCTCACATCTCCTTCTTTTTCAGTGCCCATATGGACTTTCTCGAGGAGATCGCCAAATTCCGCGCTGCCCGCCGTCTGTGGGCACGCATTATGAGAGAGAGGTTCGCTGCCCGGAATCCCGAGTCCTGGGCACTCCGGTTTCATACTCAAACCGCCGGCTCGACACTCACCGCTCAGCAGCCGGAAAACAACATTATTCGGGTCACACTCCAGGCGCTGGCAGCCGTGTTGGGCGGCACCCAGTCGCTGCACACCAATTCTCTGGACGAGGCCTTAGGATTGCCTGCGGAGGAGTCGGTGCGCATTGCCCTGCGTACGCAGCAGATAATTGCGTATGAGTCTGGCGTTACCAACACGGTGGACCCGCTGGGTGGGTCCTACGCAATCGAGTATCTTACAGATGAAATCGAGCACCGGGCTCAGGAATACATCGCCCGGATAGACGCTATGGGCGGCGCCATGTCGGCCATCGAGCAGGGGTATATCCAGCAGGAAATCGCCGACGCAGCCTATCGCTATCAACAGGAGATTGAGAGAGGCGAACGTGTTATTGTGGGCGTAAACAGGTACCAGGTGGGCGAGCCGCTCGTAGAGGTACGGCGCCTGGTAGTTGATCCTGCTGTCGAGGCAAGACAAAGAGCACGGCTGGCAGCACTGCGGGAACGCCGGGATCGTGAGCGTGTCTCCGCTATACTCTCCCGCATAGAGCGGAGTGCCCGGAGTTCAGACGCACCGCTTATGGAGCTTTTCATCGAGGCTGTGGAGGTCGGATGTACGCTTGGGGAGATTTGCTCCGTGCTGCGCAACGTATGGGGAGTATACCACCCGCCCGTAGGGTGACGGTCACTTCACATGAGGAGGAAGCACAATGAGTTCAACACTGGTTACGACTTACCCGCCTTTGACGAATATTCCCTGGGAGGAGCGGCCGCAAGGATGCAGCGATGTGGTCTGGCGCTACAGCGGCAACCCGATCATCCCGCGCGACCTGCTCCCCAACTCCAACAGCATTTTCAACAGCGCAGTGGTGCCCTTCAAGGGCAAATTTGCCGGAGTGTTTCGTTGCGATGACAGGCGACGCTTTATGCAACTCCACCGGGGTTTCAGCGAAGACGGACTCAACTGGCAGATCGAGGCCGGGCGTATTCACTGGCAGTGCGATGACCCCGAGGTTGGACGCTGGATCTACGGTTACGACCCCCGTGTTGTCTGGATCGAGGACCGGTATTACATCACCTGGTGCAATGCCTACGCCGGATGGCCGACCATTGGGGTGGGCTACACTTACGATTTCGAGACATTCTACCAGTTGGAAAACGCCTTTCTGCCATACAACCGCAACGGCGTGTTGTTCCCGCGCAAGATTAACGGCCGCTACGCCATGCTCAGCCGGCCCAGCGATCGGGGACATACCCCTTTTGGCGACATTTACTATAGCGAAAGCCCAGACATGTGTTACTGGGGACGCCATCGCTTCGTGATGGGCACCGCGGCAGGATGGCAAAGTACCAAGGTCGGCGCCGGTCCTACCCCCATTGAGACCACCGAGGGCTGGTTATTGATCTACCATGGCGTGCTCACTTCCTGCAATGGTTTCGTATACAGCATGGGCGCGGCGTTGCTGGACCTAGATCAGCCATGGAAGGTGATCCGAAGAGCTGCCCCCTATCTGATGTCACCGCAGAGGTTATACGAGTGCGTGGGTGATGTCCCCAATGTGGTCTTCCCCTGCGCGGCCCTGGTGGATGGCGCTACCGGCCGTGTGGCGATCTACTACGGGGCAGCAGACACAGTTACCGCACTGGCATTTGCCAGAGTGGATGAGTTGGTTGATTTTGTCAGACATAACGCGATGGAGTAACTGCTCACCCTGACCCTCCCGCAGCTCAGAACCGGACCGGCAACCGATACAGGTAACCATTGAGGTGTGTCCTGGTCTGGCCATTGTGCCTGAACCTGCGGGAGGGCAGGTATTCTATCCCACCTCTCATTATCCGGTAAAGCATTAACCCAATCACTATGCTTGATTTGCGCGGGATGGTTCATTTGCTCCGGAAATTGGTTTACACTTTGGGCTGCCTCAAAAAATCGGCCGCCTGACGCCGAATGCATGGTCGCAGTGCGCTGCACCCCTGCCATGCGCCGACCGGCGCGCAGACGCAGGCCGACACATAGCTCAGAGGGTCAACCAATTATGAGCCACTCCATTTGCGCAATAGAATATTGTGAGGTAAAATCAGCCGGTGTACACAGTTTCATCCAGGGTAAAAACGAGGAGGCACCATATATGGTAGAGAGGTCCCGAACCGAGCGCTTGGTGAGGCGTTTACAGGAACTACAGATGAACACGCCGGACGTGGAGGCGACAGCGATAGTGAGTGTGGATGGCCTGACCATAGCCTCGTCCCTTCCGGCAGGAGTGGAGGAGGATCGGGTCTCCGCGATGTCAGCAGCGATGCTTTCGCTGGGCGAGCGTATCGCCGGGGAGCTTGGGCGCGGCATGCTGGACGAAGTGTACGTGAAGGGAGAGAACGGGTACGTCGTACTCCGTGCCGTCGGTGAGGAGGCCGTCCTGACCGTGTTGGCCCGTCAGCAGACAAAGCTAGGACTGCTCTTTCTGGATATGCGTCGCGCATCTGAAGACCTGGCGGCTATCCTGGGGGCATAGCGGACGAGATACCAGATGGAGGCTGTAGATGCCACGGATCGAACCTAGCGGGTACTATTATCCTAACATGATCGCCCGAATCTATATCGAGGCGATGGAAGAAATTATGGGGAAGAATGGACTGAACGCCATTCTCAACCTGGCAGGCCTTTCCCACCTGATCGACAATTACCCGCCGGCAAACCTGAACAAGGAGTTCGACTTTGCCGATTACTCGGCTCTGAACGGGGCGCTGGAAGAAATGTACGGGCCGCGTGGCGGGCGCGGCTTGCAGTTGCGTGCTGGACGTGCTTCCTTTGCCCAGGGCGTTCGTATGATGGGGCCGATGGTCGGTATGAGCGATCTGGCATTCCGCGTGCTCCCTCTGAGCGCCAAACTGAAGATCGGTCTGCCCGCGATGGCCAAGGTCTTCACCCAGTTCAGCGACCAGAAAAGCACCGTCGCGGATGAGGGAGAGTACTATACCTACACTATGAAGCCCTGTCCGGTCTGCTGGGGCCGTACCGCTGACCGCCCTATCTGCTTCGCCGGTAAAGGCCTGCTGGAAGAAGGCCTGCACTGGGTCAGTGGAGGGCAGAAATTCCGGGTAGAAGAGATCGAATGCGTGGCCATGGGAGGCCAGGCCTGCACTTATGCCATCTACAAGGAGCCGATAGGTTAAGTGCTATCCAAAAACGTAACCGACGCATCCCTATGTGTCGGTATAAGTGGCATAGGGATGCCGCCTGTACGGTTTTTCGGATAGGCTCTAAGCGCTTTGATCGCCTGCGCAGTGAGAGAGAACTGATGCCACGGATTGCTCCCAGCGGGTACTATTACCCTAATATGATCGTCCATTACATGCTGGAGGCAATGGAAGAGATCATGGGGAAGAATGGGCTGAACGCCATCTTGAACCTGGCAGGTCTCTCTCACCTGATTGATAATTACCCACCGACTAACCTGAATAAAGAGTTCGACTTCGCTGATTTCTCGGCGCTCTGTGGGGCACTGGAGGAGATGTATGGGCCGCGTGGCGGGCGTGGTCTGCAATTGCGTGCCGGGCGGGTAGGCTTTGCCAGGGGCGGACAAAAGATGGGCGCGATGGTCGGCGTCGGAGACCTGGCGTTCCGTATGCTGCCTCTGAGCGCCAAACTGAAGATCGGCCTGCCTGCTATGGCGATGGTCTTCACCCAGTTCAGTGACCAGAAAAGCACCGTCGCGGATGAGGGAGAGTACTACGCCTACACTATGAAGCCCTGTCCGGTCTGCTGGGGCCGTACCTCCGATCGCCCTGTCTGCTTCGCAGCCAAAGGGCTGACCGAGGAGGCTCTATACTGGGTCAGTGGTGGTTTGAAATTCCGTGTCGAAGAGATCGAGTGCGTGGCGGCCGGTGGCGATGCCTGTGTGTTGGCTATCTACAAGGAGCCGATAGGGTAGCAAGCCATCTGACGGATGGAAGGAGGGTACGAACGTGGCTGCGGTTCCTCACATTCTTATTGTAGAGGATCAGGCAAACACCGCAGAAATGCTCACCTCGTATTTCGAGGCGCAGGGTTATGAGGTGACCACTGTAGGATGGGGGAGTGACGCGCTCTCTTTCGTGGAGAAAGAGGTCCCCGATCTGATTATGCTGGACATACGCCTGCCAGACATTGATGGTTACGAGGTATGTCGCCGTCTGCGTGCTCATCGGCGCACCGAGCACGTCCCGGTCATTTTCCTTACTGAAAGGCGCGAGCGGGGAGACAGGCTGGCCGGGCTGGGACTCGGCGCTGTGGACTATATCACCAAGCCGTTTGATGTCCAGGAACTGCGTCTGCGTGTGCGGAATGTGCTGCGCCGTTCCAGCATGGAGCGACTATCCCATCCGATCACCGGTCTCCCCGCCTCCTCACTGGCCGACGAGCGGCTCCATGAACTGATGAACACCTCCAACTGGGCCATCCTGTCGGTAGGACTGCACGGGCTGAAGGAATTTGCCGAAGTCTACGGGTTCGTGGCCCGTGACGATGTGATACGTGCCATTGGCCTGATGTTAAGCCACATCGTCAGCGAAAGCGGTGATGCGGAAGCATTTGTAGGCCACCTGGACGACGCCAACTTCTTCGTCATTATTGCGCCGGCCAAAGTGGCAGCCGTACGCAAAGCGCTTGTGGCCAGGCTAAATGAGGCGGTAGCCTTCTTCTACCCGCGTGCAGATCTGGAAGCCTGCAAGACGGATCCCGAGCTAAACATTCCATATATGACGGTGACTATAGGTGTGTTGACCCCACCATCTCAGCCCTGGCCCAGCCTGGACAGCTTCAAGAGAGCCATTATAAATGCCAGAGAATTCACCCTGGGAGCGCGCTAATCGGTGTACCCGCTCGTTGTCATACCCACTTACAACGAGGCCGATAACGTCGCACCGATGAGCCAGGCGCTTTTCGCGCTGGGCATCCCCGATTTGCAAATTCTGATAGTAGATGATGAATCTCCTGACGGTACCGGGCGCATTGCCGACATGCTGAGTTCCCGGTATGAGGGACGATTGCACGTCCTTCATCGCACCGGACCACGAGGACTGGGGCGGGCTTACATAGACGGCTTCCGCTGGGCATTGGAGCGCGACGCCGATCCCATCATTCAGATGGACTGTGATTTCTCCCATTCTCCCGCCTATATCCCCCTGTTTTTGGAGCACATCAAAGATTACGATGTTGTTGTAGGCTCCCGCTATGTCAAAGGCGGCAGAACAGATGAGCACTGGGGATGGGGGCGCTGGTTGCTTTCCTGGTGGGCCAACAGTGTCTACGCCCGCCTTATCCTGGGATGCCGCGTCAGGGACGTGACGGCCGGGTTCAAATGCTGGCGCAGAGCAGCCTTGCTTGTAATTGATCTCGATACAATTCGCTCCCAGGGCTATGTGTTCCAGGTCGAAATGGCTTATGTAGCCGAACGGTTGGGGTACCGGGTGCTGGAGATCCCCATATACTTTGAGGACCGACGTGTCGGCCGTTCCAAGATGACAATGGCAGTCAAAATCGAGGCAGCGTTGCGGGTGTGGGAAGTGCGCCGCCGTCATCACCATCTGTGCCCTGCCAGGCGATTAAATAGATGAGTTACCGGCGGGTGAATAAAGTATTGCCCGAGCTGGGCATCTGTTTGTTGTTGCTTCTGTTGCCCCTTCTGTTGTTTGCCCCTGTGGTCCTGGGAAACCGCACTTTATTGCCGGTAGATGCCCTCTTTCTGTTTCAACCGTACCGGGCCGCAGCTCCATCGTTGGGCGTTGGTTTTCCTCACAATCATCTGGTCTCTGACCTGATTCTGGAAAATTATGCCTGGAAGCATCTCATCATCGAGGCAATCAACGGGCGCGAGCTGCCCCTGTGGGACCCATACCTCTTTGCCGGCCACCCGTTTCTGGCCAATGGCCAGCATTCGGCGCTCTATCCACTGAGCCTGCTTTTCTACATTATGCCCCTATGGCGGGCTTACGGGGTCTTTGCCTGGTTGCAATTGGGGCTGGCAGGTATATTTGCCTTCCTGTTCGCCCGGGTGGTGGGTATGGGACGTCTGGGGGGGCTGATCAGCGGGATCGTGTTCCAGCTCAGCGGTTTTATGGCCATCTCATCAGTGCCCCATCCGATGATCGTGGCTGGAGCGTCGTGGCTGCCGTTCATCCTGGCCATGGCGGAACTGGTGATCCGTCACCAGCCCGCGCTCGGACAACGCCCTGCAACGCTGCCATGGGCCGTGCTGGGGGCTATGGGAATCGGCTGCCAGATACTTGCCGGCCATGGCGAGAACACCTACCTTGTGGCATTGGTTGTTGGCGCGTATGTGGTATGGCGCCTTATGAGTATGCTGGCAGATCGCTATCTTGAGGAGCACAAACAGTGGCGCAGCGCGGTAAGCGGCTGGTTGAGGGAGATACGCCGTCCCACCGGGTGGCTGGTGCTGATGGTGCTTTTGGGGCTGGCATTGGGAGCCGTTCAGCTCATCCCTTACTTTGAGGTGGTCAAAGGGAGCTTCCGCAGCGGGGAAGCAGCAGCAACCCTGCAGCAGGTGCTGGGGTGGGCCTACCCCCCCAGACGTCTGATTGCCTTCGCCATCCCCAATTTCTTCGGGGGACCAACTCAGCACGGATACTTCGATCTGTTTCTCTGGCGGTGGGTCCCCGCGCCTGCGTTGGAAGATGGGCAATACCTGGACTGGGGGATCAAGAATTATGTCGAGGGGGCAGCTTATCTGGGCCTGCTACCCTGGTTGTTATCGGTTATAGCAGTAGTAACAGCCCGGCGATACAAAAGCAGCACTGGACTGGTGGCATTTTTTGTGCTGCTGGCGCTGTTCTCGCTCGGGTGCGTCTTCGGCACACCGCTCTATGCTCTGATCTACGCATTGCCAGGACTGGAACAGTCACATTCTCCCTTCCGCTGGGTGTTTCCGCTGTCACTGTCTGTGGCGGTACTGGCCGGCTTCGGGGCCGAAGCCATTCGGACAGGCAGTGCAGTGTCGCAACGTGTATCCGCTTTAAAGAGTGCCAGAGGAGCACGTAAGACTCTGGAACGGCTGTTCTTGCTGGATGCGCCCTCCTCGCTCACTGCCTGGGTCGGTGCAATGGCCTTTTGGGGCGGGATGGGAACACTGACAGCATTGCTGCTCAGTCGCCTGTTTTTTACCGGCGTCGAGCCTTTTGTGGAACGGGCCTTTCTCTCACTGGCAAAGGCGCCTGAGGCCTTCCCCGATCACCGCGCTTTTTACTCCTACGAGTTCCGTTGGGTCGCCCTTTTCGGCCTGCTGCTGATGGGGAGCGGCATAGTGCTGCGTGTCAGCTTTTGCCAGATCTTTGCCTGGCGCAGACCTGTATGGGAATTCCTGGCCCCGGGGCTGTTGGCTTTGGACCTGCTCTCCTTTGGTGCCGGCTTCGGACCGGCAGTGGACCATGCGCTGCTGGATTATCTCCCCCCCGTAGTCACATTCCTGCGGCAGGATCCCTCGCTCTGGCGTTATGCGAGCTTCACCCCTCCCGGCACCACCAAGACAATGAACGCTAATGTGGGGATGTTTTACGATCTTCAGTGTGTCGCGGGCTATGACTCGCTTTTCACCCGCCAGTACGCCGACTATATGAAGCTGATCGAACCGCAGGATGAACTCCAATACAACCGTATCGCTTCATTTCGCACATGGTCGAGCCTTGACAGCCCACTCACCGACCTGCTGAACGTCAGGTACGTCATCACCGAGGTGGAAATACCCAATCCCAAATACAGGCTGGTGTATCGGGATAATGCCGTATCCGTATATGAGAACCTCGGTGTGATGCCCCGGTCCTATACGTTACCCAAAACGGCGACGCTGGTTACGGATGACTTCGGCAGAGCTGTGCAGAGCTACGATCCACGTAACTATGTGATTCTCGAGGCCGATACCCTTCCGGCTTTCTCTGCTGATGATATGTTGGCACAGCCGGGCGTCGCCACCCCTCAGCGCGTAGTCCGTTACACACTGAATGAGGTAGAGGTTGAGGCAAAGGTTGACCAGGCAGCATGGCTCATCCTGGCCGACGCCTTTTTCCCGGGCTGGAAAGCCTTTGTGCGCCCACTGGAGGCCGGGGAAGAAGCCTGGTCGCAGCTTGCGCTATACCGGGTCAACGGGATATTCCGTGGCGTTCTGCTGGAGAAGCCTGGGGCTTATAGTGTCCGCTTCAAATACAGCCCCGATAGCGTTAAGATCGGAGCATTCATCACCTTTATCGGCATAATGGCCGTGCTGTTCATGAGCGGCCTTTACCTCTGGCGCTTCTTCTACCGCCAGGAGGACGATGTCAGTACTGTGCGCCGGGTGGCGAAGAACTCCATTGCCCCTATTGTCCTGAATCTGTTCAACAGGGCCATTGATTTTGCCTTCGCAGCGCTTATGGCCCGCATACTCGGGCCGGTCGGCACAGGTAGATACGCCTGGGCGGTCAGCGTTTACCTCTGGTTCGATATTGTTGCCAATTTCGGACTGGACATGTATCTGATGCGCGAGGCGGCGCGGGAGCGGGCGAAGGGACATGTGCTTTTCTTCCACACAACGGTCCTGCGTGTGTTGCTGTTCATTGTGGTGGCTCCAGCCTTGTGGCTCTTTATCCTGGGCTGGCAGACGATGGGTTCGCCGCTTGCACCGGAAACGATTTGGGCCGTCTCACTCCTCTATTTGGGGCTGTTGCCGGGCAGTATTGCCAACGGTCTGGCCGCTCTCTTCCGCGCCTGCGAGAAACACGAGTATCCCGCTGCCATCCAGACGGTAACCACAATCATTAAGGTGACGCTTGGAGTGCTGGCGCTGGCAGGTGGACTGGGCATTGCCGGAGTGGCCGGGGCGTCAATTCTGACCAATGGTGTGACCCTGGGATGTCTGGCTTTTCTCGCCCGGAAGTCCATCTGGCAGGGCCTGCCGGCCGAAAGGCCGGAGATCGCCTGGCCTTCGTTGCGCCCAATGCTGGTCGAGAGCTGGCCGTTGATGGTCTCATTGCTGCTGCAGGCACTGTTTCCAGGGGTTAATGTGCTGCTGCTCAAACCGTACCAGGGTGATGCTGCGGTCGGCTGGTATGATGCCGGCCGCAAGTGGGTGGATGCCCTTAATATCATCCCCGCTTTTTTCACCGTGGCGGTATTTCCGGTCGTCTCCCGCCTGGCCTCCGATGATCGGAGTGGGTTGCTCCGCTCTTACCGTCTTTCGGTCAAACTGCTGGTGCTGCTCTCCTTCCCGCTGGCTGTCTGCATGACGCTGCTGGCCACCCCCCTGGTGGGGTTGCTCAGCGGGCGGGAGTTTTTGCCACATGGTGCGATCGTGTTACGTATTCTGATCTGGTCTATTTTGAGCGGCTGGATAAATAGCCTGACCAACTATGTGCTCATTGCGCTTAACAGGCAACGTTACGTACTTCTGGCGTCTGGGGCACGTGTGATTTTCGCTTTGGTGGCGAACCTGCTTTTCGTGGGGCAGTATGGCTATCTGGCATCGGCGTGGGTTCTTGTCGCAGGGGAATTGTTGCTTCTGGTGCTCTTCTGCGCCGACCTTCACAGACAGCTTGGTCCTTTGGGATGGTTGAGGACGATAGGGCGCTCATTGCTCCCCGGCCTGGTGATGGGTGGGGTGGTGTGGACGGCAGCCCACCTCTCCGTACCGGCGGCACTGGTGGTGGGCCTGGTCGCCTACGCGATTTCGTTATTGCTGCTGCGGGTGTTTGAGCCTGACGAGTGGGAAATGCTTATGCCGCTGTTACCGGCTAAGTTGTGCCGGGTGGCCCAGACGTACAGCAGGATGTAGGTGTTATGCCCGGGCATCGGTTACGCCTCCGCCATAAAGTGCGGCCCCCCGGCACTTCGGCTCTTCAATTCAATCCCTGCGTGTACTTCTGTACCTCCAGATAGATCACCCGAGGCTCGAAATCGGCCGTGATAAAGGCATAATAATCCTGGTAACTGAATGTGGGAACAGGGTAACGAAATGCCCACATAGCGACACATCTGCACCATGGCCAGTTGCGGTAAGCCCACTCGTAGGCGGTGATTGTGTAGTGGATGCGCTGCGCAGGGCTGACAGCGTGTGTCCAGCGGGGATGGTCGTTCCACCCCGCCTCGGTGATATAGATCGGCTTCGCTCCGTCGCCATATGCCTCCATTACCCGGCGCAGCAACTCAACACGGCGAAAATTGACTCTGTCAGGCGCCGGAGGTGATTCCGGAGGCCAGGTCAGTCCATAGGTATGTACGGCGAGTGCGTCGAAATAAGGGGCCGCGCCGGCCTGATACATCCGCTCCAGGTATATGAGATCGCTCAGACCTTCCGCGCTTCCCTCCGGCTCCAAGGTCGGGGCGAGTGCACCCGCCAGTACATTAACCTCCGGGTTGGCAGCGCGAACATGGGATGAGACCACCCGCAGCAGCTCAACATACTCCGCCGGGTCCACCGGCCGATATCCCCACTCGAAGCTCAAATTGGGTTCGTTCCACACAATAATGTGGCGCACACTTCCCCGGTAACGAGCGGCAAAGGCGGCAGCGAAGCCAGCGAAAGCTTCGTAGTGATCGCTATCAAGGTAAGTGAGCGTTGTCTCCCTGGGACGGGCCCACGCTGGCGTCCAACCCAGGCGCGCGATCACAGTAAGTCCCTGATTTACGGCATGTTGGATCACCAGGTCGCTGTGCTCCCACACGAAAACCCCCTCTGCCGGCTCAATATAGGGCCACGGGAAGAACTCGACAATCCATGGAGCGCCCATTTCGCGCACCATCTGAAGCGTGCGCTGAATTTTCCATTCCTCTACTTCGTCGGTGAGGCGCGTATGGACGCCGACCAGTGGGTTCAGCGTGGCTACGGTACAAGGGGGGCCAGGAGGAATGCGCACAGGGGCAGGACGGACTGCCCACATCAGAAGGGCGATTAGTGCCAGCCTGGACAGACAGGTGCCTAGAGGCCCGCGCTTCTCACGAGGTGCTGGCAATAGATCACCTCGTCTGCCGTGGGCGCGCTCTCCAACCCTGTGCGCGTTACCGAGTGAGCGGCAATGCAGTTGGCGAAACGCGCAGCCGCATATGGGTCGCCGTTGCGGCGCAGCGCCACGAAAAAGGCGGCGGCGAAGACATCACCGGCGCCGGTCGGGTCCAGCTCGCGCACGGGAAATGCCTGAAAGTGATGCACCTGTCCGTTCAGATAGAGGGAGCAACCCTCTGCCCCTCGTGTGACGACCAACAGGTGGGTCTGCGCGGCGAGATGGGCGATGGTCAGCCGGTCGCCCTGCACATCTTCCTCGCTCAGCACCACAGCGTCAGCGCGCGCAAGCACGGCTTCCGCCTCGTCCCACCGACAGGCATGCACATATCCTGAACTATCCCAGCTACGCATCCAGCCCTGGGGGGTCACGCCGATAAATGCGTCTCCAAAGGCATGTATGAACGCAGTGGCGCATTCGCGTGCCACAGGCCCCAGGTGCACAATGCCATAGGGACGGGAGACGCTCCAGTCAGGAGGACATAGCTCTGGAGTAAGGGGATTGGCGACACTGTGGAGCAATTGCTGCCGGTGGCCTGTCGGCGAGTAAATGTTCTCGAAGGTAGTGGTTGCAATGGCAGGGGAGCGGACGATGTGCACTCCATCAAGCACCCGCGCTGGATCGAGGTCGGGGCCGGTGCTGGTGATGACGCCCACGCGGCAGCCAAGAGCGAGCGCGGTACGGGCAGCGTAGGAAACCGTCCCACCGGCAATAGCCTCGCCTACCTGGGCCAGGTCACGGGTCATATGGCCGATGACTAAGTAATCCAGCTCGACAGGAGAGACAGGCCGTGGCATCTGGGACTCTGCTGTGCAGGCTCACCCGGTCGGCTCACAGCGCGGGATGATGGTGACTTTGCGCCGTTCCCCCTCTCCTACGCTTTGTGTGGTTACCTGGGGATGGTCGCGCAGGGCAAGATGAATAATCCGGCGCTCGTGGGGGGGCATCGGCTCCAGCGCCACCGTGCGGCCGGTGCGGAGCGCCTGCTCAGCCATACGCTGGGCCAGACGCCGGAGTGCCTGCTCGCGCCGCGCTTTAAAACCGTCTATGTCCACCACCAGATTGGAAGAGCTCTCCAGCTCCCGGCTCGTGATGAGCCGCGTGATATGTTGCAGCGCAGCCAGCGTCTCCCCACGACGCCCAATCAGCATCTCCACACCTATCCCGCGTGCATTGAGGATGAGGGGTGCTTTTTCCTCTCCATTGGCCGGTTCGGCCCGCCGCACCTCGACCCGGGCTTTCTCTATGCCCAGCAGGTCCAGCAACTCAAGCAGCACGCTTCGGGCGGTCTCGACTTCATCTTTCACGCCCCCACTCTCCCTGGCCTTTTCTATCCTTGCGGGTGCCGGTGGTGGTGAGGCGACCGGCGGAGCCGGCTGAGGGGATTTGCCCCTCACCCGGAGCCGCACCCTGGCCTCGCGCGCGCCCGCTCCGAACAACCCGCGTCTGCCATCATCGAGTATTTCGACGTCCACCTCATCCCGGTTTGCCCCCAGGCGTATTAACCCTTTCGCAATAGCGATTTCGACGTCCGCACCGGTTACCTCCAATACCCGCTCTGTATCCATATCTACCCTCCGTATTTACCTGCCCAGAGAATTTTTCTACCTGTGCGGTCAGGTGCTTTGCAACAAATCACAGCCGGCCTTTCCTGGCGCGAGGCTTTAAGACGCACTCCGAAAAACCGTACAGGCGGCATCCCTATGCCGCTTATACCGATGCACAGGGATTCGTCGGTACTTTTTTGGACAGGCTCTAGGGATGGTTCATTTTCTCCTCGAAATTGGTTTACACTTTGGGCTGCCTCGAAAATCGGACGCCTGCAACGCTGACTGTAGGGGCGAGATGCACCTCGCCCGTACAGCCTGTAGGGCCGCAGGCCTTTGGTCGGCCTGCGCCGACGCGCGGCGCGAAGCGCCCCAAGAGGCCGATTTCAATCGGGCGGCATCCGGCGTAACGCAAAGTGTCAACCAATGATGAACCATTCCAGGCTCTAAATGCGAATTTTTCAGCGTTTGTCACCTGCGCCAGCCCGCCCTCCGTTTCGACTGGCCGGTATAAGGTAGTACTGTGCGATGCGGATGAGGCTGGAAATGATGAAATAGATGGAGAGGCCTGTCGAGTACTGCAGTGTGAAGAACATAAACATCAGCGGCATCATGATCTGCATCTGTTTGTTCATAATCGCTGCCTGCGACTGCTCATCACCGGCCGTAGGGGGCGTCAGGAGCTTCTGTTGCAGCCAGGTGGTGACCAGTACCAGAAGCGGCAGCGAGTACGACCACCATTGGGCAGGATTGGGAGGCTGCCCAAGGTCCATACCCAGGAAGGTGCTCTGGAGGGGCACCAGTCCTATCACGCCGGGCAGCCACTTATATATATGCTGAGAAAATTGGAAGACCTCTACAGGTGTGGAAGGGATGCAATAGCGGATCGCCCCGATCAGGCCGAACCAGATTGGCATCTGAATGAGGAGGGGTAAGCACCCACCCATAGGATTGATGCCGGCCTCGCGGTACAGCCTCATCTGTTCCTGAGCCAGTTTTTCTTTGTCCTTACCGTATTTCTTCTGCAGCCTCTGAAGCTCTGGCTGTAATTCCTGCATCTTCTGAACCGATTTCTGCTGGCTGAGATTCAGAGGCAAAATAAGCAGGTTAATAAGGATAGTAAGCGCGGTGATGGCGGCTATAGTGCTGTGGCCCAGGAGTTTATACAACAGGAGGATAATGTTCGCCATAGGGTAAGCGAGAAAGTCGAACACGGCAAATCCTTTCTACTTTGTAACTACTCAGCCGATTGAAATCGTCCTCCCCGGGCGCTTCGCGCCGGTTGTCGGCCTGCGCCGACAATCCTTATATGCGCGTCTGGAGACTTGGTCGGCGAAGGCCGACCATCGGCCGCAGGCCCAAGAAGGGTGACTTCAGTCAGCGCTGAATAGTATACAAGTTACTCTACTTTTCTTGGGCAGGGGGATAGGCCCATATCTCACGCCCGTTATCTGTGTGAAATGCCCGCAGGCGATGTGGGCCGTACAACCACAATGCGTATACCACGTTTCCGCTCACCACAGGCGTGGAAAGGATCTGTCCCTCCCCCTTCTGCGACCAGAGGGTAATCCCATCAGCCGCATCCAGGGCGTAAAGGACGCCATCACGGCCACCCAGTAAGAGCCGGGAGCCATCGCTGCTGATGGCCGGGCCGGCTCGCACCGGCACGTCGAGTGCACGTTTCCATGTCTGTGCACCACTTGTGGCATCCAGCGCATAGACGTTGCCGTTGACGTCCACGGCGTAGACTGTCCCGTTGTGCACGACGGGGTTACCCCAAAACCAGTTCTCGCCGGCGACGTTCCAGCGTTCTCTTCCTGTGTGCATGTCTATTGCATAGAACCGATCGTCAAAAGCGCCAATGTAGAGGGTATCGTTCCACAGTGCCGGCGTGGCAGCGAAGGCGCCACCCGCATGAAAGCGCCAGCGTTCCTTTCCATCTCTCAAGCTGAGCGCGTAGAGATTGCGGTCCATCGAACCGATGTAAACCGTATCCGAGATAATCAGTGGGGACGCCCAGACACGATGGCCGGTAGAGAAACTCCAGCGCAGAGTACCGCTGTCCACGTCGAGTGCGTACACACTGCCATCACTGTTACCGATGACAAAGAGGCTGCCACCCGGGGCCCCGCTCTCGACATAGGGGCCTGCGGCAATATCAAAACTCCACAACGGGATGCCGTCCTCACGCCTGAGGGCCCACAGGACATGTTTGTACCGGCTAAACATTCCAGTGGGAGGTACCTCCGAGGCCACGAACACACGGTCCTCGTACACTATCGGAGTGATGTAGAAAACACCCCGTGGGTCTTTCCTGGGATCGGCGGGAAATGACCATACGACGCTGGCGTCAGCGCTGTTCAACGATTTGACTTGCGTCAGATCCGCCAGATACAACAGATCGTCACTGACCGTCAGGCCGGTCCAGCTTGTGGCATGCACTCCACTGGCGCAGCCGCTCAGGGTAAGCATAAGCAGGGCCAGTGCTGCCAGGGTGCTGAGGCGATAACCACTTCGATGCGGGTTCAATTATTTACTCCTTAAATCTGGTACCGGGTCATATCCTCCCGGATTTAGAGGGTGGCAGCGAGCAAGTCGCTTGATGGTCAACCATCCTCCACGCCAGACGCCGTAACGGTAAATAGCCTCGTAGCCATATTGGGAGCAGGAAGGGATGAAACGGCATGAAGGCGGTAAGACGCGCGACAGGGTTTGTTGATAAGTGCGGATGAGGGCAAGCAGGATGATGCTCAGCCCTCGGGGTCTGTGCTCTGCTCTATACCCAGCCTGCTCTGTTTCAGCAGCGAGATCAGAGCTTCTTCCACCTGGGGTTCCCGTGCCCTGGTGATCGGAGGGCGGGCGACAAGCATTATGTCCCACCCGGGCGCCATACGTGGATAGAGGTGACGCGCTGCCTCGCGCAGCATCCGCCTGGCGCGGTTGCGCACGACTGCACCGCCCAGTTTGCGGCTCGCCGCCACGCCCACACGGGTGAAGCTCAGACCGTTCGGTCTGGCGATCAAGACGAGCAAAGCGTGTGCCCATGACCGTCCTTCATTGTAAACTTTACGTACATCATTTGTTTTCCGCAGCCTGAGGCGCCGTTCCATCCCTCAGCAATCTCAGACACGACGGCGTGGGCGCTGGGCGCTTTCCTTCCAGTTCAGCTTTTTAGCCCATTCCCTTTGCACGGTCAACTGCCTGCGGCCCTTCAGCCGCCTGGCCTTGAGCACGCGCCTGCCCCCGGCGGTTGACATCAGAGCTCGGAAGCCGTGTGTGCGCATTCTTTTACGTTTCTTTGGTTGATACGTCCTCTTGGGCATCCTGTCCTCCAGATTATCGTCAATGCCGCGCCATTATACCCTAAAAGGCCGGCAAGTCAACCCTGGTCCTTGAGGGGTGTGCCCCAAAGTTGCGACCTGTGCAGTTGGAAAACCGCAAAGGGCGCAAAGAACGCAAAGAGCTATAGAAAATCTTTGCGCCCTTTGCGTTCTTTGCGGTGAATTCAATCCCACCGCACGGGTCGCAATTCAGAAGGGGCAGGTAATTGCACAGGTCGCAAAATTGGGACACTCCCGTCCGCGAGCGTCACGAGTTTGGGAAATGGTTCCGGGCCATCTCCAGCGGCTCGCCATTGTGGCCGGTTTCTGACCGTATGGTGCCCCGCCGGGCATGTTAGCTGCGGTGCAAACCGGGACTTTTTCAGCAGCCTCCCGGGCCGGGAGGCTGCAAAGGGAGGCTGATGGTTTGGGCTTCAGCCGCCTGCGGGGCGAGCGGAGGAGAGCAGCCTGATGTGTGGGTTGCCCAGGCCGGTTCAGGCGAACACATCGCACGACGCGCGGCCGGGCAGCCGTTGATTATAAGTACACCATCTTCAAGCAGCGGTAAGGCTGAGGTTGTAGTTTCACTTACCAACAACCCCTCTGATCACCTGCTCATGAGTTCCATGGGGACACAGAAGCCTTACGTTTTACGCCGCCGGAGCGTATTCGCCGACTATCAGCTCTCTCAAGGCGCGTTTGGGCACGTGGTGTACATCGGCCGGGTCGCGGTAATAGCGTATGTCTCCATCCGGCCCGACCTCTTCAATCACGACTGTCTCCATGGGCTTCCCCAACGCCAGAATCAGAAGTATCTCGAAGTGCTCGGGGATGTTGAGTGCCCGGCGCAGACCATCGCGGTCAATCGAGCCGATCATACAGCCGCCCAGCCCGCGCTCGGTCGCGCCGAGCATGATTGACTGGGCGGCTATGCCGTGGTCACAGCCAAAGGATTTGCTGATGGTCGTGTCACCCAGGATGATGATGTAAGCGGCCGGCCGCTCGCCCTCCGCCGGACCGGGCCAGTCTTTGAGATAGCCAGCCCAGCGTGTGTGGGGAAAGATAAGGGCGTTTGTCTCCGGGGCGCAGCTCAGGATGTATTTCAAAGGTTGCAGGTTCGCCGCGGAAGCTGAGAGGCGCGCCAGATTTACCAGCTCGCGAAGTGTCGCGAGGTCAACCGACACATCCTGATAGAAGCGACGGTAGCTCCGGTTTTTGCGTATCAGTTCCTCCAGCATCTCTTCCTCCTCATCGGGAAATTACCACTGTCTCTTCACCAGCGGGCGCTGCGCAGCAAGGTTGGAGTAGCGAAACCGCTCCGCGAACTTGAGGCCGGCCGCAGCTCCATCGGCACGGGCACGTTGTCTTACCACCCAGGCCATTCCCCTGGCCCAATCCTCGCTGCTTTCGCCTGCATCGCCTGTCGCGAGTGCAGCCTCGATACCCTCATCTGCCAGCCCGGCCTGGCGCATCCAATCCTCGAACAGGAAGGCCAGTTGGCTCTTGTGTTCCAGGAGGGCAGCGATTTTAAGTTCCAGCGTCTCTTCGATGTCCACCGCCTTATTCGCATACGAGGTGTCCTTGGCAAAAAAGTATCTTTCAAGCACATAGTGGGGGGCCAGCCCCTCCTCAATTTGCTCGGGATGGTACAGAGGATAGGGCGCGAAGTTAGCCGCCTCTAATGCCGCAAAGGCGACGGCACGGTGGTCCGGGTGATCTTCGAAGGGAGCGAAAGGATCGAACGTGAACAAAGTGTCGGGCTGTCGCTCGCGTATGGCGCGCATAAATTGCGCGCGCAGGTATCCGGGTGGCAGCCGGTCTAATTCCCCGTCCGGGTGGCCGAGAAAGGAAACCTCTCGAACTTGCAGGATGGCAGCGGCCCGCAATGCCTCCATGCGGCGCACTTCTTTCAGATGCAGTGTGTCAATCTCGAAGGAACCTTTGTCGCCGCTGGTGGCGATAAGGATGCTGATCTCGGCACCCTCCCTGGCCATTTTGGCCAGCGTACCACCGGCAAAGAATTCGGCATCGTCAGGGTGTGGAGCGATCACAAGCACTTTACGTGTCATAGCAGCGCCTCTACCATCGCCATGATTTGTCTGGGCGAAAGATTCTTGATAGTGGTGGCTTTGTTCGGACAGGCCACGGCGCAGGCTCCACAGCTCTGGCACAGGGCCGCATTGACCGTCGCGAGTTTCCTCCATGGATGCATGGTGCGCGCGTCATAAGGGCATACCTCCACACAGCGCCCACAACCGGCGCATAATTCCTCATCAACTGTGGCGACAGTCGGCTCAGCCACCATCTCTCCGCGTGCGAAGAGCTGAAGCACTTTGGCGGCCGCGCCCGCTGCCTGTGCCACGCTCTCCCTGATGTCCTTTGGAAACTGAGCAGCGCCGGCCAGGTAGATGCCGGCGGTGAAGCTTTCCACCGGGCGCAGCTTGGGATGGACCTCGGCGAAGAAACCGCTCTCGTCGGTGGCGACGCGCATCAGGCGGGCCAGGACCTCGCTTCCCGTGCCGGGTATCGCTGCCGGCGCCAATACCACCAGGTCAGCATTGAGGTGAAGCGCCTGGCCGCTCAGCGTGTCTGCTCCCCACACTTCCAGTACGCCGTTCCTCTCGATGATCTTCGAGACCTTCCCGCGCAAATAGACAACCTCATATTCCTCCATTACCTGCCGGACAAACTCTTCGTATCCCCGTCCCTGAGAACGCACATCAATGTAGAAGACGTAGGCCTGTCCCCCTGGAATTGCCCTGCGGTAGAGGGCGGCCTGCTTTGCCACGTACATGCAGCAGATTTTGGAGCAATAGGGGCAGTGAGAGACTGGATCGCGAGAGCCAGCACATTGCACCCAGACCACCTCCTGGGGTATCCGACCATCCGAAGGACGGTGTATCTCGCCGGCTTTCAGCATAGCCTCGAATTGCAGACTGTCAATCACGTCAGGATAGCGTCCGCCGCCGTACTCAGGAAGGCGCTGTTGAGCATACAGCTCGAAACCGGTGGCCAGTATTGCCGCCCCAACTTTTACAGGGGATGGGATGCCTCTGACCGTAACGGTGAAGTTACCTGCCTGGCCCTCCCATCCTGTGACCTCGGCATCAGTCAGCACCTGGATCAGGGGATGGCTGGTGACAGCCTCGATCAGCGGCGTCAGAAGGGTATCACTGGGATCGAAACTCGGGTAGAGGTGTGAAAGTTGGGCTACATGCCCGCCCAGGCGTTCCGAGCGCTCGACGAGGAGCACCGGGTAGCCTGCGTTGGCGATTTCCAGGGCAGCGGTCAGGCCGGCCACGCCCCCGCCTATGACCAGCACACGTCTGGTGACGGGGAAAGTGAGTGGTACAAGCGGCTCGTCATGACGTACCTTCTCCACAATGGAGACGACCGTATCCAGCGCCTTTTCCGTGGCTTTCTCCGGCTCACTCTGATGTGGCCAGGCAACCTGTTCGCGGATGTTGGCAATCTCTACACGATAGGGGTTCAGGCCAGCGGCTGCAGCAGCCTTGCGAAAAGTGGACTCATGCATTGCCGGGGAGCAGGCAGCGACGACAAGTCCGTCGAGAGCATATTCGGCGATAGCCTGTCGAATCAACGTCTGTCCTGGCTCAGAGCACATGTACCTGTAATCGGTGGCGAACACCACGTCTGGATAGCCACGCACTGCTTCAATCACTTGCTGCACATTCACCGTGCCGGCGATATTCAGCCCACAGTGACACACAAAGACGCCAATGCGAGCCATCTCAGCCAGCTCCTCCTGCCAGGGCGCCGGTCCGGTGCAGGAACATACTCAGCACCTTAGCCGCCGCACCGCCAGCGTGAGCCACCGTCTCCGGGATGTCCATAGGGCCGGTGACCGTGCCGGCCAGGAATACACCGGGGCGGATGGTCTCAACCGGATGGAGATGAGGCTCTAATGGCAGCAGCCAGCCGTGCTCATCCGTCGGCAAACCGAGCATCCCGGCCAGGCGGCGGGTTTCCGGATGGGGCAGCATGGCCGGTGCTACCACCACCAGATCGGCGGCTATCTCGATCTGGCGGCCGCTCAGGGTGTCGGCCCCGAGTACATATACTTTGCCATCCTTGCGCATCAGTCGGGAGACTTTACCTCTCAGGTAGAGCACATTGTCCTCTTCCATCGCTCGCTGGGTGAACTCGTCGTAGCGCTTGCCTGCGGCACGGATGTCAATGTAGAAAACATAAGCCTGGCCATCGTGGACGCGGTGGCGATAGAGCATGGCCTGCTTTGCGGCATACATACAGCAGATTTTGGAGCAATAGGGGAGGTGTCGCTCCGGATCGCGGGAACCCGCGCATTGGATGAAAACAACCTCGCGTGGCACCGTTCCGTCTGAGGGGCGCAGTATTTTGCCCGCTGTGGGGCCAGAAGCGGAGAGCAAACGCTCGAAGGCCAGGGCGTCTATCACGTCTGCCATCCGACCGCCCCCATACTCCGGCAGATGGGAGAGATCGTACAACTCATAGCCGGTCGCCAGGATAATCGCGTGCACTTCTATCTCGACAGACTGCGCCTCCTGGGTGTAGTCAATCGCGCCGGTCGGGCAAAAGCGCTCGCAGGCGCGGCATTTGCCTCGCTGGAAGAAAATACAATGTTGCCGGTCAATCACGGGCTTGTTCGGCACAGCCTGGGGAGAGAGGGTATAGATCGCTTTGCGTTTCCCCAGGTTGCGCTCAAATTCAGAGTCGACGCGGACGGGACATTTTTCCTGGCAATAGCCACATCCTGTGCACACATCCCAGTTAACATACGCAGGGTGGCGATGGATGAGCACGCGGAAGCCTGTCCCTTCACCCGCCGGGAAGGGTTCGATGTCCTTTACCTGGGAATAGGTGAAGAGTTCAATCAGGGGATGGTGACCTGTTTCAACGGTGCGCGGGGTAAGGATACACTGGGCGCAGTCCAGAGTAGGGAAAGTCTCCGAAAGTTGTGCCATACGGCCACCGATGGACGGCAGCCGTTCCACAAGCACAACGCCATATCCTGCGTTGGCGATCTCCAGCGCAGCCTGCATGCCGGCGATGCCGGCCCCAATGATGAGAGTGCGCAAGGGGGGATCGTGTTTCACAAGTCAAAGTATAAACCGTTTTGGTTTACGAGTCAATACGCATTTTCGCAGGGCTGCAGTCTTCGCAGCACAACTGCGAACAGTTGTCCTGCAATCTCTGTGTCCCCTCCAGCTTGCACTGGAGCTCTGGCCGGGGAGACGCAAAAATATGACGGACACCCTCACAGACGTTGAACGACATCCATTTGACGCCGCTATGCTCTGTGGTACACTTGTTAGCAGAAACTCTGTACGGCAATTAAGGAAACTGTGGAGCCAGGCAAAAGATGGCGCTGATGACAAAGGATGAGTATATTGACAGCCTGAGACATCTGAAGAGGCGTGTGTTTATTATGGGCCAGGAGGTCGAGAACCCGGTTGACCACCCGCTGGTGCGACCATCGCTCAACGCCTGCGCGATGACCTACGAACTGGCCCAACGGCCCGAGCATGCCGGCCTGATGCAGGCCATCTCTAACCTGACGGGCCAGACGATCAACCGCTTCACCCACCTGCACCAGAGTACGGGAGACCTGGTGGCCAAGGTCAAGATGCAGCGGTTACTGGGGCAGACGACGGGCTGTTGCTTCCAGCGCTGCGTGGGGATGGATGCGTTCAACGCGCTCGATTCGGTGACTTTCGAGATGGATCAGGCGCTGGGGACCGCGTATCACGCCCGTTTCCGCCGCTACCTGCAGCACGTACAGGAGCGCGACCTGGTGGTGGACGGCGCGATGACCGATCCGAAGGGCGACCGGCGGCTCAGGCCCTCACAGCAGGCCGACCCTGACCTGTTCGTGCACATTGTTGAGCGCAATTCCGATGGCATTATGGTGCGCGGTGCCAAACTGCACCAGACCGGCGCGTTGAATGCGCACGAGATCATCGTCATGCCCACCCAAACGCTCGCGGAGGAGGACCGCGATTATGCCGTCGCTTTTGCAATCCCGGCAGACGCCCCTGGCATCCTGATGATCTATGGCCGGCAGCCCTCCGACACGCGTAAACTGGAAGGAGGACAACTTGACGTGGGCAACCGTGAGTTCGGCGGGCATGAAGCGGTGATCATCCTGGACGATGTCTTCGTCCCCTGGGAGCGGGTGTTCATGGCCGGCGAGTACGCTTTCAGTGGGCTGCTCGTCGAGCGCTTTGCCGGCTACCACCGTCAGAGTTACGGCGGCTGCAAGGCCGGCGTGGGCGATGTGCTGATCGGAGCAGCGCAGGCGCTGGCTCAAATGCAGGGTATAGACAGGGCTTCACACATCAAAGACAAGATCGTCGAGATGGTGCACCTCAACGAGACGTTGTACGCCTGCGGCATCGCCTGTTCGGCGGAAGGCAGGCCGACCGTATCTGGCACTTACCTGGTTGATCTGCTGCTGGCGAACGTCTGCAAACTGAACGTGACACGCTTCCCATACGAGATCGCGCGGCTGGCGCAAGACGTTGCCGGCGGCCTGCTTGTCACGCTGCCATCGGAGCGTGACCTGGCTCATCCCGAGGTGGGGCCCTATCTGGAGAAATACCTGCGCAGCGTTGAGCAGTACACGACGGAAGAGCGTTGCCGGATGCTACGGTTGGTGGAGAACCTGACGCTGGGGCCAGGGGCCGCGGCCTATCTCACCGAGTCCATGCACGGGGCCGGTTCCCCGCAGGCGCAGCGCATCATGCTGGCGCGCCTGGCCGACCTGGAGGAAAAGGTCCGCCTGGCGCGAAGGCTGGCAGGAATTGTGGAACAGCTTTGAGCCTGTCCGTAGTATGCGGAACAAGACCGGTGGACGTCCCACAATCGGCTTTCTCTCGACCTATTCGATCTACGAGGGCACGAGTATTGACTCCTATGCCCATGCGCTCCTGCGAGGGATCTGCGCGGCAGCACGTGAGCGGGACTGCAATCTGCTGCTCGGCTGCGGGATCAGCCTGCCCGGAAGCCCGCGCGCCAGCCGTACCGTCTGGGCGGTGCCGGGCGCAGGGGGAGATTTCGTGCCGATCGGCCCATGGAACTGCGATGGCCTGATCATCGTCCCCGACGATCTCTCCGATGCCCAGTTCGAATATGTGCAGGCCCTGAGGCGTTCAGGTTATCCTGTCGTCCTGACCACCACTGAAAAGCCGGGGCCGGTCGTCGCTGTGGACAACGCCGGGGGCATCCGCCAGGCATTCGACCATCTCTGGCAGCACGGGCATCGGCGCATCGCGTTCATCGCTGGCAAGTCAGGGCACGGCGGCGACAGCGCCGAACGGCTGGCCGCGTACCGCCAGGCACTGCGCGATGTGGGGGTCGAAGAGGACTCACGCCTGGTCGCCTTCGGCGAACACCGCCGCCAGGATGGACGCCTGGCCATGCAGCAGATCATCGCCTCGGGCGCGCAGTTCACCGCCGTGCTGGCGAGCAACGACCTCTCCTGCCTGGGGGCAATAGAGGCGCTGCGGGCAGCGGGCCGCCGCGTGCCGGATGACGTCGCGGTCATCGGCTTCGACGACATCCTCGAAGCGCGTTCGCATCTGCCGCCGCTCACCACCGTGCGCCATCCGGCGTTTATGCTGGGCTACCACGCGGTGCTTGCCATCCTCGATGCAATCGCGGGCAGGCAGACCGGCGAGATACATACACGTATTCCCACGCAACTCGTCATCCGCCAGTCGTGCGGGTGCCGTCCGGAGAGCACTCTGGCCACAGTCCTCATGCCGCTGACAGGATCGGATGATCTCGAAACCACGCAGATTGCCCTGGCGCGCGCGATGGCCGAAAGGACGCTCGTCGAGACGCGACACAGTACCCCCGGGGAAGTGGAAACCCGCTGCCTGACTCTCCTCCGCGCGTTCCTGGCCAGTCTGTATGGCAGGAACCATGTGCCATTCAACACCGCATTGCGGCATCTTTTCGACTGGCTCGAAGCGCGCGGCGAAGACGTCTATGCCTGGCAGGCCGCGCTCTCGGCCCTGCGCAGCAATCTGCCCAACCTGTTGCCTCTCATACCAGAGGCGAATCCCGACTTCGCAGATACGCTCATTGACGGCGTCTGCCTCGAAATCGGCCAGCAGGCGCAGCGCCAGGCGAACGAGGCGCTGCTGCGGCATATGGAGATTACCAATCGCCTGGGCTTGATGACTTCCCAATTACTGACCGCGCTGGACGCCTCTGAAAGTGCCCGTATCCTGGCGCAACATCTGCCGCAACTGGGAATCCAACACGCGCTCGCCGCGCTGTATGCGCCGCAGGAAAACGACCTGTTGCCGCATTGTACCGTCCTGCTCGACGCCGGCCTGCCCCAAAGTGGAGCCGGTCGCCAATTCCCCGCACGTGAGTTTCCGCCACCGGGACTCTATCCGGCCGATGCCGCCTTCCACCTGGCACTCCTGCCGCTGTTGATTGACGACCGTGCGACCGGTTTTGTAGCCTTCAGTGCGACGAATTTCGAGCCCTGTGCCGCGATCGTGCACAACCTTGGATCGGCGCTGCGCACCGCCCGCCTGTATCGCGATGCGCTTGAGGGACGCCGGCTGGCGGAGGAAGCGAACCGGCTCAAGAGCCGCTTCCTCTCAACCGTCAGCCACGAACTCCGCACCCCCCTGAACCTGATCACCGGCCTGAGTGCACTTCTGCTGCGAGAAGGAGAACAGGTTGACCAGACCAAATGCCTGGTGAACCGCGAGGATGTGGAGCACATCTATGCCAGTGCCCGGCATCTGGATGGCCTGATCCGCGACGTGCTGGACCTGGCGCGAAGCGAGGTGGGGCAGCTAAGGTTAACCTGTGAGCCGCTGGACCTGGCCGAAGTACTGCAGCCGGTACTGGCGATCGGACAGCAATTGGCACGTGACAAGGGGTTAGCCTGGCGGGCCGAAATCCCCAACGGGTTGCCGCATGTGTGGGGAGACCGCACCCGCCTGCGGCAGGTAGTGCTGAACCTGGTGAACAACGCGGTCAAATTCACCGCAAAGGGCCACGTCACGTTGACGGTGACGGCAGAAGATGATCGCGTGACCGTGTCGGTCCAGGACACAGGTCTGGGCATTCCGCCGGATGAGCAGAAAATAATCTTTGACGAGTTCCGGCAGTCGGAGCGGACAGCAGCGCGAGGATATGGCGGCCTGGGCCTGGGGCTGGCGATCTGCAGGCGACTGGTCGAGTTACACGGGGGTGAGATTGGTGTGTGTTCGTCCGGCGAGGAAGGCGGCGGCTCGACGTTCTACTTCTCGCTGCCGGCGCTGATAGCTTCCCCTCCTCCTTCCCCAGCCGAGGCGTACCCGGTGTTGCTCCTGACAGGGGATGCGCAGGGAGGGAGCCTGTTGCGCGACCACCTGGCCTCTCAAGGGCTTGAGGTGGCAAGCTACCAGATAGACGAGGATAACGAAAGGACCTGGCTGGCGGCTCTCTCGGCAGAAACCCCGCAAGCGGTGATTCTGGATCGCCAGGTTGCAGCGGAGCGCGGTTGGGAAATCGTCAAGGTTCTGAAAAGCAACCCGGCGACGCAACATATACCGGTGTTGTTCTATACGCTCGATGATGGCGAGAGAGGTTCGCTGTTAGAGATTGACTATCTGACGAAGCCGATGAGCGCAGCAGATTTGGCAGATGCGCTCGCTCGTCAGGGAATGAAAAGGGAAACGGAAAAGAAAATCCTGATCGTGGATGACGAACCGCAGGTGCTGGCGATGCATGCGCGCATCGTGGAATCGCAGTCAACGTGTTTCCGCGTCTTGCAGGCGCGAAACGGACGTGAGGCGTTGGAGGTTATCCGGCAGGAGCGCCCCGACCTGGTGCTTTTGGACCTGATGATGCCAGAGTTGGACGGGTTCCAGGTGCTGGAGGCGATGCGCCGGGAGGAGATGAGCCGCAATATCCCGGTGATCGTGTTGACCGGACAGGTATTGACCGAGGAGGACATGGCACGTCTAAACCGGGGGGTGGCGAGCGTGCTGGGGAAGGGGCTGTTCAGTGTCCAGGAGACGCTGGAGCACATCGAGGCAGCACTGGCCCGCCGACGCCGACTTGGTGGCGGGGCGCAGCAGATCGTGCGCAAAGCGATGGCCTACATCCACGAGCACTATGCAGAGCCGATCTCCCTCGATGATATCGCCGCCTACGTCGGGTTCAGCGAGCAGCATTTGAGCCGCTGCTTTCGCAAGGAAATCGGTATCACGCCGGTTGACTACCTCAGACGTTACCGCATCCGGCAGGCCAGGGCACTGCTGGAAACAGGTGACAGGAGCATCACCGAGGTGGCATTGGAGGTTGGTTTTTCCGGGAGCAGCTATTTCGCCCGCGTGTTCCGGGCCGAAGTGGGGGTGTCTCCCAGCGCTTACCGAAAGGGAAAACGATAGCTTCCAACGAGTAATCCCTGGCGAATTGCGGGTGGGCTGCATCTAACTGGCCCGCTGGCTTTTTTGTAAGCCTGTGCCCGCCGGACTGATTTAGAAATCGCCCCCTGAGCTAAACCGACCCGCCGCGAGTTGCGCCTGCTGTCTAACCGCCCGCCTCTTCGCCAACGCGGATCACCGCCGTCAGTTTACCGCCGGGGATCTCCCTGCCGTCCGCCCACAATGACCAGAGGCCATCAAATGTCCCATCAGCATCTGGAGCGGTGAGTTCGATGCTGATCTCGACTGTCTCTCCAACCGCGACCGGGCCGACCGACACCCGCCCAACGCCGCCAAGTTGGGAGTAGGCTGCGACAAGTTCGGTGCTGGCAGGCCAGGCGCAGGAACCGGAATTCTGGACCAGCCAGGTCTTGATAAACGTCTGGCCGCGCTCCATATGGGTATAATCGGGGACAGTCACGTCCTTCAGGTAGCGGGCACTCAGGCACTCCGCCGCTACCTCTTCCGTGGTGGTGGCAGTCGCTGTTATTTCTGTCACACGTGGCGCGCTCACATAAACCGCTACTGAGCCGTGGTCGGAGCCGGCGATGGTGGCCCGCACGGTGTACTCCCCCTCGGCCGCCAGCACCATCCAGGTGTAATCCGGCGCCGTCAGCGGCACCGCCTGCCGATCCACCGTCGCCTCCGCACTCG
>Ga0209227_1000424_pt1 | contig 36435 bp, 34 predicted proteins | sample YNPBryantNP2012_FD_185815 | JGI IMG/M metagenome (GOLD analysis project Ga0209227, IMG submission 185815) | Anoxygenic and chlorotrophic microbial mat microbial communities from Yellowstone National Park, USA - YNP Bryant NP 2012 (SPAdes)... ...
AACTTTGAAAATCATTTGATCAGACTGCCCGGACAAAATATCAAAAAGACCCTGAGTATCGGAGTGAGTGAGTTCCCCACGGATTCCGACGCCATCTGGGAGGCCATAAAGTTTGCGGACATCGCCCTTTACAAGGCAAAGGAGGCCGGTAGAAACCGAGTGATGCGTTTTACGCCTGATATGTGGCAGGAAAACTCTTATTGACCAAAGCGGATTTTAATCGTAAACTGAATGTGAACTCTACAAAATTGCCTTTTCGCTCACAACTGTGTTGTCAGTCCCTGCCTGTGCGTTGCACGCAGACAGGGCGAAAATTCTAATTTCATAGAGATCACATTAGATACAGGGAGATTCCAATTTTTGCGGGCATCTCCATAGTTATTCACCCTACAGGAGGATTTCATAGCCGCGGCATATCATAACGAAAATCGGTACTTATTGATGAGCATTCACCCTCTTTTTAGGGACTACCCCGTCCGGCTTCGCCGTCAACTCACTCCAGGGAAGGGGAATCGCGCTGGCGCAGTATATACAGGCAGGAACACAAAAAGAGCCCTCTTTTCTCTAACTATTTTCAGGATAAGACAATGAATATATATGTAGGTAATATACCAAGAAACACACAGGAACAGGACCTTACGCAGGCATTTTCCGCCTTTGGAGAGGTTTCCACCGTAAATATCATCAAGGATAAATTCACCGGCGAGGGCAGGGGATTCGGTTTCGTGGAGATGCCGGATACTGCTGCGGCGCAGGCGGCCATTGCAGCATTGAACGGCAAGGATTTCATGGGCAGGCCGCTCACAGTCAATGAGGCAAAACCGCGTACCGATGACCGCAGGGGCGGCGGACGTGGTGGTTACGGCGGAGGTAACAGAGAAGGCGGCAGAGGTGGCGGCAGGGGCCGCGGGGGATCCGGCGGAGGACGTCGCTCCTGGTAATAGAGGTCTGCCATGTGTCTTGCTGTGCCCATGCGAGTCAAAAAACTCCTGAATATAACAGGGGTTGAGTGCGCTCATGCGAACGACTTACCCGTGACCGCAATTGTGGAAGTTAACGGCGTGGAACAGGGTGTCCGATTAGACATTGTGGACATTCTGCCCAAAGAGGGTGATTATGTCATCGTCCACGCCGGCTTTGCCATTCGCACACTGCCGCCTGAGGATGCCCTGAAGGACCTGGAGCTCATTCGTCAGGCGCTGGAGCGTTCTTCAGCATGAACGCCTTCGGTTCCTTTGAGGCGAATTACAGAAGACCTGCGCTGGTCTCCTTTCTGAGAGAACGCCTCATATCCCTTTTCGATGCAAACAAGGGCCAGGAGGTCTTCTGCATGGAGGTCTGCGGCACCCATACCGTCAGTATCTTTCGACATGGCATTCGTTCCTTGCTGCCGCCTGGTCTGCACCTCATATCAGGCCCGGGCTGTCCTGTGTGCGTCACCAGCCAGCGGGATATAGACGCCTTTATATGGCTGAGCCGTCAGGACTGCATTCTCACCACCTTCGGCGACCTGATGCGCGTTCCAGGCACTCAAGGCAGCCTTCAGGAGGCCAGGGCCACGGGCGCTCGCGTGCTTACGGTCTATTCCCCGATGGATGTCATCTCTGTGGCAAAAGAGCACTTAAATACCCTTGTTGTCTTTCTGGGCGTAGGATTTGAGACCACTATTCCAGGCATAGCGAGTATGCTTTTTGAGGCAAAACGTCAGAATCTCTCCAATCTCACTCTATATCCTGCCATGAAGCTCATGCCGCCTGCCCTGCATGCCATTTTCAGCGATACCGGCTGCCGGGTGCAGGGTCTTATCTGCCCTGGGCATGTGAGCGCCATCATCGGTGCCAGGGCCTATGAGCCCATAGCGAACCAATACAAGGTGCCCTGTGTGATCACCGGTTTTGAGCCCGTGGATATAATGCAGGGCCTATGTGTCCTGGCGGAGCGAATACTGAATAACAGGCCCGGTATTCACAACGCCTATGAACGGGTGGTGAGCTGGGACGGCAATCAGCGTGCCATGGACATGATGCAGCGGGTCTTTCTGCCCGCAGATGCCGAATGGCGCGGGCTGGGCATTCTGCCTCAAAGCGGGCTTGCCTTGCGGCCTGAATATGCAGATTTCGATGTGCGCAGTCGCATTTCCTTTCCTGAAACCTTTGTTCAGGACTCATCGGACTTAAAGAACAAATGCCGATGCGGTGAGATACTTAAGGGCAAGGCATCGCCTTCAGCGTGCCCGCTTTTCGGCAGGGCTTGCACGCCCTCCAGGCCTTTTGGGCCATGCATGGTCTCCACAGAGGGCACTTGCGCCGCATTTTTCAAATATGGGGGTCAGGAGACATGCAACAACACATAACCCTGGATCATGGAAGCGGCGGGCTGGCCAGTCAGGAACTGCTCTTCAAATACCTGCTGCCGTTTCTGAACAATTCGGTGTTGAATGAGCTGGAAGACAGCGCCGTCATTTCAATCGGCGAGACAAAACTCGCCTTTACCACCGATAGCTATGTGGTGGACCCCATCTTTTTTCCTGGCGGCGATATCGCCCGGCTGGCAGTGAACGGCACCCTTAACGACCTGGCCATGAAGGGGGCCAGCCCTGTGTGTCTGAGCCTCGGATTGATTCTGGAAGAGGGATTGAGGCTTGAGGAATTTGAACGGCTCTCCCGCTCCCTGGCAGAGGCAGCGGAGGCAGCAGGGATACAGGTGGTCACAGGCGATACCAAGGTGGTCCCTCACGGCAAGGGAGACAAGATATTCATCAATACCTCAGGGATAGGAGTCATTCATTGCGAACCGGTTCCATCATATCATCGCATACAGCCTGGGGATTGCATTCTGGTCTCAGGGACAGTGGGCGACCACGGCATCACCATTCTGACCAGCCGCAGCGGTCTCAAGCTGGAGACCTCCACAACCAGCGACACCATGCCCCTTCACAGGCTGGTGGCGGCCCTGTTGAAGGAAGTGAAAAGCGGGCTGCACTGTATGAGAGACCCGACTCGAGGCGGACTGGCCACCACCCTGACGGAACTGGCTGGCCGCAGCGGCTGGGATTTTGAGATAGATGAAGAGGCCATTCCCATTCATTCATCTGTGGCCTCGGCCTGTGAAATACTGGGGTTTGACCCTCTATACCTGGCCAATGAGGGCAAGTGTGTGGTGTTTGTGGCCCCTGAACATGCAGAGAAGACACTTCAGCTCATGCGCAGTAGGCATGAAGGGGTCAGTGCCGCTATAATTGGCCGAGTCATGCCAGAGAAAAATGGCAGGGTTATCCTCAAGACCGCCATCGGCGGCAAAAGATTGCTCAGGCCCCTTACAGGCGAGCCGCTTCCCAGAATATGCTGAAAAAAATCAATATATTAGGCCTTGGAAATCTGCTCATGTCAGATGAAGGCTTTGGTGTGCATTGTATCCGCTACCTGCATGCCCACTATGATTTCTCTGCGGCTGATGCCCAGGGCTTCGAGATTCAATTGGTGGATGCGGGCACAGGCGGCATGGTACTCGGCCCATATCTGGAGGATGTGGACAGGGTAATCCTCATAGATGTGATCGCTGAGGCGCCAAGGCCGTCTTCGTCGGTCTCTGTTCCCTTTCAGGACAAGGACTCAGGCCAGGCCATCTACCATTTTACTGATGCAAATGCCTTTCGCAGGCATTCCATGCAGACAGCCATGTCTCCGCATCAAGTGGGGATATTAGAGGTCTTTGAGCTCTCTTTATTGCGTGGAAATGCCGCAAGGGCCTTGGACTTTTTCTGTACAACCCCTCGGGATTTGAGCCTTGGGGTTCAGCTTTCACCAAAACTTCAGGCCCTTTTGCCGCAAATGGCTGAGCAAATCGTCTCTTTTTTGAAGGAGATGAGTGTGCCCGTTGTTTCCATAGACGCACCTGCTGGTCCTTATGCATGAATTTTCCATAGCCCAGGAACTGGTGAGCCAACTAAAAGGGCTTTTGATGCAGTATCAAAGACGCAGGGTTACATTCATCAAACTTGCCATCGGCAGATTTTCAGGGGTGGTTGTGGAATCCCTGCTCTTTTCCCTAACTGCCTTGTCCGAACAGGAATCAGCCCTGAAAGGAATGAAAGTGGAGGTAGAATCTTCAAATGTGGAATACACCTGCAACGGGTGTGGACATAATTTTCAGCCGGAACACTCCGCACACACGGATCCTATCAACATATTTCAAGCCCTTGCTGTTTCATGCCCCTTATGCGGTCATGAATTCTGTAGCCGTAAAGGCGGAGATGAACTTTTGCTGCTTACGGTGGAGATGGAGTAGGCGTTGGTTTATTCTTGTTGACAAAATGAAACTAAAAAGTTATAAGAGTTAAAAAATGAACCAATATTCACATGGAGAATTCATAAATGCCCCCATGTCTTTTGCGGCCATGATTCGTAAAAAACAGTGCATCTCAGGCTGAGACTGCCGAACACATGCTCGCGGCACGCTTAAGAGCCGTGGTATATCTCCATTTATTCAGCCCTTTTGGTCTGTCAATTTAGGCAGGCAAAAAGGGCTTTTTTTATTCCAGAGAAAGAGGAGGTGAGTAACAAGGCAAGGAAAGCTCGTTTTTTGTAAATGGAGTTGTCTTTTATCTTCAAAAATTCAACGAGGAGGTAATTATGGTTCGAAAGTTCATCGTAGCAGCTGCCTGTGTCGGCCTTTTGGTGGGCTGTACTCAGGCCGTAGAAAAGAGGGCCAATATAGTCAAGCCCCCTGAAATCGATCCATGTGCCAAGTATGTGGGAAATGACACCTGTATGGGTTGTCATGAGGAGATCTCCAAGGAAAGGCACAATGTGCACTTGCGTATTGCCTCATTTGAGGCGCCGGGCGCCAAGGCCATCGGCTGTGAGGGTTGCCATGGGCCTGGTTCCCTGCATGTGGATGGCGGAGGAGACAAGACCAAGATCCTGCGCTTCGGCGAAGAGGGTCTGCATGAGGAAGAGGTGGCCGCAGTATGCACCACCTGTCACAGCTCCAAGGAACACCTGAATTGGGCTGGTTCTGCACATGCAGAAAACGAAGTCACCTGCACCACCTGTCACACCGTACACAAAAACGACCGAAAGGCCCTGCTTGCCAAGGGCCAAAACGAGCTCTGTGGCACCTGCCATCAGGATGTGATGGCCCAGACCTATTTTGCATCCCATCACCCCATCAAAGAGGGCAAGATGGGCTGCACGGATTGCCATAACCCACATGGAGGCAATAACTTCGGCAAGGCCATGCTGAAGACCGATGAGCGTGTAAACGACCTCTGCCTCAAGTGTCATACCCGCTATCAGGGGCCTTTTGTGTTTGAGCATGACCCCGTAGTGGAGGACTGCATGATCTGTCATGATCCGCACGGCACAGTGGCCAACAACCTGCTGCGCCAACAGGAGCCTTTCCTTTGCCTACAGTGTCATGAGGCCCATTTCCATGCGGCTCGCGCCTCCAACAGCAAGTTTGCTGTGACAGCGCCTGGAGACCCCTCCAGCACCATTGGCGCCACGGAATACGGTTTCCAGAAGTCCTTTATGACCAAATGCACTCAATGCCACCCCTATGTGCATGGTTCTGATCTGCCATCGCAGTCGGTAGCAGGCCAGGGTCAGGCACTGACAAGGTAGAGGAGGAGAGACCATGAAAAGACGATATCTAACTGTATTGGTTGGTCTGTGTCTTGCTATGCCCCTTGCCATTCAGGCCGTGGCCGGAGATTCCTCCGACAAGCCCCTGCAGGGTGAAGTCACCATCGGAGGCAAGTGGCAGTTGGACGACTTGGATAGACACGAAGGCAGGGCCAAAGGCGGGGCTGAATTTGACAGCACCGCTGACAAGAACCTGTCCTGGGATACGGGCGCCAAGCTGGATTACAGAAGTAATGCCATCAACTTCGATGTGAACGGCCGTTACAAGGATGGCGATGACCAGACCTATGGCGGCAATCTGGACCTGAATCGCGTAATGCTCTACAAGACCAATTACGACCGCTTTATGCACAGGTTAGGCCATGATTACATGGACAACCTGACGGCGCAGATCTTCAGGGCCGCAGGTAATCCAGGGGCGCCGGTGGGTCTGCCCTTCCCATGCCCTGATCCAAACAATCCCGCCTTTTGTCAGGCCCTGCCTGATACAGCCCCAAACACCGCTGGCTATCAGAACTCCAGAAGCACCATCGGTGCGGCGGCCGTATATCACACGGATCATGACCCGTTTGCCACATATGGCAACACGCACACCACCTGGGAGAACAGCCTGACCTTCAATGTGCCCAAATTCCCTGGGCTACAGGTGGGCTTTGATCACAGGCAGGAAAAACGCAAGGGATGCGCTCAGGCCCTGACCACCAGCAAGTGTTCAGCCTGTCACATCGAGTCCTACAGTAAAGGAATAAACGAGGAGACCAATGACTATATCCCCAGGGTCTCCTTGAAGTTCGAGGCCCTTGCACTGGAGTATTCATTCCTGCATCGGGAGTTCAATGACAAGAGTCAGGAGATGATAAACGGCTATAATGCCCTGGCAGCCGCGCACATAGCGCCTTTTGCCGCAAACCTGCAATTCCCCACCTACAGGGGCACCACTCTCAATGCAGGTTCGGAGATTCTGCCTTTCAGCCGCACGCCTGACTCCACCAAGGACAGCCATACACTGAAGGGTCGCTACGACATCGATGCCAACAACACCGTGATGGCAGGGTTGGTCTATTCCAAGAGCACCAACACTCAGACGGATGGGGCCTATTCGCCGCTCTACGGCGAGTTCGGCAAGGACCTGGAGCTGGACAGCACAGCCATGATGGCCAAGTGGCACAGCCGTCTGTCCCATGCAGTGAGTCTGAACCTGTTCGGCAAGTATCAGACCATGAACAACGACAATGTCGGTATAGATGTCAATGATGCTGCCCTGCACAATAAGTATAAGAATGAGCCTGCAGACCTCTGGGACTTCACTCGCTTCTCCGCCTATGACATGGACATCCTGACCCTTGGGGCAGACCTCTCCTGGAAGCTGGCCAAGGGCATTACGCTCAAGGGTGGCTATGAGTACAAGATGGACGATCGCAAGAATGCGGATCTCCTGAATGTGCCTGAGACCACGGATGAGCACACCATAAAGTTAGGGGCGGACTGGCGTATAAACCGGCAGATGAAGTGGGCATTGGGCTACAAGGGCCAGTTTGTGAACCATCCTTATGCCTATAAAAACGCTGTGTGTACGCCGTGGGGCAGTTTCGGCCAGTATGCAGGCCCTGCCTCCGATGGAGCGGATTATTACAGAAGCTATGGGCCTACCATCTACGACGCCCGTACAGGCACACGCTCCAATCTCCCCAATCAGGCGCATGAGTTCAGCCTGAAGGGCAATTTCATGCCCATGAAGACACTGTCCGCAAATCTGTACGGCAAGTATAGAAACGCCAAAAACGACGATGTAAGCGGCAATGACTGGCAGCAGGACCTCTTTACAGGCGGTCTGAACTTAGTGCTCACGCCGTCTGAAAAACTGGTATTTACAGCCGGTTATAATTATTTCTATGATACATACGATTCCATGTATTGTATCGCACTTTATGATGGGTGAGCTAACTTCATCACAACGAACCAGTTTGGTTCGGCACACACCAAGATGGAGTATGAGACAGAGGCTCACACCTTCATGTTAGGCGCAAGCCTGAAGCCCATGGCAAAACTGTCCTTCAACCTCACTGGCAGTTACACCAAGGGTACAGGCAACATATCGGAGCTGAGCTTTGCCCACTTGGAGACCAGTGATGTGAAGCTCTCATACAATGTGAGCGCACTGAACCCCAATCAGATCTATCTCTATGACACTGCATACATAAACGGCATCTCCGCTTATTCTGATGCGGACTTCAAGGAGCTGGATGTGACTCTGGGCGGGGCATACCGCCTCACTAAGCAGATGGGTATCGGCCTGAACTACTACTATACCGATTATCAGGACGATGCGCCCTATGTCTATCGGGATGAGAGCAATACCCTGCAGTCGCTGGTGGGTTATCTGACCTATAGCTTCTAACAGACAATGGGCGGGAACTCGCCCATTACGAAAAAAGGGGGCGAATGCCCCCTTACTCCCCTACTCCCTACCTGCCTGTGCCTTACATTTCAGGAGCAGCGCCTTGGCGCTGTGCTGTCCGGTGGCTATTACCTGTATGCGTTTTTCAGGTAGTTCCGGCAGTAGTTCCTGCAGCCAACAGTGAATGGGCGCCTGTTCAGGCCTGGCTGTCACGAAGATGAGCGGTGAGCGTTCGGCATAGGCCAGCAGGGCTTCGCGGGCATCCTGAATGGGTTCCAGCCCCACATAAAGCGGTTCATGCACCAGTTGATGAACGATCCTCAACACCACCTCTTCCGGTACGGGCAGACATCTCTCCAGCCAGTATGAGGTGATCATCCCCTTGTGTAGTGTATCTATGTTGTATTCCTCTCTTGCTATGTGAATGAATGCCCTCATGGTGTCAGCAACTACGCCGTCTATGTCGAAGCCTACTTTGCCCAAGCGGACATGTGAGGCTGTGTTATCTGATTTTGACAACGGCATAAGTCTGTTTTGTGTTTGCATGGTCTCCTGCTTTTGGGTATCTTTCATGGTGAATGGATTAATGTTTAACTAAAAAGGATATGTTGAAGGAATATTTTGTGGATTACGAGACGGCTGTAGCATATCTGAACGGTTTCCAGTTTCATGGTTTCAAGCTGGGGCTGGAGCGCACAGAGGCCATTTTGAAGGCATTGGGCGATCCGCACCGGACATATCCAGTTATACATGTGGCGGGCACCAATGGCAAGGGTTCCGTGTGCGCATATCTGAGTTCCATCCTAAAAACAGCTGGTTACAAAGTCGGCCGTTACACCTCGCCGCACCTCTGGGACCTCGCGGAACGCTTCGACATAAACGGCAGATACATTTCGAAAAACGAACTCGCCTTCGCCATAGAGCGCATCAGGGATTATGTGGAGCGGGGGGTTGAACTCAGCTATTTTGAATACACCACCGCCATTGCCTTTAAGTGGTTCGAGGAGCAGGCCGTGGATATCGCTGTTGTGGAGACAGGTCTCGGCGGCAGGCTGGATGCCACCAATGTTGTTACGCCCATCTGCACTGTCATAACCAATGTGGACTTCGATCATATGGCATATCTTGGTGACACCATTGAGAAGATCGCTTTTGAAAAGGCTGGGATCATCAAGGCTGGAGTGCCTGTGGTAACGGCTGTAAATAGACCGGAGGCCCTTGCGGTCATAGAAGAGAGAGCGAACTTGTTGAAAAGCCCTGTTTTTCGGCTGGGCCGGGAGTTTTCGATTGTAGAATCGAACGGTGAAATGGAATATGAAGGGCTGAAATGCCGCCTTAAAGGTATAACACCCGGACTTTCAGGCAGGCATCAATATGATAACGCCGGCCTTGCCCTGGCGGTCTGCGAACTCATACGGCAAAGGTTCGAGACAGGCGAAACAGCGATGGAACAGGGTGTTGAAACTGCTGTCTGGCCCTGCCGGGGCGAGCTCGTGCAGCTTGCTGGCGGGCAAGAATTGTTGCTGGATGGAGCACATAATCCCAACGGCATTCAGGCGCTTTGTGCCCTGCTGGCAGATATGAAAAGGGCCTCCAGTGAATCGGCTCTGCTGTTTGCGGCCTCCAACGAGGGGAAAGACAAGGATTTTGCAGCAATGCTTCGGGAGCTGACGCCTTTTTTTGAGCGCATCTATCTCACGGAACCTCCGGGTCCCAGAAGGCCTGTGGTCATGGAAGAATGGCTGTCATTGAACCTGCCACAAGGCATCAGTTATATCAGGGACTGGCGTGAGGCATTGAACGCCTGTCTTTCGACACAGCAGAACCATTTTGTCTGCGCGGCTGGTTCATTGTATCTTGCCGGCGCTGTCAGGCATGAAGTCAGGCCATATTCCAAACATGGTTTTGATATATCTTGATGGCCTATTTGGTTATAAATTAAAATTTCAACTAATATGTACTGTTATTTTTTATAGGAAAATCATAAATTGCCATCAGTGCAATAAATTGTTGGGTGTCATATTTTTATGTGTCATTGTCTTGTTTATGGCATGGTTGTTCAATATAAGTGTGCGTTGTGCAATATAAGTTGGTGTGAAAAGAAATTGGCAATGACTAATCAGAAAGTGTAGTGATGAGATACGAACCCCATCAATGTTGCGAAAAACATTCAAGGTGATTGGTGATTTTTCAAATGCCATGAGCAATTGCGGCGTTTTCCTGTCTTGACGGCAAGCCCTCCTTGTGATATGAAAAAAAATAAAAAAGTATTACAGAGATGCACTTATGAATGCGCTTTTTGTGATACGAAAGGAGACTTGCCATGCACATGTCGGATGCCCTGATTTCTCCCTTGGTGGGTGGAGGTATGTGGGTTGTTTCAACCGGAATCATCGCATATTGCTCCAGACGCCTGAGGGAGACTATGAACGATGCGATCGTGCCTCTGATGGGGGTATTGGGCGCCTTTGTTTTTGCAGCCCAGATGATCAATTTCACCATTCCAGGCACTGGTTCCAGCGGCCATCTCACAGGAGGGCTGCTTTTGTCCATACTGTTGGGGCCTCATGCGGCGTTTCTGGTCATGTCCTCAATTATTACGGTTCAGGCCTTGTTGTTCGCTGACGGCGGGCTTTTGGCCCTGGGGTGTAATATCTTCAACATGGCATTTCCAGCCTGTTTTATAGCATATCCCCTCATATACCGCCCCATTGCCGCGGCCTCGAATGTATCAACACTGCGGCTGTTACTGGGTTCTGTTGCGGCTGCTGTGATCGCCCTGCAGATAGGGGCGTTCGGTGTGGTACTGGAGACATCGCTGTCCGGTATTTCTGAGCTGCCATTCAAGACATTTGTTTTATTTATGCAGCCCGTTCATCTGGCGATAGGGCTGGTAGAGGGTGTTGTAACAGCAGGGGTGATCGGTTTTCTGTATCAAGTCAGGCCGGAGCTTTTTGAATCGGCTTTTCATAGGCCTGTATGCCATGCCTTGAGGCATGTCCTTGCTGGTTTCGGGGTGCTGGCGTTATTGACAGCCGGCGTGTTTTCCTGGTTCGCTTCGTCACATCCGGACGGTCTGGAGTGGTCAATAGGCAATGTGGCGGGCAAAGAGGAATTGGAGGCAGCGAAAGACGGTATTCATGGGGTGTTTGCCGCTGTTCAATCCAGGCTGGCCCTGATGCCCGAGTATTCCCTGCCTGAAAAGGATAGTGCTGGAGGGTCAGGAGAGGCGCCGGTAGATACAAAGATAACAGGCAAAAAGGATGAATCATGGCCTGCTGTGAGCCCTGGTACAAGTTTGGCGGGCATAATCGGCGGCATAATCACCTTATTGATAGTAAGTGCAGCCGGTTTTGTGTTGAAGCGCGGTGTTGCCAAAAATGCGATATAAACAGGCGGCAAGCCGTTGAGGTCTTTCTTGCCGCCTGTTGTGATGAGTTATTGAACAGTCCTTGTGAGTCTTTTGTTATCTGCAGGGCACTCGTCTTCTCATGGGATAGTCATACCTGTACCAGTAGCGGTAGCCATAGGCATCCACCCGCCATTCCCCTTCCACTACCTCATAGCAGACCTCATGAGGCGGAGGAGGCGGTGGCGGAGGTGAGTAATATGAGTAGTAATTCGTCTGATGATAAACCGGCGGTGGCGGAGGTGCGGCACAATATGGTTGCGGCCTGATGATGTCATAGATCAAGCTGCCCACTACCACTCCGCCCACAACAGGCCAGAACACTCGGCCTCCCCTGTCGTGATGCCGTTCCCACGCAAGCGCAGGAGCTGCATTGATTGAATACATCATGCCAACAGCCAACATAATAACCATCAGTTTTTTCATTTTTTGTTGTCTCCTTTCAAGGAGATTTCTATATTGCATGTGCTGTTCAGGGTATTTTCACCATTGAATAACACCAAGGGTGTCTTTGAAAAAGAAGCATTTTTCATACCATGTCCTTTTGTTTTTTTGCGGCGCAAATGCCCAGGGGTTTCCTTACTCATAACAAAAAATAATCATCTTTTTGTGTTCCGGACACAAGATATCCTGCAAGATGTCTGTTTTTAGCCAGTCATGGTTAAAAAATAACATGTTATTTTTTATTTTGCGATAAAATGAATTATTAAGCGCAGTTATTGCCTTTTGCCTGTAAACATGATGTAATGAATAAAAAAACATTGGATGGTCTCCCATAGGGCCGAAAAATATTTCGTGCTACATTCCGTAAGAATGATGTGGAGTGCCAGAGGATACACAGGAGGTGCATGATGATTATTGAGGAGCAGGAGGCCATTTTCAGGGCCATTCGTCAGGCTGGCGTCATTGCCGTAGTGGGCATATCGGAAGACCGGAATCGGCCCAGTTATATGATCGCTCAACGGCTTATGGCATATAACCGCTTCAGGCTTTATCTGGTCAATCCTGTTCATGCAGGCAAGAAAATTTTAGGCCAGGAGGTGCTCGGCAGTCTGCTGAATGTGAAGGAACATATTGATATCGTGGATGTATTCCGCAGGCCCGATGCCATTGAGCCGATCTTTGAAGACGCCTTGAGATGCCAGGCGGGTTTGGTCTGGCTTCAGCCCGGCACAGAGGATTTGAAGGTCATTGAGAGATATAGTGATCGCATCGACATCGTGTTCAACGCATGTCTCGGTGTGATGGCGGCCGGAGCTATGGTGCACTAAGTTGCAATGCACACAAAAAAACCGTCCCATAGCCATGGAGTGGCTACTGGACGGGCCTGTCTTTTTTATTAAATGGTGGAGGCGGCGGGAATCGAACCCGCGTCCGAAAGTATTCCACTCAAGCTTCTACGTGTGTAGTTCAAGAAAGGAATCTCGCTTGGCCTTTTCTTCTTGAACAGGAGAAGGTCAAGCCAGCCTTTTTAATTTCATCACCCTGTGCAAAGGCGTCACAGAATGACTATCCCAATCAAATGACACCTGAATGTTACCCTTGGGAGAGGTTACACCAGGCGCCAGCCGCGATTAAGCGGCTAGAGCTAACTCGTAGTCAGAGTTGGCGTTTGTGTTTTTTCCCGCTTTTTACGAGGTGCAGGGCCTCGACACGCCACTTGAGCTTCCACACCCCCGTCGAGACCGGTTCGCCCCCAGGAAATGTTTCGCTTAAGTGACTATAAAAATAATCTTGTTTTGTGAAATGTCAAGGAAGCTCAAGTCTCAGACCAGCCATCTTTTGACCTTTCCTGCCAAAAATAGGTCTTTTAGGGTATGAAAGCCGTTTTTTTGCAGGTTTTTGACCAGAAATAAAAAGAGATATGCGGTTTGCATGGCATCTTGTAAGGCGTCATGGCTCACAAAGGCAGGCAGACCGTATTCCTTTACCAGGTCATCAAGCCTGTAGGAGGAATTGAAACAAAAGCGCTCATTGGCCAAGCCGCAGACCTTTTCCTTGTAGCGCTGCACCAGGCGCAGGGTGTCAATGGCTGGATTGGCCAGGGTGCCGCCCATGTATCGCGTAGTCTCCCGATTGATAAAACCCATGTCCAGTTCTATGAAATGCCCAACCAGCAGGCCTGTGGAACAAAATGACACGAATTCAGGCAGTACCTCCTCTATGGAGGCCGCGGCCTCCAGGTCCTGAGGGGTGATGCGGTGTACCAGGGTGCTGTCCTTGGGCAGGTCCTTTTTAGGCCGTATCAGTGTGTAAAAATTTTCGCCAGGTACTATTTGCAGGCCTCGAATTCGTAAGGCGCCTATGGAGACGATCTCATCGCTTTTGGTGTCAAAACCTGTGAGCTCTGTATCCAGCACAACAAATTCATAGCACTCCATGGGCTGTGCCTGGTCTAATGCCTGAAAAAAGTCCCTGTTTGCCCTTAAAAGGCTGTGCAGTTGAGGGGTTCTGCCCAGAAGGCGCTGGCTGATGGCCCGTAGCAAGCCGGCCATCACTATCCCACTCGAAAGAGGTTTTTAAGCACGCCGTGCATGCGGCCTATTACGCCGAAGGCCTGTTTCAGGGTCTGTTTCTCCAGCTCTGAAAGGCTCGCCGGGTCTATGTAGTTATCAGGGGTGCGTCCCTGTTCCAGAAGCTGTAACTGGTGCACAAGCCTCAGCTGCATGAGAAATTCATAGGCGTCCCGCATCTCTGTGTAGAGTTCACGGGAGAGATGGCCTCCTTCATGAAGCAGTTGCATTCGTGCCAGGGTGTTGGTCTCTTTTATGCCGTTTTTCAGGGACATGAGCCTGGTAAAGTCCACAAACGGCGCTATTCCCCGTTTTTTGATGTCCAGTTGATTCTTGTGTTCCCCGTCCTTTTCCACGATGAAATTTCTAAAAAACGACAGGGGTGGAGGGCTGGACACACAGTCCTGGGCCAGAAAGTACAAAAAGGCCGTATTTTTTCGGCACTGCTCTGTCAAGAAATTCCTCAGGGTCCTTCCCAGCTCTATGTTGCCATAAGTGGGTCTGAAATCAAAGAATATAGTGGCATTTAGGACCTCTTCGGGGTTGGGTTCAGAAACCCAGCGAGCAAAGTAGTCCTTCCAGGTCTGAAGATCGCAGCGCCACTTCGAATTGGAGGCCATGATGTTTCCAGGACAGGGCGGGTACCCGCATGCCACCAGGTGTTCTATTGCCTTTCGACTGAATTCTGTGAAGTATTCCTGGGCGGTCTTGGCCTGTTCAGTATCCTTTGGGTCTTCATAAAGAAGGGCGTTGTCTTGATCCGTGTGAAAGGTCTGCTCCTTGCGGCCCTCACTGCCCATGGAAAGCCAGCAGAAAGGAAGTGGCGCAGGCCCCATCTCCTCCTGCAGCAGGGTCAGGAGCCTGTCCAGCAGGTGGTCATTCAGAATGGTGATCATGCGTGTGATGTTATTGGCCTTGGCCCCTTCCTCAATGAGATTGCGAATAACGGAAGGCATCTGGTTAGCCAGTGGATACAACCCCTGTATCTTGGTCTGAGCCATGATCTCTCGAAAGAGGTAGAGAGGAGAGGAACCTTGCAGTACCATGATGTCGTGGGCCGTGATCACCCCTGCCAGCTCCTTTTCGCGTTTTACAACCAAGTGGTGTATCCTCTGGGACATCATGGCAATAAGGGCGTTAAAACAGATCTCATGGGCCTGTATCTCCTGAATCGGAGAGGCCATGATGGTGGAGACAGGGGTTTCATAGGGCAGCCCTGCCGCCACTACCTTTGTGCGCAGGTCCTTGTCTGTTACGATACCTATGACCTCGCCCTTTTCATCGGTCACCAAAAGGGAGCCTATGTGCAGCTTGGCCATGCGGACAGCGGCCTCTTGTACGGTTTCATTTGGTGAAATGGTCTCAGGCTGTTTTTTAAGGATATCACTCACCTGTACGCTGAAGAGATACAAGGCGCCTTCGCTTCGAGGCATGACCTTATTGTGCCGCAGTTCTGCATAGGCTGTGCGAATGAGCTTGTCCGACATGCTCTTGAGATAGTAATTGGCCACCTGTGGATTGGTCTGAATCAACTGTAGAAAGGTATCTTTGGGCAAGAGGAAACAGAAGGTATCCTCCACGGTCTCCACATTCAGATTTGCCTTTGTGCCCTGAATGATGGGCAAGGCCCCGATGTAGGAGCCTTCCCCGCGAAAGTCCTTGAGGCTCACCTCGCCTGTCTCATTTTTCAAATAGATCTTTACGCCGCCCTTTTGAATCAGGTATAGATAGTTGACCTCTGTCTCATCCTGACGGAATATGAGGGTGCCCTTTGGGTAAAAGTCGATGAGGCATTTGAAAGCCAAGTCCTTGAGAACTGATGGGGCCAGTTCACTGAAGGGCATGACCTTTGTGAAAAATTGGATTATGATCTCAGGGGATGGAGTGTGAATGTCTTTTTTATGAAGGTTCATGGCGGCCTTTTGGCAGATGATATTTATTGTTGATTATATGCAAATGATTACAAAAAGACAATAGAGGATTGACGATGATGCGGCCTCGCGTCCTGGTAGTGGATGATGACCCAAACATGTGCGAGATGTTGCGCCGGGTGCTTACGCGCAAGTGTAATGCCGAAGTGGATACCTCCACCTCCGGCACTGATGTCCTGAATTTACTCAAGACCACAGCATATCACGTGGTTCTCACAGACATTCGTATGCCCGTAATGACAGGCATGGAACTCCTGCATCACACCCTGCAAATGGATCCTGATATCTCCGTCATCATCATGACCGGTTATGGGACCGTGGAATTGGCCGTGGCCGCCATCAAGGAAGGGGCCTATGACTTTTTGCAAAAACCTTTCGATAATGACCAGATAGTAAGAACCGTACAGCGCGCGGCCGAGCGCACTCTGCTTCGCCGGGAAAACAGGCGCCTTCAGGGCTCTGTCTCTCTTGAGACCGGATTTTGCGGGTTTGTGGGCAAGAGTCAGGCCATGCAGCGCATCTATGACCTGATCTCTCGCGTAGCTGATACCGATGTGACGGTGCTTATTCGGGGTGAAAGCGGTACAGGCAAGGAGGTGGCGGCCCAATGTCTGCACAGGTTGAGCAGCCGTGGGAATAGGGAATTGGTGGCTGTAAATTGTCCGGCCTTGCCTGAAAATATTCTGGAGAGTGAGCTCTTTGGGTATGTGAAAGGGGCCTTTACCGGTGCGGTAAGGGATAAAAAGGGGCTTTTTTTAGAGGCAGACGGCTCCACAATCCTTTTGGATGAGATAGGTGATCTACCCCTGCATCTTCAGACCAAGCTGCTACGCGTGCTTCAGGAAAAGGAGGTGCGGCCCGTGGGAGGCAGTCAGAGTTTTAAGGTGGACGTGCGGGTGCTGGCCTCCACAAATCAAAACCTGGAGGCAAAGATAGCCGCAGGCGCCTTTAGGGAAGACCTGTTTTACAGGCTGAATGTGGTCAGCCTAACCATGCCATCTTTGAGCAGTATTCCGGAGGATATACCTGTCTTGGCTGAGTTTTTTTTGAAGAAATTCAACACAGAGTATGGAAAAGACAAGGAGTTAAGTCCTGATGCTGTGGCCTGTCTGATGCGCAGGCCATGGAAGGGCAATGTGCGGGAGCTGCAAAATGTGATAAAGCGCGGAGTGTTGCTCAGTGCCTCCAATCTTATTCAGCCGGAAGACTTAATAGAAGCAGGGCAGGAACAGGACGCGGCCGTTGTACATTTAGGGGAGTGTATGGTGAATTTGCCATACGGTAAGGCAAAGGAAGAGGTGGTGGCCAGGTTCTCTCGTGCATATATCACAAGCGCCCTTAAACGTCACGGGGGTAATGTAAGTGCCGCCGCTTTATTCAGCGGCATAGAAAGGCAGGCTTTTCAGCGCCTGATGCGCAGATATGGCATAAGATCAGCTGATTTTCGTGAGGAAGAACAGTCATAAGGAAGTCTTGAAAAATTAGAATGTTCGTTCGAGAACAAGGCGCGATGAAGGCGAAAAAACGAAGCTGCCTGCCTGTGCGTTGCACGCAGACAGGTATAGAAGCATTTTTCGCCCCAGAGCAATGCAGTTGTGAGCGAAAGGGCAATTTTTCAAGGCCCAAGTGCGGCTCTGATGAAGCAGGTCATTACTTCATGATGCTTCTGAGGTGTGCTGCGTAGTCCTCTGGATAGTGCCCTGTGATCCAACGCTCCTGTCTTTCGCTGAAGGCCCCTGGAGAATCAGGATGCCTGGGCAAAAAACAATAGAACAGCAACTGCCCGTTTTGACGGTCAAAACGCCTGGAGACCTCGTAGGCAGTGTTCATTTTTACTCCCATGCGGCTAAAGGCCTGCATCACTCGATAGATGGCCTTGTTTATGCTTTCTCTGGCGGTTTCGTTCAGTTCCAGGATGTTGCCGGCTGTCTTGGCCATGACCTGCACCTCACCCTGAGATCTCTGGGCCTTGGGCACATGGATTATGACATGTTCATCCTCGTAAAGTATGAGGCTTGCGGGCCTGTCATTCTTGCCGTCCATGCGTCTGTTGGAGTAAATGGCCTGAAGATAGGTGGAAAAGAAATCCACATGGTATAGCCGTTTATATTCCTGTATGAAGGCGTTTACCAGGTCACCCACCACATAGGACGGCATGGGTTGGCCCTCCAGGTCTTCTACAGAGGCAGGGGCCATGGCGAACTGGTGGTGTATCTGCTGGTGAGAGGCATTCATGCGAAAACCCGATGAAGAATAGTCAAAGCCGTAGTTCCAGCCCCAGATGGTGGAGGTATGTTTGAGTTGAGCACCTTCCTTCAGCCTTTGAAGAATAGCCACTCGCATTGCCTCTAAAGGTCCTTGAGTTGCTATGCCCAGCTCCTGGGCCAGTTGATGGTATATGCGTTGATAATACAGGGTGCGCAGGCCCTGCATGTCCTGCCAGGTGAGTTGGGCGAGGTCATAGCGGATACTGTCCTGTGCCATATTTGAGGCGTAGTGGCCGCCGGGGATGTAGCTGTTGGCGCGCAGATATTCCCATACATGTGTCTGGTTTAGGGGGCCATATTCACCCACAATGGGATTGGAGCCCTGAATGCCCGGCGTGAGCACCATTGTGAGCTTATATGTATCAGGCAGGGCTGGATTGTTGACCACCACCTCAAAGAGCTCTCTGTCCTTGATGTGGGGGCGAGGCCGACCGTTTTTGTCCTTTTCAAAAACCAGCCCTTTGAGTGTTTGGCCATCGAATATCAACTCACAACTCATTCGGGCTATAAAGGCCAGTACCTCCGGGTCCCTTGAGTTTTGCGCAAGGTCAAGCCATACATGGCGAGGAAGATAATCTATCAGGTATGCCTCGCCCTTTTGCCGTAGGAGTTCTTTGATGTGGTTATAAAAACCACTGTCCTTGTCTTCGCTGGAAAGAGGCGCAAAGTTAAAGTTAGGTGAGGCGGCTGTGCGGTCTGCAGGTGTCTTTAGGATGTAGGTGGCCCCCCAGAAGGGGAATGGATTGGGCACCTCAAAGACCTCCTCGGCATGCTGGAAGTGCAGGTCTTCCTGTGGAAAATTGATTTGGTTTTCCACAGGAAGACCATCTGACATGCCCATGGCCTGGATTGTGGTGGTGTTTCGCAGGTTTTTGACTGAGAAACAAGGTTTGTGCAGCCCTACTCGAAAGTTTCCCTGAGGCGTTACGCAGGTTACAAGTGAATTCATCGTGCCTTTTACCTGCTGAATCAATTCTCCTTGGGAGTATCTTTGGAATAGCTCGGAGTGAACAAACCGTAGTCCTTCATCTTGTAAAGCAGGGCAGGCAGGCTGATCTCCAGGATATGGGCTGCCTGAGTCTTGTTGCCGTTGGTCTTGACAAGGGCCCGCTGTATCAGTTCCTTTTCCAGTATCTTGGAGCGTTTTTTGATGGAGAGGTCGCGATCGTCAAATGTCTCCAAAGGTATGTCCTGAATACCTTTTGGTTTCAGGTCTGCGAATACATCCGGCAGAATGGTGTCGCCTTCAGTAAGTGTGATGGCCCGTTCGATGGTGCTTTCCAGTTCCATGATGTTTCCAGGCCAGTCGTATTGTTGCAGTATGGCCATTGCATCCGGATGGATGGCCTTTATCTTGGTACCGAGCCTGGTATTGTGTTTGGCGAGAAACATGTTGGCAAGGGCTGGAATGTCTTCCGCCCTGTGGCGTAATGGGGGCATGGCTATTGAGACCACATTGATTTTATAAAAGAGTTCCTCCAAAAATTTGCCTGCCCTGACTTCAGTGGAGACGTCCTTGGAATTGGCGAAGATAAAGCGCACATTGAATGGCGTGGGGGTATGACTGCCTATTGGCGTGAATTTTTCGTCCTGAATGATCTTCAGGAGCTTGAGCTGTAATGAGAGCGGCATCTGGCATATCTCGTCCAGAAAGAAGGTGCCGCCTTCGGCCTCCAGGAGCAGGCCTTTTTGAGGCTTTAAGCCTTCCTCATCCCGAATCACACATCCTGTTATGGCGCAACACATCTCTTTTTCGGTGAGGCTACTGCAGTTGAGATATAGAAAGGGTTTGGAACTGCGGTTGCTGTTTGCATGAATGGTCTTTGCCAGAAAACCCTTGCCCGTGCCAGGTTCACCGGTGATGAGAATGGTTGTTTTGTAGTCCTTGACTTTTTGCGCTATGTGCAGGATTTCCGCCATGCGAGGGCTGCCTCCGATGATTTTATCGAAGGAATAGACATCTTTGGTAAGCTCTGGGTCCAGATCGAGGATCAATGCATTTTCTTTCATAATTTATTCCCTTGAAAATAATAAGAGGAATTATAATAACTTCTTGTTAAATTGATGTATTATAACATAAATAAATTCATATACCACATTATTATAATCTGTCCATAAAAAAGATAACAGATGGCTGCCCCTGCTAAAAATGGACCATAGGGTATCTGGGCGTTTTCCCCTTTGCTGTAAAGCCTGGTGTATATCAGTCCGACCACTGCGCCCACAAAGGCGCTCAGGAATATCACGAACGGAATGGCCTGCCAGCCCAGAAACGCACCGATCATGGCCAAAAGCTTTATGTCGCCACCTCCCAGGCCCTCTCTTTTTGTGACAAGGCAAAAGATAAAGGCTACTGCGTAGAACAGGCCGCCTCCCAGCAGAATGCCCATGAGTGACTGCTGCCAGTCCATGGAATTTGAGATAAATGAGGCTGCAAAACCTATTGCAATGCCGGGGAGTGAGATTATATCCGGAATGATCATGTGGTCAAGATCGATAAATGTGATGATCACCATCGCAGCACAGAAGGTGAGATAGATAAAAAAATCCACCTGAAACGGAAATTTCTGCCAGAGAAAAACGGCCAGAATGCCCATGACCAGCTCCACGAATGGATAGCGAAGGGAGATGGGCTGATTGCAGGCGCTGCATCTGGCCCTCAGCAATAGAAAGCTCAAAATAGGGATGTTTTCAAACCAGCGGATTCTATGGCCGCAGGCAGGACAGGCCGAGCCAGGAGTGACGATGGAACGTCCCAGGGGAAGCCTGTAAATACAGACATTCAGAAAGCTTCCGATGGCTGCGCCGAGAAGAAAGACGGCTGTTGAAATGAGTGCGGCAGGTATGTCTGTTATATTCATAGGCATCTCCATTATGTCTTAAGGATGCTCAAAAAGGCCTCCTGCGGAATCTCCACCTGGCCCACCTGCTTCATGCGTTTCTTGCCCTCTTTTTGTTTTTCGAGGAGTTTGCGTTTGCGTGTGATGTCGCCGCCATAGCACTTGGCCGTGACATCCTTGCGCAGAGGCGCCACGCGTTCCTTGGCGATGATTTTGTTTCCTACTGCGGCCTGAATCACCACTTCGAAGAGCTGGCGTGGTATCTCTTTTTGAAGTTTTTCCACTATTTCCCTGCCTCGATAGTATGCCTTGTCTGAGTGGACGATGACCGATAGGGCATCAACCGGCTGTTTGTTGATGAGGATATCCATTTTAACCAGTTTGGCCGGCTTATAATCCTGAAAGTCATAGTCGATGGAGGCATAACCCCTTGTCACCGATTTGAGGCGGTCATAAAAATCCAATACGATCTCGTTGAAGGGGAGTTCATAGGTGAGAATGGCCCTGGTCTCGGAGATGAATCGCATATCCTGCTGAATTCCGCGTTTTTCATCACACAATGCCATGACCGCACCGATATATTCCCTCGGCAGATATATCTCCATGCGAACAAAAGGCTCGGCTATGTATTCGATCTGGTCTGTGGAAGGCATCTGTGCCGGATTATGTATCTGCAATACCTCTCCACTCCTCAATTTGATTTCATAGGAGACGGCAGGGGCCGTGCTGATGAGGGAGAGCCCATATTCCCGCTCCAGGCGTTCCTTGACGATCTCCATGTGCAAAAGCCCGAGAAACCCGCAACGGAAGCCGAAACCAAGGGCTGCGGATGTCTCAGGTTCGTAGGAAAAGGCAGGGTCATTGAGCCAGAGTTTTTCTACAGCCTCTTTCAGCTGGTCGTACTGGGACGAGTCTATGGGATAAAGACCGCTGAACACCATGGCCTTGACCGGCTTGAAGCCCGGAAGAGGGGTTGCTGCAGGCCGTTTCTGTTCTGTTATGGTGTCGCCTATCTTGGTGTCACGCACCTGTTTGATGCCGGCTGTTATGAAGCCGACCTCGCCACATTTCAATTCCTCGATGTCTTGAGGCCACGGTGTAAACACGCCGACCTTGTCCACTTCATAGCTTTGACCAGTGGACATCATGAGAATGCGTGTCCCAGGCGTCAGTTTTCCATCCATAATGCGCACCATCACCACAGTACCTTGATATGGATCAAACCATGAATCGAAGATAAGGGCGCGAAGCGCGGCATCGGAGTTGTCTTTTGGCGGAGGAATGCGCTTGACAATGGCCTCCAGTATCTCTGGCACTCCCATGCCTGTCTTTGCACTTACACTTAAGGCATTCGATGTATCTATGCCGATGCCTTCTTCTATCTCCTGCTTGACCCGTTGTGGATCCGCACTGGGCAGGTCTATCTTGTTTAGCACAGGAATGAGTTCCAGATTGTTTTCCATGGCAAGATATACATTTGCCAGGGTCTGCGCCTCCACCCCCTGGCTGGCATCCACTACGAGAATTGCACCTTCACATGCAGCCAGACTGCGAGATACCTCATAAGAGAAGTCCACATGGCCTGGCGTATCGATGAGATTTAATATGTAAGTCTCGCCATCCTTTGCCTTGTAATGCAGCCGCACGGTCTGTGCCTTGATGGTAATCCCACGTTCTCTCTCTATATCCATCTTGTCGAGGAATTGTGACTTCATCTCTCTACTGGATACAGCGCCTGTTATCTCCAGAATGCGGTCTGCAAGTGTGGATTTGCCATGGTCTATATGGGCTATGATGCAGAAATTACGTATTCTGCTCGTGTGGTTCATTCATTCCTCCGATAGTTTTTCGAGTTTACAGGCATTTTGTTATTTTTTTGTTGATTTTTAATTTTACTTCATGCTATGATTTGCCGAAATATTTATATTGAAAGTTAAAATAAACAAGTTATAAATGTAAATAACGTACAAAACCCACGACACAACTGACGCCAAATTCTAACTAAGGGCTTTATAAATTCAACGACATGATAAAAAAACTCTTCGGTGGCATAAAGTGGACGGAACATCCGACCATAGGCTTGGATATAGGCTCTTATGCTGTAAAGATGGTGGAGTTGTCCGGAACTCCTGGCAGTGAGCCTCATAATCAAACCCTCCGCAGGATAGGCATGGCGCGTGTGCCGGCGGGGGTAATCTCCGAGGGCTCCATCAAGGAATACAACATATTGCTTGATATCATATCATCATTGCTGGCCAATCTCCAGCCCAAAAATAAAAGGGTCACATCGTCCATCTCGGGCTATTCGGTTATTGTCAAAAAAATCACACTTGGTTACAAGACAGAAAAGGAAATAGAAGACAATCTGGCCCTGGAGGCGGAGAATTATATACCATTTGATATTCAGGATGTCTTCATGGATTTTCATATGCTCAAACAGGGCGCCACAGAGAAGACCACCGATATCTTTCTGGCCGCAGCAAAAAAAGACATCGTAAACCTCTATGCCAATCTTATTCAGGACTTGGGCTATACGCCTTCCATTATAGATGTGGATACCTTTGCCCTGAACAACGCCCTGGAGGTATCGGTCGCCGGCAAACCAGATGCGTTGAATGCTATCGGCATCATAGACATGGGTGCGACCAAGGCCAATCTCGTGATATCCATCGAGGGTGAGCCGGTCTTCATGCGGGATATGGCTATCGGCGGTAATCAGTTGACCGAGGCCATAGCCGAGTCCACCGGCATGAGTTTCGACGATGCCGAACGAATCAAGCTCACGGGCACGGCAGACTCCGGTCTTGCCGGCGAGATATCGCTGATCTGTATGGATGTCTGTCAGGTGTGGTCGGAAGAGATTCGAAAGGCGTTGGAGTTTTATCAGGCCAACACCATATCCAGCCAGGTTCCGAAAAAATTATTCCTGACCGGGGGCACTGCCATGTTGAACGGTTTGACTCAAAAGATCGCTGAAGCTGTGAGTGTGGAGACCGTGCTTTTTGATCCGTTTGAGGATTTTGCTTTGGATAAGGCCATCAACCCCAGATATGTACAGACTATTGCCCCGCAGTTTGCAGTAGCACTGGGTTTGGCCCTGAGGACGGTGGAAAGATAATGATACGCATAAATCTGTTACCGGTCAGGGAATGGCGTAAAAAAGAGGCGCTGCGGCAGCTGATATCCATCTTTTTTCTGTCTTTTCTGCTCATGCTGGTGGCCTGCCTGGCAGTTGGTATAACCCTGCAGGCCAGGGTTTCCGCTGCCCGTGAGGCCCATGCCAAACTGGAAGATCGGAAAAAACAGCTTGATTATGTGGAAAAGACCATAAAGGACCTGGAGGCCAAGGCAAAAGATATAGATAACAAATTCGCCACGTTAGAAGACTTGCAACGTGGCAGGACCCTCAGCCTGGAGATACTGGATTATATATCCAGTGTCATTCCAGGGGAGCGTATGTGGATTTCGAAGCTGGACCTCAAGGAGAATCGTCTGACCATGACCGGTTTCGCCCTGGATAACCATACGGTTGCGTTTTTTATGAGCCGGCTGGAACCATTCAAGCTCTTCAAGGCTGTCACCCTGACCAGTATCGCTAAAAAGCCATACGAAGGCCAGGAGAACAAAAACACGGGGCAGAAGCAGGGTGGTGATGTGCAGGAGCTCATGAATTTTGAGATAGCGGTGGAGATTGAGGTGCCAAAGGAGCTCCAGCCCTCCAGAAAAGCAACACCCCCAGGCTCTAAACCTGTCTCCGGAGCAGCAGGCTCTGGAACCAAGACTGAACAGGGTAAAAGAATATGAATATCGGCCTTTCATTAAATAAAATAAAGATACCGGCCAATCTCTTTCAAACCCTCTATGCCATGCCGTTTTGGCAGAAGGCAGCCATTTTTGGCGTTAGTCTGGCCTTGCCTGTGGTGCTTTTTGGAGTGCTGTTCGTGTGGCCCTCAATGGAAGAAATTCAGGAAAAGGAAAAGGCCATAGCCAAATTGCAGGAAGAGGTGGCATTCCTGGAGAAACGTGCGGAACTCATTCCAGTGCTGCAGGAGGAGAACAGGGCCACCACCGAGATACTGGCAGTGGCCATAAGATTGCTTCCCGAGACACAGGATATTCCGTCAATTTTGGCCGAGCTGGCAACCCTGGGCAATGAAGCCCGTGTCACTGTGCTGAAGGTGAAGCCGGAACAGGAGCAAAAGCATGAATTTTATGCCACTATCCCCATCACCCTGGAGCTTCAGGGCGGTTTTCATAACATAATGAGCTTGCTGGATCGTGTAGCACATATGAATCGCATAGTGCGTATAGCCGATGTACAGATGGATGGGGCCAGGCGGGTGCAGGACATTTTCAGCCAGACTACCGAGGTACAGGCAGGAAGTCAGCTGGCAAGTCAGGCAGGAGGGCAGGCCGCGGACATCTCCAGTCCTGAGGGGACGTCTGAGACGGCAAGTCTCTGGCAGATAAACGCCCGCTGCAATGCCATGACCTATCGTTTTCTCACCGAAGCGGAGATAAAGGCTGAACAGGCCAAAAAGGCTGAAGAAGAAAAGAAAAAGGCAGGTAAGAAATAGCATGGGAGCTATAACTATACTTACGGCTACCACCTTTCCCAGGGGCTTAAAAAAAAGATGCCTTTTTACTGTCTGGTGTATCTTGCTCTTGTCCTTGCTTGCCGCCTGTGAGGGTGAACAGACGAATCCAGGCGCTGCATCCGGCTCCAAAAAGCCGATAGGTCAGTCTGCAGGCCAGATGTCTTTGAAGGTCACTAAACTACAGGAAAGGTTACAGGCCCTTTTGGAGCCGATACAATATAAATATGTGCCCAAAGGCAAATATGATATCTTCCAACCTTTTATAAAGACAACGATTCAGCAATCCACTGCCCCTTCAGGCCCAAAGGTGTGTGCAACTGCATTGGAGTGCATGGATGTGGGGCAATTGACATTGGTAGCCATAGTTAAACGTGCTGATAAAAGTTATATGGCCATGGCAGAAGATGCGTCAGGTGTGGGCTACCCAATTTGGCTTGGTACTAAAATCGGATATAAAAAGGGTGTGGTCACGGATATCAAAGAGGATCGTGTCATCATAAGGGAAGAGGGTCAAGACGTGCGGGGCAGAAATATATCTGTGGAACGGGTCCTTTTTCTACATCCGGAGGGGAAATAATGAGGCAGCGTGTACCGTTTGGATTGATAACAGCGTGTTGTTTATTGTGTCCAACCGTCTTTCTATGTGCAGCCGATGTGGGGGCAGCCGAATCGGCAAAGACAGGTGAGCGCGGTGATGTTAAAAACCTGGTCAAAGAGATAACAGCTGTGCAGCCCGCCGGCGCAGTCACCGGTCTGGAGCCGGTGGGTGTCGTAACAGCTGGTCCAGTCGCGACCCCTATGGATAACATCCCTGCAACAGGGGAGGTGCCCAAGGCTAAGGTAATAGCCAAGGATGCAGAGCGTATCAGTGTAGATTTTTACAAGGTCGATCTGCACAATGTCTTCAGGCTTCTGGGCCAGGTCAGTCACAAGAATATCGTTGTGGATGAAAAGGTAAACGGCACCCTTACATTGGCGCTTCAGGAGGTGCCGTGGCCATTCATACTTGAAGTCATCAAAAATCTCAAGGACTTGGACAGCGTAGAGAAAGAAAATACCATCCTGATCTACCCTCGTGACAAGAAGGTCGAGTGGGCGAAGGAGGAACTGGGAAACAAAGGCCAGTTGGAGATGGTGGATAAGTCTTTAGAGCTTTCGCAGAAGAAGTCTGAAGAACCCAAGGGCGCTGAGCTCGTCATCGATACACAGGACATGATTCAGTCTCCCCTGGAGGATATCATGAAGGCCCAGGAGGTCATGGCGCGGGCCATCTCCGTGGAAAAGAGGGGGGATGTGAGGCAGGCCAGGGACCTTTATGCGCAGGCATCCGAACTATGGCCGGAGAATGCCTCCCTTTCCAAAAAGATAGCCGCTTTGGCCCTTGGGAGGAGCGGGGATGAGATAATGGCCTTGAACTACGCCAAAAAGGCCCTGCGGATAATGCCGAAGGACGGAGAGGCCGCCACCCTGGCAGCAGTGGCCCTGGCCAGAATGGGGAAGGCAGAGGATGCCCGTATCTATTTCGAGCGGGCCATGAATGCCGAGAATGTCTCCATGCAGACCCTTTACAACTATGCCGTTTTTCTTTTTTCGTCAGGCGCTTACAGGGATGCCATGAGAGTGACAAACAGGATTGAAACCAGTTTCACCCTTTCGCCTGAAGTCATGCTGCTCAAGGCCATGTGTCTGGAGGCCCTCAATAATCCGGAACAGGCGGCAGCGGAATACAGGGCGATTCTAAACGCAGGAAAGGGTGTCCCTGCGGAGATGTTGCGTGCGGCTGAACAGAGATTGCAGGCAATGGGCCGCAACAGATAATGGAAAATGTGAATCAGGAGGCGAGGAGAATGTCCATACAAAGATTGTGCAGCGTGTCTGTTGTCATGCTGATTCTGAGTGTCTTTTTGTTGGCAGGTTGTGCATCCCAAAGGTCTGCATCAAAGACGGAAGAAGGGCTGCAAGAAAAGGGGCAGACGCATGAAGACCTTTATCAGGGGATACAGAACAAGGCTGATAATACTCAAGCCCCTGCTGCCTTAAAACAGGATTCACCTTATAAACCTGGTGTGGATTGGCGTCCATCCTATGTGGTTTCCGACATGGCCGTTCAGGTGGAGGCAAACAGACTGCCTAAAATGAAGGTCGGCGCGGATATACATACCACAAAAGGCAAGGTGCCCTTGAACGAGGCCGTCAAGAAGATGGCGGATCTCAAGGGGTTGAATGTGAGCTGGAACAGCGATGTCGATCAGACATCCCTGGTGGATGTGCATGTGAACGCCGATGACGACTATTGGACCGCTCTCAGCAATATCCTGCGTCAATTGGATTATGGTTTTGATCTGCAGGGGAATACCATTGTGGTGCATTATAAAGAGACTCGAAAGTTCTATCTGCCCATGCCCTTTATATCAGCCAGTTATAAGACCGCAACAGGTGGGGATATGCTGGGAGCAAAGGACAGCTCAACCACAAGTTCTGCTTCAACTTCGGCTACAACAGGTAAAACCAGTGGATTGGTGGCCTTGGAGCACAAGGCAGATGCCATAGACCTCTGGGCCTCCATAGAAAAGAACCTGGACAAGATACTCCGAGTGCAGAGCATACAGGTAGGACAGGCCGCACCTGGCCTTTCCAGCCAGGATATCGCTGCCATAGAGGATGAATGTACCGAGAAATATCCTAAGGATGAGGATAAAAGGGCGGCCTGTATAGATAACGGCATCAAGAGAGCCGCCACCAAGATGGTAGGTGGGGCATCAGCCAGCAAGATACTGGAAAATAAGCCAGCAAAAAATACTAAAGAAGATGCCAAGGCAGAGGTGCAGGCCCAACAGGGGGACCGTGAAGGTTTCTTTTATACCATCGACAGGCCGCTGGGCATCATTACGGTTACTGCGCCCAGGTCCCTTCTGGACCAGGTGGATGCCTATGTGAAGATGCTGAAGGCCGAGATGTCCCGTCAGGTGGTGATAGAGGCCAAGATATTGGAGGTAACACTGAACAGGGGCTCTGAAAGGGGCGTTGACTGGACCCAGTTTTTGAATAATGCCAATAGTGAGGGTTTCAATATAAAGGCCAATTTCGGCAATAACGGCATGTTCTATCCCCATGGCAGCAACCAGTTTCTGGCAAGTATCAGCCTGGATCGCCCACAGTTTACGCTTCTTCTGGACTTTTTGAACAATTACGGAGATGTGCGCGTCCTCTCCAATCCCAAGCTCTCTCTGCTGAACGGCCAGCCCGCCATGATAACCGTGGGTAATACAGTAAAATACATAGACGAGGTCGAGGTAAACGAGACCAGCAGTTCTGGATCGGTGACCATTACTTACGATATAAAAACAGACAACATCCTCTCAGGTATAGGTTTGAGCGTGATGGCCAGTATTCAAGGGGATGATGAGGTATTGCTGCACATTACGCCCATCACCACGGAGTTACAGGAACCCATAGAATATAAGACCTTTGGTAGCGCCATAGGGAGTTTTGCCCAAGTGGGCCTGCCAAGAGTGGCCATTCGTGAGCTCACCACCATGGCTCGCGTGAAAAACGGTGAGTTTTTGATCATAGGCGGCTTGATCGACAAAAAGGAAGGTAATGACGACAACGGCGTTCCCTTCTTGGAGCGATTACCGCTCATAGGCTATGCCTTCAAGCATACCAAGGAATTCACCAACAAACGGGAGCTGATCATCCTTTTGCGGCCTGAGATCATAAACCTGTGATATGTACTAACCAAGCTGAATAGGAGAATATGTCCGAAAGCAACATTACAAGAATAGGTGTGTCCCTGCCCTCTGATTTGCTGGATAAATTCGATCGTTACATTGAAGCCAGGCAATATACCAACAGATCGGAGGCCATTCGAGACCTTATAAGAGACCGTCTGGTGCAACAGGACTGGGAGATGTCGGCCAATAAGGAAGTGGCTGGCACCATCACCTATGTCTATGACCACCATAAACGTGAATTATTGGATGAAATAGTGAATATTCAGCACGATTACAGTCAACACGTTTTGGCGGCTCAGCACATACATCTCGATCACCACAATTGTCTGGAGGTTGCGGTGGTCAGGGGTGTCCCTGCCGTGCTTTTAGAACTCACCAACAGATTGACGGCGCTGAAAGGCATCAAACACTGCAAGCTGGTCATGACCACTACCGGAGCGGAACTGAGCTGATTTCCCTGCATTCATCCATTTCCTGCAGCCGTCGCTCGTAGTATGTCTTCTCGGTCTGCGTGGCGAGATCAAGGGCCTTTTGTGCGTATGCCCTGGCCTCACGGCCTTGCCCCAGGCGGCAATAACACTCAGCGAGGGTGTCGAAGAAAGGGGCGATCGGCTTTAGTTGCGTTGCCTTTTGTGCATATTGCAGGGCCTTTTTAAGGCTTGCAGGGGTTGCGTCTGTCTCTGTTGTTGTGATCCATGCCCAGTTGTTCAGGGCATCCGGTTGTTCAGGGTTGAATTGCAAGGCCTTTTCTAACAGTTCCAGGGCCTTCTCCTTATGGCCACGCTCCAGGAATATCTGGCTGACCATGATATATATCTCGGGTCTTTCCTGCTCTTTGTGTAACAGCTTCTCTAAATATATTTCCGTGAGATTGACCTTGGTGTTTTCCTGCCAGATGCTGATTGGCAGGAATTTGGGCAGGATTGACAGCAGGATAAGGCTTATTAGCAAGCCTGTCTTGTAAAGTTTGAGTTTTTTCTTGAAGTTTCGTAGCACATCCGAGGAACTGGCCGCCTCCTGAAGGAATTGGCTGCGTTCTGCTATGCTATAGTGATGCCAACTGGGTTGATTGCGTATATTGCCGGCAATAATACCGATCTTCTCCAATGCGTTTATCATGTGCCATGGTTCACCATGTATCTCAAATACAGCACTATCCGCTTCTCTTTCAAAATTTCTCATGAAATATCCCATGAAAAAGCGAAAATAGCCGATGATAAACAGCATAAATGGTAACACGATTAAGAGATTGGAGATTTTAGGGTATTCTGAGTCCAACCAAACGGCAGTCCTTGCCATGGATTTGTGACTGAATATCCAGGCAATAAATGGCTCAGATAGATTATACAAAATTAAACTATAGCCCAACATAAAGATAAAATACCATAACATATGACGATATCTGATATGTGCTACTTCGTGGCATATAACTGCTTCTATCTCGGGTATTGAAAGGTATTTTAAAAGACACGGTGTAATAAGCAGATAGCGGAAGGTGGGTATAATACCAACAACTGCAGCAGTACAGTTTCGCTCATCAAGTTTATTCCATATCAATATGTTACGAAATTTTACACGAAACTGTTTTAGAATGTTTAAGATAATTGTTTTTAAGTATGGATCGTCAATGGGAATGCATCCCCATGTATATTGAATAAACCATGGTATAAATATAACAGCCATGATGATAAAGATGGATAAAAAGATAATGGATGCCGTGGTGGTCTCTAAAAAGGCCTGTATACCTGGTACAGGCAGCATCTGCAAAAGTATTTCGATTATTGTTATCAAAAGATATGGTAGGATGGCTGGAAGCAGTAGTTTGAACCGTGTTGATACAAAAGAAATTGGTGTCTGTCTTGTCTCCATCATAGGCATATTTCTAACTGTGATATACCAAAGAGAGACTATATAAAGTAGATAAAGTAGGAGACTTGCCATGTCTCCCATGCCTGATATCTGTTGTATCCATTCCCATTGTGACAGACCTGCCTTGAGCTCCAGCAGATATAGATTGATGACAAGGAACAGGAGTGCAACCCATTGCAGCCTTTCCATGAAGGCCAAAAGGTGATATCTTTTAGCTGCTTGGTATGTCAGGATGTGCACCATGGCGCACCAAACAACAAAGACAAGCCCTGCCATGCCTATGGTTTGATGGGGGGAAAGGGTGAATGCGAGCCCTTCATCAGAGGGCTTGACAGGCGCTCCGATGATAATGACTATGGCCAGCATGAGGTTTATGATCTGGTTGTATGGCATGGGTTAACAATAGCATCTTAAAGATACAAATGGAAGATAGGAGGCGATTATGGATGGAGCGCAAGTGCTGGATGCCTTGAAAACAGAGAATGTGATTGAACATCTGCATGGTCTGGAACCCAAAGCGGTCTTGACTCAGACTATGTGGGGCATTCCGTTTTTCTGGAGCATACTGTGTGTGTTGGCCTGTCTTGGGCTTTTGTTCTTTCGCATGTATCGCACCGCAAGCGTGCTGGTGAGCCTGCTCATTTTGTGGTTTGGCGTCTATTATACGCTGCCGGATACGAGCCAGCCCATTACACTTTCTGATATAGCTGGTTTTGTGGGCGTGTGCGTGGTGGTCATAGCTCTCAATGCCTATGTCTTTTTTGTAAAGGGAGACTGATGCGGGAGCAGCTTTTAGACATATACCAAAGGCTTTTTGAGCATTTCGGGCCGCAGGACTGGTGGCCGGGGGAGACGCCATTTGAGGTCTGTGTCGGTGCCATTCTCACACAAAATACCAGCTGGCAAAATGTAAAAAAGGCCATTGATAATCTCAAGCAGGCCGAACTGTTAAGTGTGCAGGGCCTTTTTCAAATGGAAGAGGCCATGCTTGCAAACCTGATTCGGCCTGCCGGTTACTACAACATCAAGGCTGATCGGCTGAAGGCCTTTATAAATTTCCTGATGCATGAGTTTCGAGGCGACCTTGATGCCATGTTTCAGACACCCCTTGAGGAAATAAGACAACAGCTCCTTTCCATTCGAGGGATAGGCCCTGAAACAGCAGATAGCATTCTACTCTATGCCGGAGGGCTTCCCACCTTTGTGGTGGATGCCTACACCATGAGGACGCTTTCCAGACATGGTTTGATCTTCGAGGATGCCACATATGAGGATGTGCGGGGCATGTTTATGGACAACCTGCCGGCTGATGTGCAATTATATAATGAATTCCATGCGTTATTGGTGGCGCTGGGCAAACATTATTGTAAAAAGACCCGCCCTTTATGCAGCAGCTGCCCACTTTTTACTGGATAACCTGGAATCAACCCTTTAATGTAAGACGGTAATGGTTTATTTTTCAAGGAACCCCGAAGTCATCAAAAAATATGTAGATTATGCCATCAAAGGAAGAGAATTTATGCCAAATAATCCCATTCCCATCTTGACCATCGCTGGTTCCGACTCCGGAGGCGGGGCTGGCATTCAGGAGGACCTGAAGGTCTTCACCCTCTTGGGCGCCTATGGCTTAAGCGTCATCACGGCCCTGACGGCCCAAAACACTCAAGGCGTACAAGGCGTCCTGGCCACGCCCCCTGAGTTTGTTGCTCAGCAATTGGACGCAGTCCTTTCTGACATAAGGCCTCAAGCCATAAAGATTGGCATGCTGGCCAATAAGGATATCATCGTGGCAGTGGCAGAGGCATTGAAACGCCATGCCTTTACCGGCATCCTCGTCATAGACCCTGTCATGGTGGCCAAGGGAGGCCATGCACTTCTGGAGCGAGAGGCGGTTTCGGCCCTGATTCAGCACCTCTTTCCATTGGCCGATGTCATCACGCCCAATGTGGAGGAGGCATCCGCCCTGCTGGAGCAGCCCATTCGCACTCAGCAGGAGGCCAGGGAAGCGGCATTAAGGCTAAAGGGCCTGCTCAAGGATGCCCCTTCACCTGCCTATCGTTCTCCCCTTAAAATGGTGGTCTTGAAAGGCGGACATCTGCCGGAAGAAACCGCCACAGACTTCCTCTGCTGCTGTAACGGCAAGCTCAAGGAATACAGCCGGCCTCGGCAGAATACCAAAAACACCCATGGCACCGGCTGCACCTTCTCCGCGGCACTGACCACATATCTGGCTCAGGGTACCTCCGTAGAGGAGGCGGTGTATTCGGCCAAGCTCTTTACTGAGAAGGCCATTTGCGCATCATTTCCATTGGGAGCTGGCATCGGCCCTACCAACCCATTGTATCTCTTGGACAATCTGAAGGCCAGATACGAGGTGGTGGAGGCCCTGGAGCAGGCATGGCGTTTTTTACAGGGCTTTGAATGCCGAAACATGATTCCAGAGATACAGACCAATTTAGGCTATGCCCTGCCATGGCCTGAGCCCTCCTGGCCCGAAGGAAGCAGGGATGTGGCCGCATTTCCAGGCCGTATCGTGGCCTTTGAAAGGGGAGTGGCAAGGCTTTCCTCCCCCCGTTTCGGGGCGTCCAGCCATGTGGCGCGCATCATTTTGACGGTCATGCACTTTGACCGCACTCAGCGTTCGGCAATGGCCATACGATATCGGCCTGAATTCCTGGAAAATGCCAAGCGACTCAATTACAGCATGGCGGAATTTTCCAGGCTAAATGAGCCTGAAGAGTCTAAAGCGAAAGAGGGCTCCTCACTCATCTGGGGCGTAAAGGAGGCCATCAACTCCAAGGGCTCTGTGCCTGACCTCATCTATGACTTGGGGGATGTGGGCAAGGAGCCTGTGATTCGAGTCCTGGGCAAGGACCCCATGAGTGTGGTAAAAAAGGCCCTGCGCATAGCCGGCCTTCTGTTAAAAGACCATGAATAGATTGGAACAAGAGATTTGTGAAATAGTTGCAGCCCTGGTGCGCACCGCCAACACTCAACTGCCGAATTCGGTGTTAAGGGCCATTTCCGCAGCCAAACAGCAGGAAGATACCCACCTTGCCCGCTTTGTGTTGGGAGTATTGGAGGAAAACGCCGAGATAGCGGCCAGGACCGGACTTCCCATCTGCCAGGACACGGGCATAGATGTCTTTTTCATAGAAATGGGCCGAAATCTGCCCATAGAACAGTCCATTCACAGCCTTCTAAACATGGCAGTGGCCAAGGCCACAAAGGAAGGCAGGCTGAGGGCATCGGTCTGTGACCCCCTTACCCGCCTAAACACCAGGGACAACACCCCTGCCATTGTGCATGTCACACCTGTGGCTCAGGAGGGCTATCTCTCCATATCTGTGCTGCCCAAGGGCTGCGGCAGCGAAAACATGAGCGCCGTGTGCATGCTGCCGCCATCTGCGGGCATAGAGGGCGTTATTCATCAGGTATGTCAACAGGTGCAAAAGGCAGGACCTAATCCGTGTCCGCCTGGCATAATCGGCATCGGCATCGGCGGAGACCTGGAACAGGCGGCCATTCTTGCCAAAAAGGCGCTTTTGCGGCCCGTGGGCCAGTTGAATGCAAGACCTGATGTGGCGGAATTAGAAGGCCGACTGCTTCAGGCAATAAACCAGTTGGGCATAGGTCCTCAGGGCCTGGGCGGCAGGACCACCACACTCCATGTGGCAGTAGAGGTCTTTCCATGCCATATCGCAAGCCTGCCCGTGGCAATAAACATTCAGTGCCATGCGGCAAGGACTCAAAGGGCCGTATGGCAAAACGGAGTCTGGACCTCGAGTTTTCCGCAATGCCAGGCCGAAGCGGCGCAGACGGCTACGCCAGGGCCTGATGTAAAGGGGGTCTGCCCTCGGGCCGAAGGCCATTCGGGCATGGCGACACAGGGGCTGGCCTTCAGTCGAGTGAGCCTGCCTTTAAGCCCCGATGTCATTCAAGGCATGCGAAGCGGCGACCTGTTACTTTTAAGCGGCCCCCTCTACACAGGCAGGGATCAGACTCACAAGAGGCTCGTGGAACTACTGAACAGAGGCGAGGCCCTACCCATAGACCTCAAGGGCCAGCTCATATACTATGTCGGCCCATCCCCTGCACCGCCTGGGCTCGCCATAGGCTCTGCCGGGCCCACCACCAGCTATCGCATGGATGCCTACACTCCAAGGCTGCTGGAGTTGGGACTGGCCGCCACCATGGGCAAGGGCAGGCGCTCTTTGCAAGTGAGAGAGGCCATGAAGGCCCATAAGGCCGTGTATCTGGCCACCATCGGCGGGGCAGGTGCATACATCTCCCGCTGCATTCGCTCCTGTGAGGTGATCGCATTTCCTGAACTGGGCACCGAGGCCCTTTATCGTATGGAGGTGCAGGACCTGCCAGCCATCGTCATAAACGACATAACAGGTGCGGATTTTTATGATAATGTCTGCAAGTAAAAAAGGATTCTTATGGAATTGCTGCTGAAATTTATTGACATCTTTTTACACCTGGATATTCACTTAAAGGAACTCATAGAGACCTACGGCTTTTTGACTCACTTCATTCTCTTTGCCATCATCTTCTGTGAGACAGGCCTGGTGGTCACGCCCTTTTTGCCGGGGGATTCCCTGCTCTTTGCAGCGGGTGCCTTTGCGGCCATAGGTGGTCTGCGCATAGAGCTGCTCTTTCCCCTTTTGGCCATGGCCGCCTTTTTGGGCGACAACCTGAACTACTGGATCGGAAGCCATATAGGGGCCAAGGCCTTTACCCTGAACTCCCGCTTTCTTCGCAGGGAATATCTGGAGAGGACTCAGCGCTTCTATGCACAGCACGGAGGTAAGACCGTGATTATCGCCCGTTTCATTCCCATCGTGCGCACCTTTGCGCCCTTTGTAGCCGGCATCGGGGCCATGAGGTATTCGAAATTCATAGGATTTAGCGTCCTGGGCTCGTTTCTCTGGATGTCGGTCTTTTTGACAGGTGGCTATTTCTTCGGAAACATCCCCATGGTGAAACGCAACTTCACTCTGGTGATTTTGGCCATCATAGTCATTTCAGTGATGCCCATGGCCTTGGAGTGGTGGAAGGCCAGGGTCAAGCAAAAGGCCGTATGAACATCGCCATCATTCTGGCTTTTTTGCCTAATCTCCAGGCTGCTGTCTGGCATCCAGGGCGTCCCTTAACCCCTCTCCCAAGAGATTATAGCCCAGTACGGTGATCAAGATGGCCATGCCTGGAAAGAAGGACAACCACCA